>Ga0116230_10005839_pt1 | contig 12086 bp, 12 predicted proteins | sample S1TSphfallax_3_FD_88678 | JGI IMG/M metagenome (GOLD analysis project Ga0116230, IMG submission 88678) | Host-associated microbial communities from peat moss isolated from Minnesota, USA - S1T2_Fd - Sphagnum fallax MG | ecosystem: Host-associated > Plants > Peat moss > Unclassified | place...
CTTAAAAAGGAATAAAAGCATTTTATTGGTGGAAATTGAAACTTCTCCATCAATAATTATAGGGGCAATAGGGTTTTGCTCATGTTGAATCATGGATCTATAAAGTGAAATCTACACATCCCTATGATTTTTTTAGTTTTTCATTTTCTTTGCATGTTTTGATTGCATAAGTTCACAAATGTTGCCACCCAAATTCATATCTGTAGTCACGGACAATTTGGCTTTACAAGGTCAAACCACACTTGAACTTGACAAATTATTTCCATCCGTACTCTTTCAACTTGGTGCCACATTGGATGAAATGTTGCTCAACCCAATTGGAAAAGAAAAGAAGTGCTCAATTTCAGGATCCTAATAACTAGCAACCCCTTTCTTAAAAAGGAATAAAGGAATGAGCAAGAATTTGTCTAGGGTTTTGTTTATGTATAAATGATTGGATCTACCATAAGGTGAAGTATATAACTTGATATGATTTTAGGTCTCATATTTTTATATATGTTTGATAGTAGGGTTTAGGGTTTAAATTCACAAATGTATCACCCAAATTCAAAACCCTAATCACATTTCATATGGCTTTGTGGGAGGGTTAAGTGCCCATGGAACTTGATATAAATTATTGATGGCCGTACTCTTTCAACTTGGTGGTATAACAAGTGAAAAGCTGCTCAACCCAGTCGGGAAAAGAATAAGTGATGCACAAGGAAGGAAGGAACGACTTTGTTTGGACTTTTTGTTAGGAAAATTTGGGAGATTCCTTCTTTCCTTCACTTATTGAAGAATTTATTCGATTGTTCACATGTGCCCCCGACTTTAATCCCGAGCTGATGATCATCCTTTTCCTTATCAATGATTCTCTTAGGGGGCTTTCAAGGCCTCTCTGCACTTGAAAGCTGACTGTTTCTTCTTTCTTTTCCCTAACTTATGTAAGGAATGTTGGTAACGGTGTTCGTTGGACAGCATACATGCACAGGAACCCTAGTGCGTCCAAACCCTAGGAACCTGCACCACAGATTTGCTCACACAAATATGCAGGTAACCCTAGGAACCTGTACCATAGATTTGTGCATTGGATGACAAAAAATATTCTCCATGTGAAGCTCTCTCGAGTCAAGTTCAAGTGTGGCTTGACCTTGTAAAACCATATGTGTTTTTAGGGGTTGGTTTTTGCATTTGAAGTAGGAACCTAGTGGGTTTTCATGTAAGGCCAGCATGAACCAGCACCCACAAGCACACCTACCTACCTAACTACTAGATCCACACCCCCTTTTCTCACCGAAACTTGTCATCTCATTCTTACCTACCTACCCTCCCTCCTACCTACCTACCCAACACCTACGTAACAACAACAACCAAGGAAAATAATTCAAATGTAGGTATTGCATTCAATCGGTTAATAATAAATTAAACATATTTAGGCCTCATGTGTAGGTATTGCATTCAATTGGTTAGTACTAAATTAAACATATTGAGGCCTCATGGGTAGGTATTGCATTTGCGAGCTCTTCCTACCGTCAATGTTCTCATGAGCCTCCACTTTGCACCATTTATTGTATATTGTACACAACATAATTAAATAATTTAATACCTTGGGTTAAGAGAAAAAGAGGATTATATTTTATAACATAAAATGGATCAAAGGAGGATTTAGAATTAGGTAGATGTCCCAAACATTTACAACCTTTGCAAAAACATCATTTTTGATATTAATTAAATTCAAAGTTAGGTTAATTTACGAAGGAAGAATCATGAATCATATATTGAGCAAATGAAATTCATTTCTTCTTTTTTGAATAGGAGTGGAGACATTTTTAAAGTTGGAGAGATTAAAATTAAAAGGTAAGAAATAAATATTTTCCTTCACTTGTTAAAATTCTTAAGTTTTTGAGCTTTGATTTTTAATTCATAATTAGTTCATTTAAACTATTTTTTATAGTTGTCAAGGTTATGTGTAAGGCTTTGTAATTTGGGTTGGAGTTCTTTTGAAAATGGTGCATGTTTAGGGTTCAGTCTATAACCATACTTAAGGTTTTTTATTTATTTAAAGTTATAGTTTGATTTAGGGTTGGAAAGCTTTGCAAGGAGAATGTCATCACCTTGGACCATCAAGTTAAAGGTTTTTTTTTTCCTTTCCCTTTCATTTTTTTCATTCATATGTGGTTTTAATTTAATTAAAATTCAATTAGTTTTGTGTATTGAATCAACATGGGAATATAACCTACATTTTTTTGATTATGGTAATAGATTATTAAATCGCTAAATGTTTGATCCTAACTCAAGAAATCTACATGTAATTATTAGTCCTAAATATGGGTATTATAATAATGGGTTCCATGTCTAGCGTGTGTTTTAGTTTTGAAATGTAGGTATTGCAAAGTTAGGTCCAAAGTCCAATGTGTGTTTTAGTTTGGAATGCATGTAATGCAAGGTTGGGTCCCATGTCTAGTGTGTGTTTCAATTTTGGAAGGCAAGTAGTACAAGGTTGGGTCCCATGTCTTGTGTGTGTTTAAGGTTGGTATGTGGGTATTGTAGGGTTGAGTCCCATGTCCATTGTGGATTTAAGTATTTGACATGTAGATATTGCAAATGGAACATATACATTCTTAGTGTTGTTATTAGTTTGGCATGTAAGTATTACCAACCTAAGTTCTATGCATAATGTATTGATTTTGCAAGTATTAATTAGTTGTGTATTCCATTAGTATTCATGGTCTAATGAAAAAAGTGGGTATTGCAAGTCCATGTTTTTACAAGTTTATAAGTGCATGGGCCGAATTTCCAAATCACAATCAATTCAAGTCCAAAGCCCAAAAAAATCTAGTTTTTCAAATGTGGATTTCACATGGATTCCCAAGGTGAGGCATGGGGCCATAAACATTGTGTTGATTAAGATTGTGTACATAGCACATGCACATGTCTATGAGTTCTTGGAAGGCGAGCAAGGTGATGTGGAAACCCCAAAAAAATGCAACATGCACAAAAACTTGCACCCCCCACAAAAGGATATAAAAACCCCATCATTAAATAACCACATCAACCATACTTGATATAATGTGATGTTCCATGCTTTTTTTTTCCTTTTCAAATGTCCTTCATAAACACATATGATCTTTACCATAAGTACGTTTTGTAGGTATGATTATGCCTATGGTCCTAATGATCATTGAAATGACCCAAACCATGCAAGATCAATCAAAGGATAATGTTTGGTCATTTTTTCAATCTAGCGATTGTACACACAGCCTGATGTAGTGGAGCTATGTTTTTACCATCAAACACACACTAGAACGAATCATGAACCGACACATGACCAACAAGATCCCAAGTCATCAACTTGCATGTCACAATATGCACCTTGAATTTCACAATCTTTGAAAGATTGCATTTGGACTCAATTGAGTTTAGGGCACACCACTAAACAAATTTATGACAAGCATAAAATAAATTGGTGGGAATGTGTGAATGCCAAAAAAACTATGATCAAGGATGACTTCATCCGACAATAAAACATTGTGTATTGAAATTGGAAACATAAGAAAGGGAGTTGGTAGTTACACAAAAACCCAACCATTTTAGTTCCATCTTCGACTTTACATCATTCAGAACACGTATTTTATCTTCAAGAAGTCGGAGAATTCAAGTCCCATTCACTCTAGGCATCCAAACATGAATGCATTGTCAATCCATGTTTGCATATGGCCATAATGGAACAATTTCCATGGATGCCACATTTGGCACAAATGATGTGAAATATCATTTGTTCACCTTGATGGGCTTTGATGTTCATCACATTGGAGTGCTTCTAACATGGATCATTACAAGCCAACAAACTATGGATGATCTAATTCAATGGCTCAAACCTTTGGAAACAAAAATGTTGTCAATCATGCCTAATTGGAGACCGAGTTGTTTCAATATTGATGATGCCCCTCAAGAGTTGTGGGCATTACAATGAATATCAATACTACCTCTTTCTTCATAATTATGTTCGAAGAAGAACAAAAGTTTTCCTTGTCCAAGGTCTTTTTCATTCCTACTAAACTTACAATGTACTTACATATCTAACTAATGCTAAAAGTTTGTGTGAATTCTGTGTGAATGTTTAAGATTGTTTGGGCTATGAAAAACATCTCTATCTTCTTTTGTGCATGGCATGTATTAAAAGGCATGGCACTTATGTGTGATGGAGAAGATCAAAGATGTTAAAGTCCAATGAATAATCCTTCATGACCTACATGATGTGATGTAAATGTCCATCGAGCCTAAGGAAAACATTGAAACTTTCAAAGCACAAAGGAGAATGAAAGTCTTATAAAATTTTGAACAACATAGTCTTGGTGATTCTTGGACACATTATTTTTGGACCTATTATTGCCAATTTGGTATGTGTTCATTTTCAATTTCAGTCTTTCAAAACATGTTTGTTTGATCATAGTTTTAATAATTCACATCCCCTTCAATGGGTATGTTTTATCAACTAGAACATTGACTTAATTAATATTACATTGTGCATTGTGTATTGGAGTTGTGGATGACTGGACTTTGACGCATGCCACATTCCAACCAATATACACAAATGAGCATTGAGTCCTACCATGGTGCCTTCAAACATTGGTTTTTCTTTGAGACAAAGGGTTTTAAAGGGCATCAAATTTATTGGTTGGTTTGGAGATTAATAACAACAATTGCACAACATTATATACACACATTTGAAATGAAGAAAAAAAGGTTCATAAGGTTGCGGACATATTGTGAGAACGAATGTGCAGAAAATAACATTGATCCTACTCACACATGTATCCCAACTGTCCTTTGAAACAAATGATTATTGGATCATAAGGAGTCAACTCTTGCCAATGTGGTATACAAAGTAAAATGCCCATTTACAAAATATTCACATTGCACATGTGAATAGGCATTATGGAGGAATCTTTGCAAGCACCAAATTGTTATTATTTTCATGGTCATTGATGTTACCCAAGAGGATGTCATTGATTATTGTGAAAAATGGTTTGAATCTAATTGTGGAGGTTTAGTAGCCATGTTTGTAGACCCGCAATATATTTCAGATGATTCAAATTTCAAAGATGATGGTGAAACTTATGGTGCAAAAAGGGTCATTGACATTAGTTTGATCGAGACTATGGAGGAGATTATGCTTCCTATGAATGAGGTCAAGGCTTTTGATGAACCAAAAAGTTCAATTGTTCCTTTGGAAAGAACATTAACTCATTTACATCACACAATGCTAGGGATTGTCAAAGAATGCACACAAGGAGGGGTCGCACTTCGTGACTATGCCATCTAAATCATGAAAGTTGTGGCATCAAAAATTCAAAACATTCACCTCACAAAAATGAATGAATCATTGCATCTGAGAATGTTGTTACATCATGTAGATGATGGTTTAACATATTTGGTTCATAAATTGAAGGATTGGCATGAAACAATGCTCACACACACAAATGTTCGTAAGAAAAGATCTCATAAATAAATATTAATTTTAACATTCAATAGGCATCATATTCATGTAAATTATTTGTTTGATCATTTTACACCAAAGGTTTATAATATTATTTTGTATCAAATGTTAACAATATTATTTTGTGTTTCACAATCCATTATTTTGCCTTGGCATGTGTTTTATGTTAACATCAACCCACAATGTCACACAAAAATCTAGCTAATGGAGAATATCCAAATGTGGGCTCATTATTGTTCAAATATAATCACCGAGACAACATTAACAATACCCAAGAATTTAAAGCATAATAAAAAAAGGGAAAATCTTCAATAAAATTTTATATGACACACCAGAGCATTCCATTTCAAGGGTTTCAATTAATTTAAGCCAGAGGTTATTTGGCCTTGACACACTATAAAAATGATAATAATGTAGTATTAATATTATGGAATTATTAAGAAGAATTTTCATACATCAAATAATTATTAGTAATAAAAATGATGATAATATTATAATATATAATTATTACCAATTAATAAATTTTATTTTAATATTATTTGAACATTGTTGATTGTGTTGATATATTTTCATACACCTACATGCCTAAATAACATTAATTAGTTTATAAGTATCTTAGCATAGGCTACATATTAACTACAAATATTAACAATAATATTTTTAATAACAATGAAAACTTATTAAGATCATTAAATTTTTAATTTAAATAATGATTAAAAAAACGTTTAAGGTTATTCATTAATATTTTCACCTAATTTTTAAAATATTTTTATTATCATAATATTTTAATAATAACTAGTCATAATAAATTAGTATGTAAATTAATTATTAATTATTTTTTAATAGTGTAATTATTTGGTATTATTCATTATAATTAGTTCAACATAGTTGTTGAAAATATTATTTTAATACTATTTTAGTACAAATCAGTATTGACAAATTAACAAAAATTTAAAAATTATAATATTATTTTGTTAAATAAAAAACATGAATTTTTTGCATTAATAAGATAATTATTAATGATTATTAAAATATTTTTTGTATAATTAATAATGTTATTAATATAAAATTTATTTTGATTAAAGTAAGCAATATAATACTAGTATTTTAAATTAAATATTAATAAATGTAACAACATTAATATTGTTATTAGTTAGTATTATTCAATACAAGTATTGCCAATCTCAATTTAATAGTAATCAAAAACTTGATATTTTATTATGTTTGGAGATTACAAGTAATACAAGATTTGAAAGTGCATATGTAGGTAGTTGAAACGCAAACAATTGGATGACTATTTCCCAAGATTGCATTGTGCATGTATTGTTCATTTTGTGAAAATGGAACTATTTCCATACTTTGGTTATTGAAAAAGTAAAAGAAAAACCCAAATGAAATATCCACAAGAAAAATTGAAAGGTATTACAAATCATTATGCATCACCCATTCATATGGGTGTAAGCAAAACACACCATGTCAATATTTTTCAACATTCATTCTTACATCACCAAACAAAAGGATGTAAATATTACAAAAGACCCTATGCAATAACCACATTCACCAAACAAAACAATTAATATATATGTAAGTAAGGAAAATGTAATAATAAAAAATGTTTATTTTATTATTTTCATCCAATGAATGGTTGACACATGCCACTACCTATTCAATGTAACCTACTTATAGGTAGGTTATCTAGCTTAGGTAGGCTACATGACACATGGGTTGTAAATATAACGACTTGAACCCCTCACCTCTTTTAAAAAGATTCAATTCTTTAACCCTTGCACCATTGGTCAACATAAATGACAACAATTGTCATCCTTTGATTATGAATAATTTTTTTCATTGCCCTATTGAAATCGTTTACTGTAAATATGTTACTACTACATTAATTTTAATTTTAAATAATTTATGATTATATATAATCTTAAGGATTAAAAATAATTTAAAACTTAATCATTACATATTTTAGATTATTTGTAATTCCCAAAACTTCACCTTAAAGCCTAACTATAAAGCTTTAAATCCTATTATGTAAAACCTAAAACCTAAACTCAAAACCTAACATTAAAACCTAACCTTAAAGCCTAAAACCTTAAGCCTAAACCTAAATTAAAACTCAGCCTTAGAGCCTAAACCTAACCCTAAATTTAAAACAAAAAATCTAACCCAAAAACCTAACATTAAAACCTAACCTTAAAGTTCAAAGCTTAACCTTAAACTTAAAACTAAAAACCTAGCCTCAAAACCTAAACCCCACAACTTAACATAAAAATTCAACCTTAAAGTCTAAAACCTAACCCTAAATTTAAAACTAAAAACGTAACCTTAAAACCTAAATCCTAACATTAAAATCTAACTTCAAACTTTAAAGCCTAACGATAAACTTAAAATTAAAACCGTAACCTTAAAACCTAACCTTAAAGCCTAAAGCTTTACCCTAAACTTCAAACCAAAAACCTAACCTTAAAACCTAAAATTTGGAACTTAACAGTAAAACATAACTTTAAAAACTAAAACCTAACCCTAAAATTTAAAACTAAATTGAAAATCTTAAAACCAAAACTGTAAAATTAAAACCTTAAACCTAAACCCTCTACCTAAACCCCAAATTGTAAACCTTAAAACCTAAACCTAAAGTTTAAATGAAAACCCTAAAACCTAAAGCCCAACCTTAAATCTAAACTTTCTACTTAAACCCCAAATTATAAACCTTCAAACTTAAACTTAAAGCCTAAATGAAAACCCTTAAACCTAAAGCCACACCTTAAAGCTAAACCTTCTACTTAAACCCCATATTGTAAACCCTAAACCTTAAATCCATTCAAACCTAATAAATATTTTTATTAGATATGCAATACTTGCACATAAGGTTTGTTGAAAAAGTTGTCTATTAGTCAAAGCCCTCTTAAATGAATCCTCGTTCAAAAATGCAATATTCACATCCACTATATTAAAATGTTTAATTGCATGTAGCACATATAGGTTTATATGACCATTATGTGAATATTGCAAAAGAGGAGGGAAAATTCGATGTGTGTTTTGAGCCCCCATGCGAGTATTACAACTAAGGAGGAAAAATCCAATGTGGGTTTTGAGCCCCCATGTCAATATTGCAAAAGTGGAAGAAAAATCCAATGTGTGTTTTGAGCCCCATGTGGGTAATGCAATTGAGGAAGAAGAATTTAGTATGTGTTTTGGCAATGATATGAAAGTATTGTATACATTATTTTTATATAATAGCAAACAAATAAAAAGAATGGGTATTGCATCTTTAATATTAATGGGTTTTTGATGTTTATGGAAATATTATGGGTTTATTCTTTTAATCATGTATAGTAGTAAGGTTAAGGCATTAGAATATTTCATTAGAAAACAAAATGATTCAATTTTTTTTTTTTGATATGGCTTTGTAACATTACATTAAAAATTTCAAGGAAAAACTCATGAAAAATCCAAAATGTAAAATATAATACCATAGTATCTAGGCTAGTTCAATAGGCTCTTGTCAAATATTTAATTAATTTTCAAAAATTCAATTCGACACCTTTTTTAATTTATTTTTTTCGATAAAAAAATTTTTAATTTTTTTTTGAGCCAGTGCAATAAATATTTGAACTAACACCAAAAAGAATTAATTTGAACATTCAAGAAAAGGTTGTTTCAAATTTTAATAGGAAACCAAGTTTTGTGCACATTCAACAAATGGCAATTAAGGTTTCTAAAACTTTCAACTTAATTATGTACCTTTTTTTAAAAAAATGACAAAATCAGTAATAACATAATTAGTGTCAAATTGGCCTAGGTACTATGGTAATCCACATCAATTTGGAGAAAAATGTTCAAAAAATTACAAAAATGCATGTTTATGTTTAAAAAACTACTCAATGACCAACATCATTAAAACCATGAACTTGGCGATAAACTTTAGCCCATTTATGTTGCATGATGGTAGTTTTGAACATTTGGCAATGTTCTATAGCAATATGAATTACATTAACCACACAATGGTCCTTTTTAATTCCATGCAACCTAAATCACAATTTACACAATTTGCCAAAAATGATTTCAAAACTTTGATCGAACAATTGAACTTAAAGTAATGGAAGGGTTTGAAGATAAATAACATCCGCGAATAGTTTATGATGCATGGAAATCAAAAATTGTTTGCATCTCTTCAAGTTGAATGGACTTGTTGGATTCCCACTCTCATAAGGTGACATTTGCCTTCCTCACATAGAATAACTTCCAGTAAAGGATGATGTCACCAAGTTCCTTATTCTTCTCAATTCACAAGAATGCATCTCAAGGGATGTATCCCACACCCCAATTAAAATTGCCCAAAATCTTCAACATTATCTTTGAAGCAAGTTTGACCAAAGGTGGTTTAGGGACCTCTTCATGCCCTTGTCCTACTTCCTTTAAACAATACCATTCCAATGCAACTTTTTTCTTGCACAAACAATTACCTTCTACTCGTTCCACTACAAAATTGATTAAGCATCACTCAAGATGTGAGCATTCATTACCAAATGATTTTGATGTTAAGGACCTGTTTCACAAATTAAAGGACTTGTGAAGGGAACCCATGATTTCCTTTTTTAGCAATGAGTTCATGCACCCTCTTCAAGTGTGCAATTAATATCCCTTTGCAATGTATGATTCCTTACACTTTCTAACTTTCCAATACCACTTTGAACCTTATTTGACCCATTCAACACCTTTCCTTGCAATTTGGAAAAAAGGAAGGGCCTCCAAGAATATTACATCATGGGCTATTGGAAGGACTTCTTCAACTTTGTGGTCCTGGTTGGATAGTTCATCAATTGCATGAACTTCAAGAATCACAACATCAAGGGCATCTTCCTCTAGGTCACCCACAAGGATGGGGGGTTTCAATGTGCCCCTTTGTGTTATTTTGTGTGTTTGCACCATGTTGGGGAAAGAAAAAAAATTTGATCAAAAATTTTCACTATGCACAAATTTAACAATCCATAGATTGTCATCTCTATCCCTTGGTTATGGCAAATAAGGCATGAGAGATGGTGTTTGGTTTAAAACATGGCCATATACACTCCGAACCACATTTTTTCCTCTTAGTTTGGCAATGGTAGGATAAACATGATGTAAACAAAGGTAGGGATGGCACACGAGGCAAATAGGGGTAGGGAAAGGATAGGGGCAATGATGGTAGATGGGTTGTCAAAGGGCAATAAGGGTTGGACAACACACACACACATGAAATTTTCTTTGAAGCAACAAAAAATGCAAATATATATATTACCTTCTTCTTGTTGCAATAATGCCGAAAACAAAAGAAGGCGATGGTAGAAAAGGGAGGCGTGCAAATCCTTTCTTTCTTCAATAGAGGTGGTTTGTTATAGTAATGTAATGCCCCAACAAAGGAAGCTGGATGTGGCAATGATGGAGGCATTGCAACAACAAAATGCTTAAAAAATGGAGGCGCTACAATGATGCAACACCTTAGCGATGGAGGCTGGATGTGACAATGACAAAAACACAACACCTCAAATGAAAGTGACTATTGCAACGACATAATGCTTCTACTTCCTCTAGTGGTGATGGTGGAGGTGCCTACTACAACGAATTGTTGTGAAAGAGAAAAAGAAAATGAAGGGGGAAAAGGAAAAAAAAGAAGAGAAGTGAAGGGTAGGTAGGTGTTTAGGTTTCAAATTGACAAGCAATGTAAGGTTAGGAAAGGAAAAAAAAAACCCTTAATCTAAGTTCATCCAAAAAGAGCTTAAATGACCTCATCCCCCAACTTGTGCACTAGTGGGTCATGGGTCACAAAGGCTATCATGTAAGAAATGTGAGAGTTTTTTTTTTTGTGGCCAATTTGTGCATGAAATGTTGAATGATTTCTATTTTTTAAAAAGAAATAACTAGTGGGTAAGATATCGATATATGGAACCTTGATTGACAATTCTCAAAAAAAAGAAATCAAAGAAGAAGTTTTGACCAATGTTGTGCCATAAATGTCAATAGTTGCATATACAATGTGTAAATCATGTGTAATTGTAAATCAATTACACTTACACATCTGAACTTTTTACATTTACACGTATTACAATTATGTATTTAAAAAAATTCTTACTTACATAACCTTATGTAAATGTTTGAGACATGTAAATGTAAATGTATATCTAATATACCTTTAATGACCATACCTTTTTGCAAACTCATATTAATTAATTGTGGGTGCAACTCAAAGTTCAATTATTATTATTTTTACAACAAGCCACTTTGATTGGCCCTTCATAAAAAATCATGATACTTTAATACCCCCAAACATTAGCATTTTCTGCCAATATGAGATTATGGTGGTGTTATTCCAAGGAATATCTTGAATACACATTTTGCCTCACCTCATTACTGGAGTAACACTCTTTTTTTTGTTAATTTTGTTCATCATCATTTTTGGCCTAAGCTTTTACAAAAACTTAGGTATGTATTGGGATTCACATTAATTAATTAAATTAGTTGTGCTACATCCTAAAGCACAATTTTGTTTTTTTCAATGGGCCATTTGGTTCATCCATCACCAAAAACATTATGAAATTTTCCCTTCCCCAAGTAGAAATCA
>Ga0116230_10005840_pt1 | contig 12085 bp, 8 predicted proteins | sample S1TSphfallax_3_FD_88678 | JGI IMG/M metagenome (GOLD analysis project Ga0116230, IMG submission 88678) | Host-associated microbial communities from peat moss isolated from Minnesota, USA - S1T2_Fd - Sphagnum fallax MG | ecosystem: Host-associated > Plants > Peat moss > Unclassified | place: USA...
CGCGTCCAAGCGGGCGACTACATCCAAATCATCGACATCGCCGGCAAACAGTGCTCGGATTTCATCGCCTTCGACGCCGCCGCCCTCGCCGCCGGGGAGGAATGGGGCATCGATGCCACGGCCACCAGGACACTGATGGGTCACACGATGCCGCGGCCTGGTTTGCACGCCAAGTACTTCGACGGCCGCATGCGCCCGCTCGTCGAGATGGTGCGCGACACAGTCGGCCGCCATGACGCGTTTCTGCTCGCCTGCACCGCAAAATACTATGAAGACCTGGGATACCCCGGGCATGCCAACTGCACCGATAACTTCAACCGCGCGATCGCGCCTTACGGCGTGGTGCCCCGCGCCGGCTGGCCCGCCCTCAATTTTTTCTACAACACGTTCGTGCAAGCGGACGGCACCGTGGCCAGCGATGAGCCATGGTCGCGCCCGGGTGATTATGTCTTGCTTCGCGCACTGACCGACCTGGTTTGTGCATCCTCGAGTTGCGCGGACGATATCGATCCCGCCAATGGATGGCAGCCCACCGACATTCAGGTGCGCGTGTACGATGCAGAGGCTGCCTTTTCCAACGGGAATGCAAATCGTATGACTCCTGATGCCGCCCCAGAACTCACCCGCCAGAGCGGCTTTCACGCTCGCACGTCGGCGCTGACGCGCTCGTTCGTGGATTACAAGGGCTTCTGGACGCCGACCTGTTTTGCCGCCGCCGGCCCGATCGAAGAGTACTGGGCCTGCCGTGAGCGTGCCGCCTGCATCGATTTGTCGGCTTTGCGTAAATTCGAAATCACGGGACCCGATGCCGAGGCGTTGTTGCAGCTGGCGGTGACCCGGGACATACGCCGATTGGCGGTGGGTCAGGTCGTCTATACCGCCCTATGCCACGAGACCGGCGGCATGATCGATGACGCGACGGTGTTCCGCCTGGCGCCGCAAAACTTTCGTCTCGTATGCGGTGACGCCTACTGCGGCGTTTGGCTGCGGCAACTCGCGGCCGATCGTGGATTGTCGGCATGGTGCCGATCATCGACCGATCAGTTGCACAATCTCGCCGTGCAGGGGCCACGCTCGCGCGACATTCTGTCCGGCATCGTCGTCACGCCACCGCATCGACCTTCGTTGGCCGAGCTTGGCTGGTTTCGATGCACCATCGGCCGCATCGGAGCGGCGTCCGTGGTGGTGTCGCGCACCGGTTATTCCGGCGAGTTGGGCTACGAGATTTGGTGTCACCCGGATGCGGCGGCCACGGTATGGGATGCCGTGTGGGCCGCGGGTCAACCCCACGGTCTTGCGCCGATGGGGCTGGCGGCGCTCGACATGCTGCGAATCGAGGCCGGTCTTGTGTTCGCCGGCGCCGAATTCTGTGACCAGACCGATCCGTTCGAAGCCGGCATCGGCTTTGCGGTTCCCGCCAACAAGGCGGATCGATTCATCGGTGATGAGGCGCTGGCGAGGAGGCGCGCTCATCCACAGCGCCAACTCGTGGGACTTACCATCGCCAGCGAGGAGACCGTCGGTCACGGGGACCCCGTGTTTTGCGGACGCGCGCAGGTGGGCATCGTGACCAGCGCGACACGGTCGCCGGTGCTGCGCGCGCACATCGCGCTGGCGCGCGTCGATGTGAGCTGCGCCGCAGTCGGGCAGGCACTCGAGATCGGCAAGCTGGATGGCCGCCAGAAACGGCTGTCGGCGGCGGTAACCCGGTTTCCCCACTACGATCCAGACAAGACGAGAGTTCGGGCGTGACGATTGGTCAAACAACACGGGAGGATGGGATGACGAAGCGGATTGCCGTGATCGGTGCGGGACCCAGCGGCATGGCCGCATTGCGAGCATTCGAAAGCGCTGCCAGAAAAGGCGCTGCGGTTCCCGAGTTGGTGTGTTTCGAGAAGCAGAGCGACTGGGGTGGATTATGGAATTACACCTGGCGCACGGGGCTCGATGAGTTCGGCGAACCCGTCCACGGCAGCATGTATCGTTTTCTGTGGTCGAACGGCCCGAAGGAATGCCTGGAATTCGCCGATTACGGATTCGAGGAACACTTTGGCCGCCCAATTCCCTCTTATCCGCCGCGCGCCGTCCTGCATGACTACATCAAGGGCCGCCTCGCCAAGAGCGGCGTGCGCGACAAGATCCGCTTCTGCTCCGTCGTGCGCCGTGTGCAGTACGACGACGCCACGGGCCGGTTCATCGTGGCGGTCAAGGATCTGCAAAAGGACAGTTTGTATGAAGAGGTGTTCGACCACGTGATCGTGGCCAGCGGCCATTTTTCGACGCCGAACATGCCGGGTTTTCCGGGCTTCGATCGATTTCCCGGGCGTGTCCTGCATGCGCATGACTTCCGGGACGCGAACGAATTTGCAGGCAAGGATATTCTCCTGGTCGGCAGCAGCTACTCGGCGGAGGATATCGGCACCCAGTGCTTCAAATACGGCGCCCGGTCCATCACCTTCAGCTATCGCACCAAGCCCATGGGTTTTGTGTGGCCACCGGGGTTCGAGGTACGCCCGCTGTTGACACACGTGCAAGGCCGCACGGCGTTTTTCAAGGATGGATCCAGCCGCGATGTCGATGCCATCGTGCTCTGCACGGGTTATCTGCATCATTTTCCGTTTCTGGACGAGAGCCTGCGACTCAAGACGAACAACCGGCTGTACCCGCTCGGCCTTTACAAGGGCGTCCTTTGGCAGGCGAATCCCAAGTTGATCTATCTGGGCATGCAGGATCAGTTTTTCACGTTCAACATGTTCGATGCCCAAGCCTGGTTCGCGCGCGACGTCGTCCTCGGCAGGATCGCGCTACCTGATGCCGCTTCGATGGCGCAAGACATAACGCAGTGGCGTGCGCGCGAGGAAGCCGTGGGCAATGCGTTCGAGGGCATCGATTTTCAGGCCGACTACATGCTCGACCTGCTGGCCATGACGGATTATCCGCCGATGAACGTGCGGCAGATGGCCGAGCTTTTCAAGCAATGGGAGCATCACAAGGTCGAGGGCATCGTCACCTATCGAGATCGGTCTTATCCGTCGACCCTGACCGGTACCATGGCGCCCCCGCACCACACGAAGTGGATGCAGGCATTGGACGATTCGCTGGAGGCATTCCTCGGCTAGCTTGGGTTAGCTCGGCTGGCGCACGTTGACGGTGAGCCGCGCTTTCGTGGCGCGGACATTACTCGTCATAGATGATGATCGACAGCATCCTGATGGGCACGCGGCCGAGCGTTTCCGGACCATGCGGTACATCGCCGCGGAAACTCAGCGAGTCACCGGGGCCCAAGGCATAGCTGTGGCTGCCATGGCGATAAGTCAGCGTTCCCGCCAGCATGTAGATGAACTCGGTCCCCGGATGCTGAAAGCCGGGGAACACCTCGCTCTTGTCGGTCAGCGTCACGAGAAACGGCTCGAAGGATTTGCGCGGGCCGCGCTGCGCCGCGAGCAGATGGTAGGTATGACCGCGCCGGGTGCCGCGCCGCACGACCTCGAGACCCTGACCGGCCGGAACGCGCTGGGCGCCTTCCTCGGCGCCGCCGACTTCCTGTAACAACAGCGCCGGTCTGACGCCGAGCGCTGCCGCCAACGCAACGAGCGTCTCGAGGCTCGGGGTGACGTGGCCCGTTTCGAGACGGCTGAGCATGCCCGCACTGATGCCGGCGGTGGTCGCCACATCGGTGAGCGTCAATCCCTGCCCCTCGCGCACCCGGCGCGCCACGATGCCCAGTTGGCGCCCGATATCGGGCGCCGCTGCTGCCGCGCTAACCGTATCAGTGCCTCCCGGCAGGGTGCTTGGGGCGGACTTTTTGGAAGAACGCGTCACGCGAACCGTTTTGGACTTCCCTGGGTTTGACCGGATCAAAAGGATTCCCTGCATCCAGACGGCAAGTTACACTGCATGCAATCTATTTGCACTACAGTAACAGTCGTGATATTAAATTCTGCCCTCAATATGATTAGGGCTCCCTGAAGAGTGGCTGTCCATTTCCATAGGATAAAGCTAGCACGTGCCGCAATGCATCGGTGAGGAATCCAACGCACGCCTGATCGCGACCGATGGGGGTCGCCCGCCGGCGTCGGCGGAGACGGAGGGACTGGAACGTGGCATCGACTGGACCGGCGCCTTTTGGGTGGCGAGCGGCGTGCCACCACTGGTGCTGTTCTCGATCGGCGCGGTGGCTGCGACGGTCGGCAAACTATCATGGGTGATATGGACGGCATCCATCGCCCTCGGGTTCATCCAGTCGTTCACGTACGCTGAGATTGCGGGGTTGTTCCCCAATAAATCCGGCGGCACGTCGGTGTACGGTGCCATCGCGTGGGTGCGCTACAGCAAGATCATCGCGCCCATCTCGGTATGGTGCAATTGGTTTGCGTGGTCACCGGTGCAGGCGACCGGCTCCGCTTTCGCCGCCGGCTATATATTGAATGCCCTGTTCGCACCGTCGTCGCTGGTCAATACCTGGACGTTCACGCTGCTCGATCTCGGCGCCATCAAGAGCGGTCTCACCTTGCGGATCAACGCGGTGTTTCTCTTGGGGGCCGTCATCATGTTCGCGGTCAAAGGGATTCAAGACGGCGGCATCCTGCGGTCGGCCAATACGACGAAAATATTGGGCATTTCCGCGATGATTCCGTTGATTCTCATCGGCGTGGTACCGATCTTGACGGGCGACCTGATGACGGCCAACTTCTTTCCTCTGGTCCCGCTGGCCCATGACGCGGCGGGCCGTGTCATCGACGGCACCTGGAATCTATCCGGCGTCACCGTGCTCGCGGGGGGCATGTTTCTCGCGGCGTGGTCGACCTACGGTTTCGAGACCGCGGTGTGTTACACGTCGGAACTCAAAAATCCGCGTACCGATACGTTCAAGGCCATCTTTTACTCCGGCCTGTTGTGCGTCGTCGTATACACGTTGGTGCCCTTCGCTTTTCAAGGTTTCCTGGGTCTGGGCTCACTGGTAGCGCCGGCCGTCGTGGATGCGGGCGGCGCGATCACGACGCCGGCCGTGTATGGCGGCATGCTCGCTCCCGATATTTACAATGGCATGGGCGTCGCCGCGGTGATGTCCAAGATGGTACATGCCGGACCGATCATCGGCGTGCTGGTCGTCGTGATGCTGGTGCTGGCATTGGTGTTGTCGCTCATCACGTCGATGGCGGGCTCGTCGCGCACGTTGTATCAGGCATCGGTCGACGGATGGTTGCCGAAGTACCTTTCCAAGGTCAATGCACACCATGCGCCGTCCAACGCCATGCTCACCGACCTCGTTTTCAACCTGCTGTTGCTGCTGATGTCCGATTCGGTCTTCGTCATCGGCGCCGCCAACGTGGGCTACATGATCTTCAACTTCTTGAATTTGAATGCCGGCTGGATACATCGGCTCGACCGACCGCTGCAGGAGCGCCCGTGGCGGGCACCCACCTGGATTCTCGTGGTCGGGGCCGGACTGTCGTTCGTCAATCTTGCGTTCATGGGGTTCGGCGCCGATGTCTACGGCGTCGGCACCTTGAGCACGGGTCTCGTATTCGCGGCCCTCATCATCCCGGTCTTCATCTACCGCCACTACTTTCGGGACAAGGGCCATTTCCCCGACGAGATGAAGCAGGACCTGGGCCAAGACGGCGACACGGGTGTGAGAAAGCGGGCCGGGATCTGGCCATTCGTCGTGTTGGCGCTCGGCGTCGCGGTCGTGGCCATCACCCATCGGCTCGCGGTGTATTGAAACCATGTCGGTCAACAAGAGCAAACCCGTCTACACACCGCTCCGGGCGGATACCAGCGGACGCTTTCATCTGATGCTGGGATTGGCCGAGGGCGCGGCGGCCTTGCACCGCGTGGTCGACGAACTGCATGCGGTCGCCCCTGACTCGCTCGGCCGGACGCGAGTGCTGTTGTCCCACACCGCCGAACCATTTCAGGGTCTGGAATTGGCCGCCGTCCATGTTTTCGAGAGCACGACGGCTTTGCTCGCGGACTTTCGGGCAACGCTCGAGCGGTCGCTGATGGGCACGCGCCTGTACGTCGCGGGACCTGAGAATTTCATCGGCCGCGCGCTGCAAATCGCGCTCTCCTTCAATCTCAACAAAGATGAAATTCGCACCGAGCACTGCGGTACGCACGCCCGGCGCGTGCACTGCGTGCATTGCCGCGCAACCACGGAGGACGTGCGGACGAACATCGTGCGCTGCTCCGGTTGCTGTCGCTGGCTCGCCGTGCGCGATCACTATTCGCGCCGACTGGCCGCTTACATGGGTGTGATGGCGGACGCGGAAGCGGCCGGCGAATTGCCGCCCGTGCAGGAGGTCTACCCGTGAACGACGCGCAGACGTTGGCCGTTCAGGTTGCCGCCATCGAGCAAGTTACGCCGCTCATCAAACACTTCACTCTGAAGAGCGTCGATGGCGGCCCGTTGCCGGCATTCTCGGGGGGTTCGCATATCATCGTGGTGATGCGCGGCAACCTGCGCACGCATCGCAATCCCTATTCCCTGCTGAGTGCGCCGCACCGTCTGGACGCTTATGAGATCGGCGTGCGCCGCATGGAGGAATCGCGCGGCGGGTCGCACTTCATGCACGACGAGGTCAAGGTGGGCACCCGCTTGGAAATTGCCCACCCGGTCAACTTGTTCGGGCTCGACAAGATCGCGCGCAAGCACTTGCTGATCGCCGGGGGCATCGGCATTACGCCATTCTTGGCTCAGATCGAGGATCTGCGCGGAACATCGGTGCCGTACGAACTGCATTACGCCGTTCGATCGGCGGAACACGCCGCGTTCCTCCCGCGCCTGCGCGAACGCGAGGGCGAGCGGGTGCACGTTTACTACGACAGCGAAGACCAGGCCATCGATTTCGCCGGATTACTGTCCGAACAGCCGCTCGGCACGCATGTCTACGTGTGTGGTCCCGCAGGCCTCATCAAACGCGTCGTCGACACCGCGCATGCCTATGGTTGGCCGGACAGCCACATTCATTGGGAGCAGTTCAGCGCACCGCCCGTGGGCGATGCTTTCGACGTGTTTCTATCGCGCACGAACATCACGGTGCACGTGCCCCACGATCGCAGCCTCCTCGAGAGCATCGAAGCCGCCGGAGTCGAGGTGCCCTATTTGTGCCGCGGCGGCGTGTGCGGCTTTTGTCAAACCGCCGTACTCGAACTGGACGGCGAACTTCTGCACAACGATCACTTTCTGTCGGATGCGGAGAAGGCGCGGGCCAAGAGCATCATGCCCTGCGTATCGCGCGCCCGCTGCAAGAGCCTCGTGCTCGATTTATAGGAGAGCTTCGTGAGTGCCGTTTTCAAGACCGACGAAACGTTCAGGGACGATTTCACGTTCCGCAACAGTCCCGAGGCCATCCGCCGCTTCCCATTGCCGTTCCCTGAAGATCGGTACATGTATTCGGTGAACATGGAACCGCATGGTCCCGGTCCAGCCGGGTCCGTGACGCAGTTCGCGTTCGACGTCGACGAACATTACGTCGCCGAGTGCCGTGAACGCGCGCTCGTGCTCGCCGAGGACGGTCTGCGATTCCAGGCATTGCCGCACATGATGAGTTCGCAATGGGACTGTCTGGAACTCATCATGGAATCATTCGCCCGCGACTATCCCGTGCATTTCTCGCTCAGTAAGCACGGCAACGAGTGGCACTGGATCAATCGGCCGCTGAATGTCGATCAGAAATTCGTGTTCGGCGACGCGAGCACGCTGCCCTTGCAGCCCCTCGATTACATTGGCCGCCAGGCGCAGGGCGATTTCGTGGTCATGGATCAGCGCGAGGGGGATCTGTGGATCGAAGCCGGCATGGTGACTGCCCAGGCCGATTGGTCGCTGGATTTCGACATGGGCATGACGTTCAAGGAATGGCATGGGCCGGTGCCGCTGGCGCACGAAATGAACGTGTTCGATCGGGCCCTCAAATATCTGTTGAATCTGCGGCTGGGACAGCCCGTCCGGCGGCTCAACTGGACCATGACGGTGCACCCGCGATTGGATACGTCGCCGGAGAACTATCCGCATTGGGGCCCGGATCGCAGCACCGTCACCGCGCAAAATGCGGGCGATCTCGTGCATCTGCGCGTCGAACTGCAGGGACTCTGGCGCCTGCCGCGCAGCAATGCCATCCTCTTCGGCATCCGCTGCTATCTCATCAGCGTTCGGGAACTGGCCACCATCCCCAAATGGGCACGGCGCGTGCACCGCGTCCTCGCAGGTCTGCATCCGGCCCTGGTCGAGTACAAGGGCCTCGCCCGCTACCGCGATGCCGTCGTCGAGTGGCTGGCGCCATACGATGACGGCTCACCCACGTCTTCCGGGACGTCCCCGGAATAAGCACTCTGGAGAAAGCGAATGACTCTCAGTTGGCGGTATTCGGCCCTGGCGGATCGGCATCGGGCTCTCGGCTCGAAACTCGAGGACTGGAACGGCATGGGTACGGCGTGGACCTACGCCAAGGATGTGGCCGAGGATCACGTGGCGATCCGCACGAAGGCCGGTTTGATGGACGTCTCCGGCCTCAAGAAGGTTCACTTGGTGGGACCGCACGCCTCCGCCATCTTGAACTACGTCATCACCCGCGACGTCACCAAGATCACCCCCGGCAAGTCGTCCTATTCCTGCATGCTCAACGAGGCCGGTCATTTCATCGAAGATTGCGTGTCCTATCGCACGGGCCCGAATTCCTGGATGGTGGTGCACGGCAGCGGCGCCGGTCATGAGACGCTGGCCCGCCACGTCGTCGGCCGTAACGCGTCCCTGATCGCCGATGATGACCTTCACAACTTGTCGCTGCAGGGGCCGGTCGCCGTCGATTTTCTCGCGCTGCACGTACCGGGCATCCGCGATCTGAAATACTTCCATCACGTACCGACGACGCTGTTCGGTCGACCGGTATTGATTTCTCGCACTGGATACACCGGCGAGCGTGGCTATGAGCTCTTTTGCAAAGCCGAAGATGCGCCGCTGATCTGGGACACGATCTTGAGCGAGGGCAAAGCCATGGGAATCGTCCCGGCCTGTTTCACCACGCTCGATTACCTGCGCGTGGAGAGTTGCCTGTTGTTCTACCCCTACGACATGTCCCAGATGTATCCGTTCGACAAGGACCCCGCCGGTGACAGCCTGTGGGAGTTGGGGTTGGATTTCACCGTGAGTCCCGGCAAGACCGACTTTCATGGCGCGGCGGCACATGCCCAACTGAAGGGCAAGGAACGCTTCAAGATCTTCGGGCTGTTGATCGAGGGTACGGCACCGGCCGACATGGGCGATGCCGTCTATGCCAACGACAAGAAGGTCGGCGTCATCACCTGCGCCATGGTGTCCACGTTGACCCGCAAATCCATGGCCATCGCGCGTCTCGACGTCGCGGTCGCGATCCATGGCACGCCATTGACCATCGTCGGCAAGACGATCAGCGGTCCGGCGATTGCCCATAGGCTGCCGTTCGACGACGTGACCAAGTCGAAACGCACCGCTGTGGGATGAACGCACCGCCGTGGGATGCTGCGGCGCTCGGGCAGCCTCTTGGCGCAGCTCGCGCGACAAGGCTCCTGGCGGTCAGCCAGCGCAGGTCACAGTTCGGCGCCGCCGGGCGCGGCCAGGTGTGCTTCGATGTCGAAACCGAAATAGGCGACCGGATTGGACGGCGTTTCGCCCTCGGCTCGCTCCCGGGCCGCAATGGCCACCTTGGCTTTGTCGAAGGCCTCCCGCAGCGAATGCGCCTCCGGTAGCGCGTCCCGATAGAAGGCCTCGCCGAAGTACGTCAGGTCACTGTCGCTCGAACAGCCAAATGAGGTCCGATCGGGGGCGGCGGCCGTGATCACGATGGTGTGAGGGTCGCGCAGCGGTTCGATGAACCCGCCCGCGTAGCAGGCAGAAATGATGATGACCCGCCATTTGATGCCCGATTGACGCAGGCCATCGACCAAATCAGCGGGGGTCAAATCGCTTAAGGGAAATTGGGAATTACTCACCTCGATCACCGGTTCCTCGGAGCCATGGGAGGAAATGGCGAGGAACAGCACGTCCCGGTCTTTTTGCATACGCGACGCTAGGTTTTCCAACGCATACTGCAGGCCCGAGACGCTCGCGATGGGAGCAGCATCGAGATCCCGCTCGTCGTTGATCAGCGATAATTTCCGGTCACCCAACCGGTAGCGCTCACCAATCACCCGGGACGCGAGCCCCACCTCCTGCGCAAAGACTTTCTCGGCGCCGACCCCGGCAAATCCCAGAAAAAAAGCTTGCGGCCGCGGAGAGGCGTCGCGATGTATGGCATCGAGGGCCGCATCGATGCGCTGCGCTTGCTCGAACAGCGCCATCTCGCGATCGGCCAATTCCTCGCCCGACGGCGCGGCCTCTGCATCCCGTGGGTTCCAGACGTCGGGAATCGCATTCGTCAGGTTCGACAGCATGGCGAATCCGACGATGAACGCAGTTCCGAGCAGCGCCCCGACGCGCTGTGACCGTCCGGTCAAGGCACGCAGTCCGCGGACCAAATACAGCACCGTGTAGATGCACACCAGGAGGGTCACGCACCAGAACCCACGAGGCTCGAGCAGCACGGCGCCCACCGTCAGCAGCAGCACGTATAGGGGAACGAGGCCGATCGACAGGGCCACGGAGGGCGCGAACCGCAGCGTCGAACGGGACGCCCGGCACATGAGCGCCGCAAGGCCGAGCACACCGAGCACGTACCACGCCAGCACAGGAACACCATCGGCAAAAAACTCGGGATCGGGCCCCCGTTCCCACCAATCGATGCTGACCCACGATGCCAGACACACGCATGACAAAGCCAAAATGAGCGCGATAGGAGTGCCCGTTGCCGCGGCATCGCGCCGGCTGAGGCGCCAAAATCGCGGCATCGCCTTGAACCAAGAAAGGGTGGCGCGGCTCACGCGGCGGATTGTAGGCGATCGACGACCCCGCATCCCATTTATTGGCCGGTGAACGGCCGTCCGCCAACACCGCGCCGGCGAAACATTTCCGCAACACGGCGGCTCTCCTTTTGCGTGCCTGCCGTGCAATAAACTTGCGTGCCAGTAAACCCTATGTTACGAATTGATTCCGGCGGTCGCTCGAGGATCGCCGTATTACACGGGCGGGATGTCATGGAGCGATCGTTGGTTTTCGAGCCGTCGAAGGATGGCTCGCCGATCGCGCGCGGCTTTTCATGTCTTTAATTAGGGAGATTGCTGCATGAAAATTGTGTTGTGTGAAGCAGACAACGGCGCATCGCGAGCGGCGTCGGGCGATTCGCGAACCGACCGCGGTGCCGCGCGAGCCGCGGCCGCAATGGTGCTGTCCGTGGCGTGCAGCATCTGGCCCGGCGCCTTCACCCTGGCGGCGCCCGCCACCGCGCCGGCCAGCACCGGTGACAGCGGCGGTCTGGAGGAGATCGTCGTGACCGCCGAGAAGCGCAATTCCACGGTACAGGAGACGGCCATCAGCATGACCGCCATCAGCGGCGATCAACTGCTGTCGCAGGGCATCAGCAGCGTCGAGGACATCGCCGCCAAGGTCCCCGGCATCTCCATCCGCACGGCCGGCCCCGGACAAACCGAATACGAAATGCGCGGCCTGTCGGCGGGCGGCGGTACCGCGGCGACCGTGGGCTTCTATCTCGACGAGACGCCGCTGTCGGCGAACGCCGTGGCGCTCAATGGCCGCACCGTCATCGACCCTGACCTGTTCGATCTGAATCACGTCGAAGTGCTGCGCGGCCCCCAGGGTACTTTGTATGGATCAGGCTCCATGGGCGGCACCATCCGCCTGGCCACCAATCAACCCAAACTCGGCACGTTCGAGGCTGCCACGGATTTGAGCGCCTCGGATACATCGCATGGCAGCGCCAATGGCGGCGGCAGCCTCATGGTCAACCTGCCGGTCAGCGACATCGCGGCATTACGCGTGGTCACCACGGGCAAGTACGTGAGCGGCTGGATCGATCGCATCGTGACCCAACCGGGCACGTTCCCCGCGCCGACGGCCCCGTCGTACACGGCGAGTGCGCCGGCCAATTGCGGGGCCTATTACTGCGATCGCGGCAACGTCGCGGCCGCACCGATCGAGTCCATCATCAAGGGA
>Ga0116230_10005842_pt1 | contig 12085 bp, 8 predicted proteins | sample S1TSphfallax_3_FD_88678 | JGI IMG/M metagenome (GOLD analysis project Ga0116230, IMG submission 88678) | Host-associated microbial communities from peat moss isolated from Minnesota, USA - S1T2_Fd - Sphagnum fallax MG | ecosystem: Host-associated > Plants > Peat moss > Unclassified | place: USA...
GCTTTTTCTGATCTACGAGTTGATGTCTAACGGATCACTAGACCAACACCTACACGAATGTGATTCAGGAGCAGCAGCGGCCACATTCCTGGACTGGAAAGCGAGGATCCGTGTAGCCATCGAGGTTGCGCAAGGACTGGAGTATCTCCATCGCCACGCACATCCTACTCTGGTGCACAGAGACATCAAGTCCAGTAATATTCTCTTCGACGACGACATGCAAGCGAAGATCGCGGACTTCGGTCTCAGTAAAGTTCTCATTCTAGGGCATGACCCTACTGCCTCTCACAGACTGCGTGGAACGGCCGGCTATGTCGATCCCCACTACTTGAGAACTGGGCAAGCGGTGGACAAGAACGATGTCTACAGCTATGGGGTTTTGTTGCTGGAGCTCATCACCGGAAGACGAGCCATTCAGAAGAAACTGAGCTTGGTCACTTGGTGTAAGGAGTTTCTGACCAGTGATCAGTCTCTTCTGCCTGTGCTGCTGCCCAGGATGGTCGACAGAGGGATCCTACCTGCTGAGTACTCACTGGAGCAGCTGCAGAATGTGGTGAAGGTGGCAAGAGCTTGCTTGGATGACAGTCCCGAGAGAAGACCTAGCATGAAGGAGGTTCTCATCGCCCTCTACAACTCTGAATCCAAAGATATCTCCAGCTCTGACTTCAGCTTTGAGGTAGGGTACTACTCTCCCTCTCCTCTCCTTCAAAGAACAATGCTCCTGCTGCTGCGGCAGCAGAATCTGTTTCTCATAGAAGAGCAATCTGCAAGGGATCCAAGCTTTCTGTCATCCTGGCTTGCTTTTCTTTGTGAATTTCCAATGGATTTTGTGCATCATAACATCAGAAAAACATGAGTTCAGCCATAAGTCTTCAGCCTCCTTCAGGGTTTTAGACCAAACTGTGAAGATGTGAAGAGCTCCATGAGCATCATCAGATTGAACATGAGTTCAGCCATGAGTCTTCAGCCACCTTCAGGGTTTTAGACTGAGCTGTGAAAATGTGAAGAGCTCCAGGAGCAACATCAGATTGAACATGAGTTCAGCCATGAGTCTTCAGCGTCTTCAGGGTTTTAGACTGAGTTGTGAAGATGTGAAGAGCTCCATCAGCATCATCACCGCAACAACAAGCAACAGCATTGGAAACAAGTTGTGGAATTCTTCTTGGACCTTTGTTATTGGGGTTTGTTGTATTCTTCTCCTCAAGAAAAAAGCTTCAAAACCCAAATCTGAGAAGAGACTTGTTTCTTCTCCTTGTTCAATTGGGAAGCATTATTTATTGAAGCATGAATAACTGTTCTGCAGCCTTCAGGTTGTTAGACTGAGGTGTGAAGAAGATGAGCGAGGATTGTCTCGACAATCATTGAATGAAGATTGTGGTATTATTGGACTCGTCATTATTAGGTTTTGTATTCTTTCCTTCAAGAAAAAGCTTTAAAGCTGACCTGAGAAGAATTTTCCCTCCTGGTGCAGTTAAGAAGGATTGAAGCGGGTGCCTCATCCTTCAGGGCTGTTAGACCAAGCTGTGAAGATGCAAGGTTGCAAGCATCACCACCACAAGGATTGGAAGTTGTGGAATTTTGGACCTTTGTTATTAGGCTTTGTATTCTTTCAAGAAAAGCTGCAAAACCAATCTCAGAAGAATGTTTCTTCTGGTTCAGTTAGGAAGCATCAAAGTGTGGCTCTTCCTTCAGGTGAGACTGAGCTGTGAAGATGCTATGAGCTCATGAGCATCATTGTGACAAGCACTGAAGCTTGTAGAATTCTCGGACCCTTGGTTATTAGGCTTTGTATCCTTTCCTTCAAGAAAAGCTTGAAAACCAATCTGAGAAGAATTGCTTCTTCTGGTTCAGTTTAGGAAGGATTGAAGCATCACCTCTTTATCCTTCAGGGTTAGACTAAGCTGTGAAGATGAGAGAACTCACAAGCATCACTGCAACAAGCATTGAATGGAAGTTGTGGAATTCTTCTTGCACCTTTGTTGTTAGGTTTTTTTTTTCTTTCCTTCAAGAAAAAGCTTTATTCAGAAAGAACAAACCTGTCATAAACTGTTGCAAATAGCAGCAGAGAGTGCTTGTCTGAGAGAGCTTGTGAATTGGGAATGACATGAGAAGTTTCAAAGGCTTCTTCATTCACTGAGTACTCGAATATGTTTGAAAAGATACCAATTATGGTCAGATGCAAGCTCTGGAACCATTTAAGTGTTTGTACTTCTTTAATGCATGTCAGGAATGCTTGTGTCCATTCCTGACATTCATGTGTGCCTTCCTGACATACTTGTGTGCACATGTTCCTGAAATTCAGAATCTTTGGACTTGCTGTATTTTCAGGGCCCTCCAGTAGTGGAGGATGATCGACTCAGTAGTGGAGGACGACAGTACTCACTGACTAATGGTCCCAGTTTGCACAGTCACAGTGCTGCATTGTCACCGACAAGCTTTAGAAGGGGGTAAGACTTTCTCATACTCAGTGAGATCAATTTTCTTTCCAAGATGCTGTTCAAACATTAAAACCATTGGGAATTTGTTTGTAAGTGGTCTAGTTCTCATGTGAATCATGTTTTGTCAGCTTAGTTGAGTGGATGGCTCTGTAAGAGAGCTGAAATTGCTTTTGTGAGCTATGCTGGAGGGGCTTTTTTTGCATGTGTCTGAGTATGCTCTTTTTTTTGCAATTGCAGGCATTCATCTTATGAGATAAAAGAGAATACCATCATTGTCAAAGCCATGGTCGACAATTTGAAAATTGCAATGAGGTGTAAGATATGGCCAACTCCAAAGAACTTCGGTCTTAACAAGGTTGAGGTAACATCAAATGGAGCTTTTCTGTGGAAAAAGGGCCTTTGGTGGTACAATGCAAGAAGCTCACGGGAATTCACTGTTGATGACCACATTATGCTTATTGCTGTGTGGCATGTCACTTTGAGAACAAGTCGTACTCGATTAGCTCCATCAGATCCTCGCCGCTCTCAAGGTCCATTTTGTGTCGAGTATTTAGCACTCAAGGACATTGATGGCAACCCGTTGATTGAATATCATGGTGACCAGTCACCCCTCCTTCCAGTTTCCAATGTGACTACTTCACTGCAGAAGAAGCGCCAACAGCATGAAATCTGCAAGCCTGCGGTCCACAAATACAATTGTTGCCAAAACTGGAATGTGATATCTGATGTGTTAAATGGTAAGTGTGATTTTTCTTTGGGTCACAGAGATTAAGATAATTGGGAGTTTTTGAAGGGGTTTTCAGGTTTTAGGGTTCTTAATCAAAGGGTCTTAAAGGGGTTCATCATGCCTATTGTAAAATTGTGATCTGTTTTGTGTCATGTTTTTGCCCATGGATTGGAAATCTTCAATTAATGAAATTCATCTCTTCTTTTTGTGACAGAAAGTACCTGATGATTTGAGGCTTTGAAGCTCCCTGGTCCATATTCACTAACCTTCCAAATCTACAAATGAGAGATCCTGCCATTCCTAGTACTTGGCACTTCAGGAAGTGAGTGATCTACAGTAGCCCACAGTAATTATCAGTGGACACTTGAGGTGGAAAGCTTTGAAGAAGCTGGGAAATTCAGCTGATTCATGTACATGTGTGTGGGTTTGTTTGGAGTTTCTTGGCATTTCCAATACTCAGCTACAAGCACCAGCATCGGTACCCTGGACATACAGACCAGTAACAAAGTTTCTTGTACATACAATGATGAGGGTTAAGTCGTTGGCCTTTGACAATGTTGGAGTTCACTAGAATTCCACCAAAGCAGAAAAGGTGGGCCTTATTTCTCAAATCAAGAAACAAGCCCTTTGAGAATTGGACATGGTGAAAACACATGGTATCTATTATCTCAAGATATTCCATGGGATGGTTCATTGTTGCTTTGTTGATGGTTCACTGATGGTTTCATCACAGGGGACATGGACACACAGCATCATGATCAAGGTGCTTGGGGGCAAGCTCATTTGAGAACTACAACTTCCACTATGGGCTAAAAGCTAGTTGTTTTGTGGTAAGGGAGGTTCAAACCTGAGAGCCTTGTGCGGGTTGATCGAAGAGAGCCAAGCAGCAGCCAAGATGACCAAGAACTGTGGGAGGTTTGAACCTGAGAACTTCCTCAGTTTGAGGGAAGAGAGCCAAGGTGAGCAACCAAGAATGGTGGGAGGTTTGAGAATGGTAGGAGGTTCCTGGGTTTGACCTCCCCTTTTACGTGAAGATAGTATGACTATTTTCTGTTCCTCTTTCTAACAATGATATCTTTCCCCAGCTTTGTTATCTCCAACACAGGAGATGACTGACATATCTCCCCTGGGAGGGAGATAGGAAACCTAAAACAGAGAACAATTGTAAAATCTTTATGAACCTGAGAAGGTGGTTTTAGGATGTATATTTGGTAGTTTCCACCCCCTTAACTCCAAGGAAGGAAACACTCCACCAGGGGAGCTTTTTGTTGGCATATTTGTCAAGAGTACTATGCAGGAAAAATATGTGGAAGTATTGGACCTAAATGTTATGCACTCAAGTGTGAAGTATTGGACATACAATTGGCCATACTGTTGCATGTTTGCAGATTGATAAATGTGAGAAGAATGCAAAGGACTTGTAATGGCAGTGACTTGCAGGGCCATTTTTGACTGTGCATTGATGTTTTTTGAAGTATGAAGTTTTGCTATTCCCAAATTTGGTATTGGTGAAGTAGACCTCTATTAGCAAGGGAAGAGTTGAATTTGACATGATCTAATAAGCTCTTTCTTTGTTGCTCAGATCTTTTGGGATCTATTGGTGGATTTTCAAGGGATTTTCAAAGTCAGATGCATCAAGAGTGGATCTGTCAACCCACTTGCTGTGAACCTAAAGACTGGAAGATGACAATGAGCCATACTTGAAACTGAAAAGAATAACAAACAGCTTGCTGCAAATTAATGTCCTCCAATAAATTGATACTACATTCTACATTTGTTTTGCTACTACAGAAGTCTTAGCTGCAATGCTTTTTATCATTTGTACAGGATTCAACCAGGACTTGCAAACTGGCTTGGAATGCATTTGTTTCAGAAATATTCTGAAATTTGAAAGAGACAAGATTTCCACCTACCCAACAACCGTCAATACAGAAACCTCTTTGTTACAGTCAAACTGCACTTTACTGTCACCTTTCTTCTGCATCCCACTGCCACCTTTCTTTGAACTCTGCACATCCTCCCTGATGGATATGATGATAGGTACCTGGAGGACTTCTCCATCTTCTCCATCCTTTTGGGTCTTTGCCTTTTGTTCCAATTGTTGGTACTTAGTCTATCTGTGTCTACATCTTTCTCAATACTGATCTCACCCTCAAAGTGTGGATCCTGACCTCCTGATAAGCTATCTGCCAGCTTTGAAGCCTCAAGGGCAGCAGCTGGTTCCTTGATCATTTCCTCAATGATGATTGAGGGTGTCCAAGAAGACTTTTTCTTCCGAATTTCTGGATCCTGTAGTGAGATTGCAGTGTGTGGATTGTTTGCTGGTTTGAGAATGGTTTTGGGCAATTTCCGATTTCCATTTTTGGAATTCCTTGCTCGCTTCAACAATGGACCTGTTTTCAGCAGAGTGTAACCTGAATGACTCTTCAAACCCACAATCTGTTGTTGTTCAAAGTGTCGTTGTTTATGGCGGCTGCTTGCTGTTGGACTCATGAACCTGGGGATGGAGGCTTTGAGGGAATCTACCAAAGTTTGGGGACATGTTTTGGAAGATGGAGTGAAGAAACTGGCCTGAACTGGCAGATTTTTGCTACCAACAGGCTGATCTGAATTTCCTTGTATGGTTTGTGAGAGCAACACTTTCCTTTCTTCCATAAGTGCCTCGATGGTCTTGATACTTGCTCGTAAGCTCTGGCATTCATCATCATGAATGTTCATCAGCCTGTAAAGCTCCGCAATCACTGTTGCTTTTTCTCTCTTTCTTTTCTGCACCATTTGCATGAGGAAAATATGGTAAACTATGAGATCTCATTCATGCTTGCCTTCTTACAAAACCCCAGCAGTTTCTTTGAAAACTATGGCTTCTCTCAACAAGAAGTTATTATGGCAAGTTTACAGGGGAGACACCCTGTAGCAGCAGCAGCAGCTTGTAAGAGAGCAAACAGTTCCTTCAACATTTGACATACCTGAGAAATTTCACAACCAAGATGTGTCCCTCGTGCCCGTGAAGCAAAACTCAGCGAGCATACTGTCTCCCTGATGTCCTTCACCTTGGGACTCACATGCACCAGCATCAAGGTTTTTGATTGGGCACCTGAACAGCAAAATGCCAGCATGAAATGCCAAAATCATCTACAATTTCACTGACAGAGTGCAAGATGAGAGACATGTTCTCACTCCCCGAAGCTGCAAAGCTTTGCCCATGGACTCATTGTGAAACATTTTCACTCCCCTTGAGGTGCAAAGGTGTCCACGGACTCATATACCATTTCAAGAGTGGATAGCATTCAAGTCCAATTTGTGATGTTTTATCCAAGAGAAACAAAAGACACCAAGCTAAAAACAGTGTGACAAAGCTTACTTACATACCAAGAGAATCACGCAATAGTTGGGTAAGTTTGCTGTTTCTGCAACCCAAGATGAAGGCAGGGAAAACCCATCAGGTCAGATGTGCAACTGGAACACTGTCAGGTGAGGTTTCACACAAGCTTGATGAATGTTCTTGAGACTGTGACCTACCCTCCAAACTGATGCTGAATCCTATGATAAAGTTTATATCAAAGGTGCACATCCATACCGATATGGCACATGTGGTTGCTTTCTCTGGAGAGCACTAATGACATCACCCAAGGCAGACAATGACACATTGATTGCTTTCCCTTCCTCAAGGGTGATCCCTCCTGCATTTGTCTTCGACAAGCGTTCACTGCCACCAAGGTCCACCAGCCAGAGCTTGCTCGTCGTCGCAAACTTGTGATTCTCTAGCACATATGTGCATGTTATTGTGATCCGCAACAAACTGCAGAAAAACTAAAACCCATGTTTTAGACATTCTTCTCTAGCGCATTTTGGAAATGTAGAGAAGAGCCAAATTGAGACCTTGCATTACTCAAGGACTGCAGTGCAGACTTCAGGATGTGCAAAAGTGGAATTGTGGCAAATTACCAGTGAGATCTGCTAGAAGTCTCATTGGCATTAGTGCAAGATGTGGATCTGCTTTGACTTCCTTGCTGATATAAATTGCCAGCTTCTTTGGCATCCAAAATGGGCATTTCAGTCAAGTTATCCACATCTATGCAGCCATCCGAAGCCATCTGTATTGAAAGACTGCAAGAGAATCAAACAGTGCCCAAATCTGTAAGCTCAATTTCTCCCAGAAAAAAACTTCATTGAGTCTAAAATAGCTTTGAGTAAGTATGATACTGAAACATCTAGCACCATATCTACAAGGGAGAAAAATCTACTAACCATTTGGACACAGGATAGTCAGTGCACTGGGTACTACTATGGCATACAAGCAAATCACGGAGTCTTCCTTTGTAAACTTCCAGCATGCTTAATGAGAAGGCGTATGACACAGTATTGTCAAAACAAGCTTCTTCAAATAGTCGCTGTAGGGTGCGTGGAACAACACCTGGTTGATCCTTATTGCCTTCCTGCATGCATCACACAGATCTTTAATCTGTCACTCACAACAAGCATAAGTGACACACCATCACAACACTAACATGGCAAGTGTGATCTTACACCCTATTTAAGTATGTGGAATTTAAGATATTCACATGGAAAAAAATAGCACAAAAAGCATGCAAAATGTCTTGACACAAAGACAATGTCTCTGAGGGGCAGGAAGAAGAAATACCATAGTAAAAGTTTTACCGGTGCCAGTCTGACCATATGCAAAAATGCAGACGTTGTGGCCATCTAAAGCAGATCGGATAATTGGCTCCACCTCCAAGAAGACGTCATCTGCCCTTTGAAAGTGCAATTGAAAACTTGAGGTCAGGCACCCAGTTCACCAGAAATGAGGCATTTGTTTGTTTGTTTGTTTGTCTTTTTGTTCAGTCACAGTGAACTGTTTGTTTGCTAATAGCCACTTCGCAAATTGGCTTAACTAGGGCCTGAGATTTATATTGGCTTCTTCTTGTGAGCATAAAATTGTAAACTCACCTTGCACAGAACTTGGCAGAAAGACTTTGTCAAACTGGAAATCTTTCCGGCAGCTCACAACTTTGATGGTGTCTGTTCCTGGGGTAGTGGTGAGGTGACCCACTCGAGCATTCCTCTCATTTGATAGTAATGGACGCACCCGACAAAACACCCGAATGTTGCCTGGCAATGGAGGCAACCATCTTGAGTTGTGAGCTTCCACAAAGAGACAAGAAACAACCTTCCAAGTTCTAAAGCTCCAAAGCAATACATGTTGGGAACTTCTGTGCTGGTTGTCAGCAGCAGCCCATTTGCCTACTGCTCTGAGATTCCTTCAAAGTGAAACAAGGTTGGCCAGTTACAGGGGAACAAATGCCAGCAGCAACAACAATAGTTGATCTCTCATACCTTTGAGGTCCAACACTCGGTTTAGAATTTGGCAACGATGGGAATTTGACACTCTGAGAGCTGTTTTCAACACAAGTAGTTCACCTGCATGGAAAACAGCAAAAAACCATCTCATCAATACTTCAAGCTGAAAGAAGAAACTCTTGATCCAATTTCCATCAGAACCATAGATGTAGCAATTCTTTGTTGGTTGTTGTCCCTTGTGCTTCTTTGAAAACTAAACTGGAATAATTTTCTCAACCACCAAACGGTGTTGGTTGAGAAAGGGCACAAGAGAAAAAAAGAATGAGAAACCTTCAAATGGTTGCAGAGAAGGGACAAGAAAAACAAGAATGAGAAAGACACCAACCTTCAAGGCCTGCAACAACTTTGTCATGATGCTTGTCATGGTGCCACCGTGCTGGTGTGTGGGAAGCAGGATCTGCTGACCCACTACTGCCACTGCTGCTACCACTAGAGGCAGAGGAAGACATATCAGTCGATCGAAGAATTTGTCGTACTGATTCAGCCCATGCAGGGGTTAGCTCTGGTTTCACATCCAAGAGTGAGTCTATTGCCTCTGCCAAACAAGTTCGTTCCTCTTCTGCATCATCTTCAGGATCTTCTGCATCATCATCTTCCTCATCATCATCGTAGGAAGTCATCTTCATCGCCAATCGCCAATTCGAAATCCAGTACCTGCACAATCAATCAAATGTTTCCTCACATGAATGGGGCAACGCAACTCTTCTTTAACAAAAACAACCATTTCTACAGAGGGTTGAGAAAGAAACTTCATGCGAAAAAGTTGCACAATATGGCGGAGCCTGGACGTGCATGAAGAAGATCCTGCTGCTACTGCCGCTGCTCTCGAAACCATGAATTCATGGCCAAATTCATTCCATCCAAATGACAAACAAGGGGGCACATAGCATATCGTAGCCTAGCAAAGCACACAGACCAGCAGACTGCTTCCTTCCTTTTGTCAGAAGAAGAAAACCTCTGATATCAAAAGAGTCTGACTTCCTTCCTTCCTGATTCAACAATGAAAACCTTGCAATGTCTTCTGAAAAAGAAAAACATTCTTTCTGTTGATGGGTCAAGAACTTTTTTCTTTTCTTCTCTTTCTTTCATAGAAACTAAATCTGCAGTTGGGTGTTCTTCTAATCTACTAAACTATTGCCCAAGAGCTCCTGTACTGTCAAATCACTCATCTCCAACTCACATTTGATAACACCCAACAACCATTCAAACAAAGTCCGACTGATTACCTTCAAGTCCGACGACAAGAACATTGAAGAAGAAGAAAACTCAATACATCCCCACCCACCAGTTCATACTAGTATTCCCGTGTAGAGAAGCAAAGCAGTCTGCCTGCATTACCATTAGAACTAGAACCTCAAAACCCATTCTCCAGTAAAGGAAGGAGAACAAGAACCAGAAAATAAGACTAAACCCAGTACTTACTTCTCCAAATGCCAGCAAGAAAGAGAAGACTCCAAATCACTTGTCGATGAGAAAGAAGTGGAAGAAGGGAGAAGGAGGAGGAGGAAGAAGAAGAAGAAGAAGAAGAAGAAGAAGTACTGGAGAAGATGTGAGAGATAGAAGTTCCGTGACACAGTGAATGAATGGCGACCACCACCAGCAAACGAAAGGAAAACACTCTCTTTTTTTTGCCAGAAGAGAACTTAAACTCTCCCGCTCTTCCTTCACAACCACTGAAGCTTTACCGACTGATTACGGCACTGATGTTGCATTACGACAGCAATGTAATTGTCTGTCGCTGGCGGTTTTGTCAATCCCCAGGACAACACCAGCTAGCAGCAGCAGCAGACAAGCGACAACGACGAGAGCGTGCGCAGCGCGGCAGCCGCTGCAGCAGCGGCAGCGACGGGAGGAAGAAGACGTAGTAAAAAAGAGCGTGTAAAAAGTAATTCGGCCTACTTACTTAACTTTTTTACTACTTACGTACTTACTTACTTACTTAGCTTTTTTACCCAACTGTAAAAAGCGTGGAGTTAAAAAAGTAATTAGTGCTCTTTTTAACCCAGACCAGGGTTAAAGTAACCCTGGTAGCTTAAACAACAACACATGTCTCTGCTGCAGCATAATTAAATTTATTTATTTATTTTTTGGTTGAAAATAGAATACTTTCAGAACACATTCTTAAAGCTTCTTTAATTTCCTTCATAAAATTTTCTTTTTGGTTTTTAAAGGAAAAATAATTTTTTTAGGGGAAAATTTCAACATTTTCTGAAAATAATATAACCCTAAACCCTAAACCCTAATTCCCATTCTCCTTGGAAAACTTGATGACTTATTTAAGGCATTGCAATTTGCTTGTATGCCTTCATGGGGGAATACAACTAATCTTTCCCAACAAAAACATAACCCTAATTCCCCTTCTCCTTGGAAAACTTGATGACTTATTTAAGGCATTTCAATTTCCTTGTATGCCTTCATGGGGGAATGAATGCAACTAATCTTTCCAAACAAAAAAACATAACCCTAATTCCCCTTCTCATTGGAAACTTGATTTTCCTTCTTTTTTTTTTCCTTGGAGCAAAATAACTTTGTTGAGCTCACACATGTTCTCTATCTCACATCTCAAAGTGAACTAGGCTAGTGGTAATAACGAGATGCACGGTTTGGTTGTGTTGTGTGGGTTTGAATTTCAAAGAGAGGAGCTTGGATAACATGTATTAGTCTTTGTTTTACTCAAAACATTAGAAACGTGCATTGGATGTATTAAATGTATTTTAGAGTTCACAACATGAATCATGCAAGGCACAAAATGTCAACTCCATGAAGTTCAATTGGGTGGGGGGAGGGGGAAGTGCAATGTTGTGAGTTAACCACCACCACCACCACCATGCTTAAACTATGGGACAAAAAACGAAGAAAAAATGTTTCCTACCCACTTATCATCCCTCATGCACGGTGAGCTTGGTGGGTGCTTGTTCACTCGGGCCCAATAAAAGAAGGCTATAATAAGCACTTGGACTGAAGACTGGAGAAAACTAACCTCACTCACTTGAGTCAACAAAGTAGAAGTAAGAAGAGAGGATGTCATGTGGCTTCTGAAATTTCACCATTAAAGTCATGAAAAAAGTCATGAAAAAATGTCATAAAATCATTAGAACCTTTTATTTATTTTTAATTTTTAAAGCTTTGCCCATCACAATGTACAAACAACAATATTAAGTTCTATCTTTGTTTGTTGCAAAAAGGTCTCCTTTGTTGTTGTTTCCCTTACAAACAATGTTTGCAACTTTGGAGGTTTAGGGTTTGATTCACATAAATTCATATTGTTTCCTTATAAACAATGTTTGCGACTTTGGAGGTTTAGGGTTTAATTCACATGAATTCATATGGTTTCCTTATAAACAATGTTTGCGACTTTGGAGGTTTAGGGTTTAATTCACATGAATTCATATTGTTTCCTTATGAACAATGTTTGTGACTTTGGAGGTTTAAGGTTTAATTCACATGAATTCATATGGTTTCCTTATAAACAATGTTTGGGACTTTGGAGGTTTAGGGTTTAATTCACATGAATTCATATTGTTTCCTTATAAACAATGTTTGGGACTTTGGAGGTTTA
>Ga0116230_10005844_pt1 | contig 12083 bp, 3 predicted proteins | sample S1TSphfallax_3_FD_88678 | JGI IMG/M metagenome (GOLD analysis project Ga0116230, IMG submission 88678) | Host-associated microbial communities from peat moss isolated from Minnesota, USA - S1T2_Fd - Sphagnum fallax MG | ecosystem: Host-associated > Plants > Peat moss > Unclassified | place: USA...
AATGTTCTGTCACATACAGACAATTGAACTCAGAAATCCAGCAATTACAGTTTAAGCAAATGTGGAACTCTTTTACTTTCTCTTAGAGCATCCCCAGCAGCTTCTCTATTTGTGCTTGCTACAATATCTCCACATCCAAGATACAGTCATAAATTTATCTCCTCCTGAGTCCTTACTCTTCACCCATTCCAGTGAAAAAACTTGGTGTTTCAGTGAGGTTGGAACAAAAAATATGAATGACAACTAAAACAAGCATGCTTATATATCTGCATTTCAACAGAAAAAGTCTCTCCTTTCCCGACAGCCTGCTCTCTCAGAATTGTCCTCTTGTGCTCAAAGTTCAATCAAGGTTTGGAGTCTCATTTACAATCTACATAAATCTTTGACACTGCATTGTGCATTGTTTGTGCATTGTTCGACAATGCTGAGGTATTTGTAATGCTTTCCTGGATTCTTGTTTCATGGAGAAAAGGGCTTCTTGCTGGCTGGTGTGACTCAGCACCTACAGAGGAGATCTTTCTTTGTAAGTCCGAACTGAAATACACACCACATACAAAAAACATTTACCTAACTCCTGGCTCATCGTCATCTCTTTGTTTTTTTTCTTAGGTGTAGAAGATGATGATGAGCCAGGAGGCTTGTCATCATCTCTTTGTTTTTCTTCTCAGGTGTAGCAGATGACGGCAAGCTGGGAGGCTGGTTGTCATTTCTCTTGGTTTTTTTCCTCAAATGCAGAAGATGACGAGGAGCTGGGAGGTCCTGGCTTGTTGTCATCTCTTGGGTTTTTTCTCAGGTGTAGAACACGACGAGGAGCCTAATGGCTCGTTGTTGTCTCTTGATTTTTTTTCTGAAGTGCAAAAGACGACAAGAAGCTAGGATTTGGGCTCATCTGTCATCTTCTCCTATTCTTTTTCAGTTGTTGTACACAAAGGCACCACATGTCATGCCCAAGATTTAATGTAATTATTAATAAAATTTCAATTATAAAAATTAATTTATAATGAATTCATGTGAATAATTAGTCAATATAACCAAATAATTATAGTAAAAATAGATTTAATAATATAAATTTATGATTTATATATTAATTCAATTCAATTATAATGAAAAATATAGTTACAATAATTAAAATTTATAATTAGACCTTATTAATTTATTTTAATCAAAAATAAAACTTCTAAGGTATAGGGCTTTTAAGTTTTTAAATATAATGAACAATATTTATTATTATTGATATTGGGAACATTTAAATTTGCAATTCTTCTTGTTTCAAGTTGTTGTTTTTGTATAAAAAAATAGCAGCAAGTTCGAAAAAATAAGTTATTATCCATTTTTATATGTTGTTTGCAATTGTTTGTTTAAAAGGAGCTTGACGTTCTTGGGTAGTGGTGGCAATTGCTATTGTTGGGGAGATTCAAGCTTTTGTTCTTTTTTTTGATTGATTGTTGTTTGAAGATTTGATTGCTTTTGTTATAGGATGGTCAAAAGAAGTTTGCTAAGGAAGGTGATTGTTGATAATCAACAAGTGAATGTTGTAGCAAATGAAGAGGAAATTGAAGTGAAACAAAGAATTATTATCTATACTCCTACTTTTGAAGGTAAATATGTTGTGATGGATGATAGCTTTCACATGATAGGGTTTAAAAGAATGTAATGTAACACATTATGAATAAAAAATCCCAATCCAACCCCTAAACCCCATCTTCATTCTCTATTTGAAGATGGGGATGGGGTATTTTTTTGTGCAATTTTTTCCAAACAATATCCTCATTGTTTGAAGGTTTTAATTGCTAGGCTATTTGTAATACCCTCCTTGTATTTAGTGTTTATTTGCTAGTTTATAATACCTTCATATTGTTAGAGTTCTCTTGCTAGTTTATTTGCAATACCTTCATATTGTGTAGGGATTTCTTGTTGGTCTATTTGCAATACCTTCATGTTTTGTAAGTTTTTATTGTTAGCTTGTTTGTAATACTTTCATCATTTTTAAAGATTATTTTTTAGTTTGATTTTGAATGTTGTTCTTATAGGGGCTCTAATGGCTTCACATGAAAGTGATCAAATAGAAGTACCACCAAATTGTGCAATGGAAGATGCAAATTGGGTGCACAAAAGGTCAAGGTGGAAGTGCAAGATTAATGGATGCACCGATGCTTATGCGGCTAAATGGCTATTTTGTTAACATTTGGATAACAAACATAGGCTTCGCATGGAGGTACACAAATTTGGCTGTCCTTCTACTCGTGTTGGGGGACCAAGGCAACAAAATCACCATGTTATGAACGATCAAATTTTGAGCAACCCACATGCAAGGCAAAAGTAGCATGAAAAGAAGGCTCTCAATAAAGTGGAAAAGAAAGAAGAGTTAGAATGGGATGAACTCTAAGCCCAAGTGCAACAAATGGAACATGTTAAATGGTCTTTGTTGGTACGTTTAGTTTCCGAAATCATGTTGGGCATCATTGGGATTCTGGCATGGGGAATGGGGTTCATCCCACAAAATGCATGGGCACACCTTGAAAAGGATGAGGACCTTGTTGAAACAATTCGGGCAAGTAGAGTTGTTTATGCAAAGCCTTTGAAAGTTGCATGGGGTGTTCGGAATTGGACATTGGAATCCAATAAATGCAACTAAGTCAAATAAATGGATGCAATATCCAAGTATCATGATTTCGAAATCATTCATGGGTGGTATATTTCCATACATATATATATTTTTAAAAACATTGTTTGCATTTTAACATTGGAATGTAATTTTTTTTTTGTTTTCTTGTGTTAGGTTTCAAGGCACAACAAATGAGGTTTTTGTTGCAAATGCAATTCGACTTGCGCTTGAGCATCATCAACTATTTACTCATCACCATGTAACAAAAGTTGTAATGTTGCAGCAAAATATCACACCAGTATGGGCGTTCCTTCTAGTTCATCGTCCTTAGATGAATAATTTTAAATATAGTTTTAGTGCATGTATGCACCATTTTGTATCAAACTATTATATATTAACTTAACATGATATATTTTTGTCACCATCCTTTTTATAGTGTGGTTACTTGAACATTTTTGTATCAATCCACTTGTTTTAATTTTGACCTCTAATTTTGGGATTTGTAGATTTTGGGTTAATCTTATGCCATGTTGCAAATAGTACCCCCATCCATTACAAATGGATTACATTTACTATAAATCAAATGAACAATACTTTCATCTAATAAGGTTAGCACATTCCGTGGCCATGCTAGAGCATTTAAGCAATACCTTCATTATCCTTATCATGAAATACTCACACAATAACCTTAAGGAAAAAATGTAATTTAATATTTTTATATAATTACATTGCCCATTTTCATGAAAGGACCCTTTGGTGCATATATTGGTTTGTCTATACAAATATTGTAAATTTTTGATCTTCTTTTGTTTATGGTTGGGTTCTCCATAAAACGTTTCAAATTGTAATACCCACATATCTCATGTTCATGTTCCATTACCCTAATCTAAACTTTTGCTTAATATACATTTCAAATAAATAGGGGGGACATTGGGTTTAGGGAAATTAAGCCCACCTTTTTGTTATTAATTATTTTAAGGTAACATTTTTCCTAACATTTATATTATTTTCATGGAATATTTTTTAAGTGAATTTATGTATTCACATACACACATATATTTAACGAGGTCACTATTTTTCTTTTCTTTTTTCATTAAAGCAAAAGAGAATGAAGGTGATTTTGTGACAAAGGTATGGATGATAAAAAAACCTTCCTACTGGTTGAGGTCCCCCCTTTAATTAGGTCTAAAACATAAGTTGATAGTATGTACACAATTTAAGGTTATGCAAAAATAATTCCAAAATTAAATTTAACACTTAGTTCTAAAAAAATTGTTAAATTCCAGCATTAAAGTTATGCAACCAATTTTATTTTTTTGGTTTATTTAATTTAGAGTCAATGTAAGGATTTCTTGTTACATACAAAGGTTTTAATTCAACATTTTAAGGTGTGCTTAATTTTTCAAATTTAAACCTATGCATCCATTAGGTTGTAATGTTTACATGATGAGGGTTAAAATTTTCAATTTGTAATACCATACCCTATCACCCTATGTTAAATCCCAAATTGCAATACCTAGGTAAATCTATGTTATGTAACCCCCCTTGATTTCATAATGCAAAAACCTATTCCCTCATCATTTAATGTTATGTAAGATCATCTTGTTTACCAAATGCAATACCTGCATTTAGTGTATAAAAACAATAGGATGTATCCAAAAAGATACCTATTTAAAAAAAAAAAAACCAATCATCAATACTTTCATCTTTAGGTGTAAACATTAATTATGGGCATGTTTTAATTTTTCCAAACCTTAATTTGCAATACCTACATTGTTTGTAGTGAATGTTAAGGTGATCATTAAGGTAATTTTGTGTTTATTATTATAATGTAATATTACCAATCTACCATATTAAACTTATCATTATACATGCATAAATCTATATTGTGTACCCTCACCAAAAGCCCCCTTTTGGTTAATAAAAATTTATTATATAGGTATTACAAAAACTTAGTCCCTCATCATCTAGGTTTACTTAGGGGATCTTGTTCACCAAATGTAATACCTATATTTAATGGACTTAATGCAATAAGAAATATCCAAATGATATTTATAACTAAAGCAAATCATCATTTTAATGAAAAAGGTAGGACAATACTCGCATTAAGTGGTCAAATCCCCCTTTGGAAGGAGTAGGGAATTTGCAATACCTTTATTTAACATAATTAATACCCACGAAAGATATGAAATTATGTGCAATACTTGTGTTAGTGTTCATTAACTTTAAACTATGATATACCTTAAACCTTGCAATACCTACATGTAATACCAATTAAATGCCACAAAAAACAAGATGGGTAAGCATTACCTACATATTGACTTGGTGATTATTGTACAATTGACTTGCAATACCCACCTTTATATGATGTTTGAGTGAAATATTCTTGTTTGGGAGTTTTAGAAGATATGTGTTATATAACCTTAATAATGCGACTTTAATTTTCAAACCCTATATGTTCATTGATACAAAAATAAACCCATTAACACATAAATGATCTATTCTTTGACACAATTGTAATATGACGCACATTTTAATAATGGAAAATTAAAATGGGGGATAAGTACAAACAAATTTGTGTTTTTTTAATTCATGAGCTTTCTTCTTACAGATATTTCCATGTTTTAACATCTTTTCATGCCAATCCTTCATCTGGTGTAGTGAATTACCAAGTCCATCATTGACGCAATGAAATACCATGCCGAGATGCATGACTTCATTCGCCTTGGAAAGGTAAATATTTCGTACATCAGTTGCAATAACATGTAACAATGATGTGGTGTGGTCTATGAGTTAAACCACACCTTCTTTGATTTCATTCATGATTTTTTATATTGTGTCACCCATTCAAGCAAACACTTTCTTCATGGGGGTGGATGAACTTGAAGGTTGGTTGTAATCGTTCTCTTTTTCCACATCGAGGGAGGTATCATCCAGTTTCATAAGCTCGCACATATCAACAACCCATGGTTTTTTAGAGTGATCTTCATCGGCCTCTTCATCATTAGATTCATTGTCATAAATGTGCAAATAGGTAAGGTCCACAAACATGGCAACAAAACCTCCATAATTAGATCCATACTATGTTCCGTAATATTGAATGATATTTTCTTTAGTGAGATCGGTACATGTAAGAAAAATGGCAACTTGATGTTTACACAAGTTTCCATGCAACACCCATTCACATGTGTAACAAGCATACTTGGTGAAAGGAAGTAGGACCTTATATGTTATATTTAGATGTTGTTGGCTTTGTACCATCCATGCATGGCCAATTTTGTTTGAATCATCTATTCCATGGGTGACATTGCTGTGAGAAATCAATGTGACCTTTTTAATGTTCGTTTTCACAATGAATTCCATAACCTTATTTTTTATGAACTCACGTTTCTTCATTTCAAATGTGTGCATGTAGTGTCTTGTAATTGTTGTCGTGAATCTCCACATTAACCGATCAATTCATCAACCTCAAAGCCCTTTTGTTTCCAAAGAAAACCAATGATTTAATGCCCCATGGTAAGACTCAATTGATGTTTATGTGTGCTAGTTTGAATGTGGCATTCGTTGAAACCACACCATCCATAAATCTACAACAAAATATAGTGTGCATCCACAAATTTTCATGTAGGTATTGTATTTGCTTCTACCATATATAGTATGGATTAAAATCATAATGTGGGTATTGCATTTTTTCCCCATATATAGTGTGCATTTTTAAATTGTCATGCAAGTATTGCATTTAAGGCTCCCACATATAGTGTGGATTAGGGTCATAATGTGAATATTGCACTTTGCCCCCACATATAGTGTGCATCTTTAAATTGTCATGCAAGTATTTAGTGCTCCCACAAATAGTGTGGATTAAGGTCTTGATGTGGGTATTGCATTTTGCGCCCACATGGGATTGCGAGGTCCACCATTGGTATTTTCACCTTAATTCAAAGAGTGAATATTTTGGGATATGCATAACATGGTGCAACAACAACAATGGATTGAAAGTCAATTCATGTACTAACTAAGAAATAATGGGTCCAAAAATATCGAGTCCATGAATCACTGTAAATGTTGGGTGAAGCTTTCAATGGTTTTGTTTTTTCCATGAATCATGAAGGCTTCAATGCTTTCACTTGGTTCAATGGGCATGTACATGACAATGTGAAGGTCATCCAATATTGCATGTCGCACTTCATTGTCTTTGATTTTTTCCATCAAATGTAAATGTTAAGCCTTTAAAACATGCCATAGGCAAAGGTAAATGGGCATTTGATCGTTGTCCCACACAATCCTAACTATGCATAAAATATCAATTTATTATCATTTCAATTAATAATATTATTTATAATGGAAAATGTGGGATGAAATTTTGAAATGGCTGCATGTACATAAAAGCTCAAAAAAAGGTAGAATGAAAATAAAACCCATCGCAATGTTCATAATTCTTGTGGAACATCATCACCATTTTGTTTTCAAAAGAGTTAGCCATTCCACCAAATCATCGTATTTTTGGTGGCTTGTAATGATCCATGCAACCAGCACTCCAGTGCGATGTGCATCAAACACGATCAATGTGAATAAATGAAATTTCACATCATTGGTGTCGAAGGTGACATCCATTGAAATTGCCCATTATCACCTAATGATACCATGGCTTGCAATTGAGACGGGGTTTGTATCCCTATTGTGGATTGGACATGAATCCTATTATCTTCACTTGCATCTTGAAAATAAAACACATCATCTAGATGAGTAAATGCCCATGTGCGAAGGCAAAATGGTTGGATCTTTGTGTAAACACAAACTCCTTTTTTTGTGTTTGCGATTCAAATAACCAATGTTTTGTTGTCTAATGAAATCATCCCTTGTCATTGCTTCTTCTTGCATTGATTCTAGCCCACCATATTGCCTTATGCTTATCATATATTTGCTTGACAGTGTAGCTTAAACCCAATTGGTCCAAATGTGGTTTTTGAGGGCTTGTGACATTCGTGGGGCAAAAAAAGATGGTCACGTAATGGAATCAATGTCATGTTTGCCATGTGTAAGCTCACCATTGGCTCGTGTATGAGGTTGATGGCAAAATATTATCTCTACCACCTCGAGTCATGTCTACAATTACCTAATTGAAAATTGAACTAAATAACCTCGTTTAATGGATTGATGGTGATTTGGGTCTCCATGATTATTTTTCGACCCATACCCACATGCATACTTACAAAATGTGGAATCAATCAAGGATCTAAAGTTTGGTACAATATGAGGTTAAAAAACAAGTTCTTTAAAACAAAAGTGAATAATAAAACATCATACCAAATATGGCCAAGGTGGTTTTAGATTCTTGGCATTTTTTACATTTTCTTGTGAAGGTACCCGTTTATAAATGTTTTACTCCATCAGGGAGTCTTCATAGTTTCATTCACCGTTTATAAATTTCAAGATTCATGCATGTGGGATGTATGCACATTCAACCTCGATTATATGTGCCCCTCCTTATTGAACATATTTTTTCCATACCAAGTCCATGTTGTTAAAGGGTGATTTCTTTGGGTTTTGAATTTCAATATATTGAGATTTTGAAGTATGACCCATGTTTGAAACTATGCTTTGAGTTGATTGTACAAAAAAAAACAATAAATTGATATTGATGTCCAAAACTTTATAGTTGCAATATGTTGAATTACATCTTAATTATCATACTCAATACTAATACAAATGTACATGTTTTAAATACTTAATTTGTATCCCTCATCTAAACCCTATATAATCATGCACATAATACCTTAAATGCTAAGTATGAAAAATATATGATATGGTTTATGGCCATAATTGTAAATTTTGAATCCATATTATTTATGGATAATCTAAATGTAATACCCACATGATAGTTAATAAACTACATTATTTATGGAAAAAAAAATGCAATACCTATGTGACAAATTAAAGATGCACACTATATATGGGAGAAAAATGCAATACCCACATTATGACTGTAATCCACACTATATGTGGGAGTTTTAAATGCAATACCTGCACGACAATTTAAAGATGCACACTATATATGGGAGAAAAATGCAATACCCACATTATGACCCTAATCCACACTATATGTGGAAGCTTTAAATGTAATACTTGCATGACAATTTAAAAATGCACATTATATATGGGGGAAAAATGCAATACCCACATTATGACTTTAATCCACATTATATGTGGGAGCCCTAAATGTAATACTTACATGATAATTTAAAAATGCACATTATATATTGGGCCAAAGTGCAATACCCACATTATGACCATAATCCACACTATGTATGGGAGAGGGAAATGTGATAATTGCATAACAATTTAAAAATGCACACTATATGTGGGTGGCAAAATGTAATATTGGCATTATGACCTTAAATCCACACTATTTATGGGAGGCCAAAATGCTAAATCCATATATCAAACATTGAACATTTTTAGTGGAATTTTATGACTATATTAAAACCATCTAAGGAAATTGATTTCCTTAAATTAAGAACAAAACAATAAAAAAACATAAGAAAATGATTAAGAAAAAATGTCATACCATTGTTGTTAAAGGATGATATCACATTCAAAGGAGTTGTATCTTGATTTGAAAACACAACTTAAATAAATCAACACACATTTCATTAAACCTTAAATTTAAAACCCTAAATAATCTTAATTATAAATGCTCTCAAACTAATGATGATACAAACAAAACTACAAATGGAGTACAAAAAACATTTATAACAACTATGTTTTGAATTTAAAGTTAATCAATTAAAATTAAAATGAATGGAAACATTACCTTTAAAGTTTAAAATTAATTACCCCAAAAAATTATATATAAAATTAAAAAATTTAATGGTAAATTTCATAAAAATTAATAACTACATAAACATATACAAATGCCATACAAAATAATCTTTTAGGAGTGATTGATGAATTAAAATTGAAACACAAGAAAAGAAAAAAAATAAATGAATGAAATAAAAGTTTGTTTTCTTACCTTTAATGTGGTCACTTCAAGTTGAGACTTTCTTCATTCACCTTGAAAAGAGATAAAATGCATTTTGTTGCAAGTATTTGTATGTGAAAATTTGGCCAAATTTCCCCCCCAAAATCCAACCTAAAATTGACTTTGATTAGTATTAAAAATTATGCAAATATTCATAAATATTTGATGCGTTTTTAACTCTAAATTTATCATGTCTATTCCTTAATTAAATTAAGTACATCTTTCATTAAATGGTCCAAAATGGAAGTAAAGGACTTTTTTCACAATTGCAATACCCACATTTTACATTATAATTTTTGCAATTGAAGTCCATAATTTGCAAGTGCATAGGTAGGTATAATGACGTGTGGGTCAGTAGGTTTTGGGAATAAATAAATGTTTTGGGAATAATTAAAATGGCATTACTGAAAAATGTATTTATTTTTTTCATTAATTTCTAGAGTAAGAATTAAGTAGAAGTTTAACTAATAAGATATATAGAGTTTGTCAAGAAATAGAAGTTTAGTTAAGAAGAAATATAGGTTTAGCCAAAATATACAAATTTAACCAAGAAAAAAATAGGTTTAATTAAGAAAAATAAATTTAATTAAGAAGATATATAGGTTTTGCCAAGGGATATAAGTTTAACCAAAAAGAATATAAGTTTTGTCAAAAGACATAGGTTTTGCCAAAAGAGAGAATTTTAGCTAGGAAAAAATAGTTTAGCCAAGAAATATCAGTTTAACCAATAAGAAATATAGGTTTGCCAAGAGATAAAAGTTTAATCAATAAGTAATATAGGTTTAAGCAAAAAAGAGAACTTAACTAGTAAGATATATAGGTTTAGCCAAGAGATATAAGTTTAACCAATATGAAATATAAGCTTAGGCAAAAAATAGAACTTAACTGGTAAGATATATAGGTTTAGCCAAGAGATAGAAGTTTAGTCAAGAAAAAATATAAGTTTAACGAAGAAATAAAAGTTAGTTACTAAAATATATAAGTTTAGCCAAGAGAGAGAAATTTAGCCAATAAAATATATAGATTCTGCCAAGAGATAGAAGTTTAGCCAAGAAAAAATATAGGTTTAGCCAAGAGGAGATAAGTGTTTTGCCAAGGTAAGTAAAGGATTAATTGTTAATTAGTAGGCAGGGCTAAGATTTAGGTCAGTATAGTAGCTAGGTGGGTGGGTAATATGGAGGTCAGGGTTGGGAAAAAATTGGAAATAAAAAAAACAAATGGTCAAAGGTCAACAGCCAAAAAAGATTGACTGTGGTAAAATGTTGATTAATGTAAGGTAAAGAGATTAATGAAAAAGAGGCGAATCATCCAGTCCATCCTATGGACAGAACAGCCAACTGGTGTAGTCATGGGGACTAGTTCACTCTGGCCACTCTTCACCTCGAGTCCTCTTTCTCTTGTGGATATCTTTATTATCAACTAAGTTTTGACCTCAATTTGTAAATGGTATTCCAACTAGCCAAACATGACTTTTACCTAAAAAACAAGGATAACAATTTGTGAGAGAAGATTCTCAAAACAAAATGCATTCCAGGGTCAGTTCTTGTCTCACTTGAAGTTGAAAATATCACATGCTTCTTGCAAAAGTGTCACAAGGAGACCAGAGGCCAACTTTGGACAGTATATGTGAGCCATGGCATGAAGAACCACCAAATCTTTCATTACATTTAAACGTGTCTACCCATACCTCTTATGTGGGCCTCTTCCAAGGCGTATCACATCCAACATAGAGTGCTAATTGTTTTCCCATCCCCAATGCATACACATGAGAAATTGAACAGCTTAAGGTGAGAGATTATTTGAAATGCAACCACTTTAATGGCAATCACTACAGTCCACCAATCAAGAGTGGTCATTTTTGTGTATAGCACATTTGAAATAGCACTATTGTGTGCACATTTACTAAACCAAAACCCAATTTTACCAACCTCTCAACAACCCACCAATAATATTTTATTGACATTGTCAGGAAGCTCTGAACAACCCAGCAATAATACTTGATTGACATTCTGACCAAGGTTTCAAGAACCCACCAATAATACTTGATTGACATTCTGACCAAGCTCTCAAGAACCCACCAATAATACTTGATTGACATTCTGACCAAGCTCTCAAGAACCCACCAATAATACTTGAAGCCCTGGTAGAAGGCAGAAGAAGTATTGACAAATCTTCCATAGCATTGAGTGAAATTAAAGCTCAAAGACATGGGATTTATTTGAATAAGGGTGCACATGATGCAGGCGTGTGTGAGTATGGGCATGATACCAATAAAGCCTGTGGTCAAGGAATACGCGTTTCAAGCTTTCTTTTCTTCTATCCTGTGATACCCTCCAAGTATCACCGGGGAAAACAAAAAATATATGGGCGGGGGTTGGGGGGGGGGGGGGCCCTTTCAATAACAAAAAAAACTGCCAAAGGGGCATTTGCCTTTTACAAGGGGGGGAAGGAAAT
>Ga0116230_10005845_pt1 | contig 12083 bp, 13 predicted proteins | sample S1TSphfallax_3_FD_88678 | JGI IMG/M metagenome (GOLD analysis project Ga0116230, IMG submission 88678) | Host-associated microbial communities from peat moss isolated from Minnesota, USA - S1T2_Fd - Sphagnum fallax MG | ecosystem: Host-associated > Plants > Peat moss > Unclassified | place...
ATGTTTCCAAACTTGGAATTATGAAATGTTTTAGTTATTTTTATAATAAAATGTGATATGATAATTGGAAACAGTTTATACAAAACAAGTATAAGGCCCATTAGTGGTTATCACCGTGACAATTATGAAAACATTCTATAACTATTTAAGTGTCTCCTTCATTGGAATTATGAAAATGTTCCATAAATATTTAAATATATCATTCCTTTCACCAACCCACGTACCTAGATACAAAAAGGCAAATTAACATGTGCCTTTTCATAATTGAATTTTCATAACTTGGTTGAATTCAATTCAACCAAATTAGGAAAAGAATTCAATCTAATTTAATATAAATTCAATGTAATTTGAATTCCATTAAGTGTATTTGAATTCAATTCAAGCTGCATTATATAAATTCCTTCAAATGAAATTTAATTTTCACAAAATCAATTTTTTTTTTCATCATTTCACGCACAATAGTAATGTGGAGTGGCACAAGCCCAAGTGTTTTAGTTACCTTTCTAATGACATCTGATAATAATATTTTTTGGGCATGAAATGTTAAGCATGTCAAATCAATATTGGGCAAAATTACTTAAACCATCATTAAACTTGGGAACCTTTGTTAAAATTACATGACTATAACATTTTTCCCAAAATCAATTACATTCAAAATTCAAGACAAAGTTATTCATGACAACATAAATATGCAATAGAATTGAACAAAATTCTTCCTCATGTGCTACCCAATTATGATGTGTGATGAAAAGAATTCAATGAAAAAAAATACATGCGTTTCCTTTAAAATTAAATATTTTTCATTCCAAAGGTATTTTCCAACTCACACACCCTCATACACACACACATCTATCTTTATCTCAAATCCTCTTACTCCTTCCCAACATGACTTTTGTAACTTGTGTCCCCTTGAGTTCTTCTTAAAATCCTTTGAAAAATGTGGTGACTATTTGTACAAAAGTCTAACATCAACTTTCACCTTTGGTGGTACCTACCCCTTAAATTCCACCAAATCCTTGCAAATGTGATAGTTGATTAAGAACCACATCATGTGATTCTTATGCTTCTTGCAAAATGCATGTTTTGTCTTGCAACATTTTTAGTTTTTTACCTCACCTCGATACTACCACTTCTACTATTGTTTTAACATATGTTGATTTTAATAATTTAAAAATAACATTGATTATGACATTTATTAAGAATTTGAATGCAACCTATAAAAAATATGTTTTAGGAAGTTTGAGAAAAGACATTTAAAGGGCCATTTCACACTACATCACATGGCCTGATTTCATAAGTCCCAAGAAAAGGCAAAATCCTATAGGAATCAAACCCTTCACGTAAATAAACAACATTATTATTCATAGTTGCTATGGCATAGTGTGAAGGATTTAATCCCAAGCCCAAAGCCTAAGTCCCAAGTCCTATGAAGATGGCAAAGTCCATCAATGAGTCCTCCTAATGATGAGAAAAAAAGGGGAAAAAAATACTAAAATTATAATTCAAGCATTGTTGTTGTGAAAAATTTACTATGTTTTAGGTAGTTATTTCTTAGTTACAATAAGAAAACTAAAGCAAGTTTGCTTGGAATTAAATCTAGTGTGAATGAAGTTCTAATTATTTGGATTTTTGGGTGGGACATAAATCGTTGAGTGGGGTGACTCAATTTAGTTTTCTCAATTTGAAATCACACCACTTTCTTCTGTTGTGTTGTGTTGTGTTTGTTTTTACAAGTTTTTAGGCAAGTTTGTGTCCACAAGGGTTTTGGTTGTGCTTGGACTCCTATGTGTATAGGTGAGTAATTTTTCAATTCAAAAATTAGATTTGGTTTGATAATGTTATAACTAGATTTATTGTTGTTTTTTAGCATTTGGTTTATTTTTGTTTTGCATGGGATTTAGTTGAAACAAATGTCATGAAGCTAAAGGTTTTTTTGTTATATTGTGTTTTGTTTTTTAAAAGTTTGTATTTTGTTTGAATTTTTGTAGCTTGTAACTTTTTAAAGGCACCAAGTAACTTGTCATGGATTAACAACAATGATGTATTAAACACCATTATTTGTTGCTAAAATATTTTTGGTACCCAGTGTTCTACCAATGGTAGTGTTTCATTTCGCAACCAAATGGAAGAACACCACGGATGGTGCTATGTCAAACAAAAATTGAATTTTGACTTCATTCCCCCATAATATTAGGTCAATTAGATTTTTAAATTTCGAAATTTCATTTTAACATGTAATTGTTCCCAAGTAATTCCTAGTGCAACTAACCATTAATAAGGCAAATGTTGTCCTTAGTGTGGTCATAATACATAATGACGAATGAATTCTCTAGTTGAAAGGGCAATTAACACATTGATATTAACCCCAAAAGATTTTTCAAAGTATTAGTGGAAGGTCTTAGATTGACCAAAGACGTGCTCCCAAGCTCCTTGATAGACTCAAATGTGAGTCTGAAGTGATAGCGAAGGAGTAAGGAGTTGAAGGACACACTCCCTGGCTCGTAACACTTTGGGGGTAGAGGGGCGTGCTAGAGCTCCGGGATGGGACTAGGAAGAATGACAATCACTTAATCATTCACACAAACCTACACAAAACCAAACAACAAGTTGGTTAATGCATAGTTGGAGCATTCTTGGTGCTAGGATGAGCCACTGGCAAATTCAGACCCACAAGACTCACCACGGCCTAGACTTGGGGGAAGCCACCACCTTCCCTTTTATAGTATACTATGTGCTTCTCCACGAGACCCACATCCAAATGGCATTTTGGTTCGGGACTCCCACGACTTTGAGGGCCCATAACTTTGTGTGTAGACCTCCGATTGAAATGAGGTCCAAAGCAAAGTTGTAGCTTTCTTCAAGAGCTTTCAAACGATATGTTGCACGCCACTTGCACGCAACGAAATCAAGTCAATTCCCGACTTTTAGTGGTCGGGAATCAAACTACCAATTTAACTCCCGGCCTTTCTTTTGGCCATAAAATTGTGTTTTAAATGTCCAAATGGGTCATGCAAACCCATTTTAAACATCTACGTTTCAATATCTTTTCAATGATATAAATAACTTTTTAATCCAATGGGTTTTGACCCCTGAAATTGCTCCTTAAATACTTGCGAGTCCATCGAGACTCTAACTCCCAAAGTGGGAGTTCATTTGGGAGTGTGAGGGTTCATTCTCTCACACTCTCTTGCACTCCTGAGAGTATAAGATGTGCCTCCCGAGCTTCCTATTGTCTTGCAATGTTACAAGCCTTTGTTTTGGTCGCGAATGCAAGGCTAAGGTTACAACAACCAATGTTAATATGGAGCCATGCCCATAGCAAATCTTAACATCAATAGGTAGGTCAGAGAAATATTGAAGGTTAATTAATCACAAGGTTGTGATCTAGGTTAATCCCAACCAAACCAATATATTATATTAAAATGTGAGCTTGAATGGCAATTACACATGTTATGTTTTACAATCAATTGGTTGGAGAACAATTTTATACCCCTTAATGGTTACCTTAAATTTTGGGAATAAACCACATATTATTAACCATGAATGTAGACCTAAGATAACTTTAAGGGTTTGCTACCATCGAGGTTTATCAAGTGGCATCCACGAAAATAAAATAAATTAACTATGTTGATTGGATTATTTGGCCTTCCCCATGGTTTTGAATCCTCTAGTGACAAATTGGTGATGTCAATGGTAGGTGGATGATGGTAGCAAAGATTTGACATTACATTTAATATCACCATTGAACACATTGTTGAAATTGCAAGTAGTAGCCAATCACTATGTTCATTAGGCTTAACACATTCTACCATCATTAAACCAATAGTTACTTTTGAATATTGGTAACGGGCCATTAGGATTTAACCTATTGGATACCAAAGTTATCATAAAAATATTTTCAAGGACATGATATGCTTATTGGAGCTTTTTGGAAGCCCAATCATAATTTTACAATTTGGCCTAGTTTCCATGCATAAAATTATGATGTTGCAATAACAATATTGCAACTTATTGCCAATGTTGGCAGTACAAGGTTACCAACATTACATATCGAATAATATCACATTTACGAAGGCTCAAGATATGGATAAGATTAGGGTAGTTGATTTAATCATTTTAGGATGGTCATGGCATGGTCTTTCACACTTTAGCACATGTTAAGACCTTTTAAACATTAAATTAGGATTTTTTAAAGAGTCAATCCATGATATGCAATATTTGCAAACCACATAAATGCACCCATGTGCATACCTACTAAAAAATGTTCCACCATTAGGAAATTCTCAACTAGTTATGTTAATAGGATGGCAACGAATGTGTGTTTAGATCAATGTGCTAATGCAAGTGGCTACTACCATAGTTGATTCATTTGCCCATCAATTTCAATGGATGTGGATTAATTTAACACCATTACGGTGATCCAATGAATATATTAGTTCATTTTGAAATCACACACATGTTTGGTGGATGACATATTGAACTTAAAATGCTAATCATGTTTGGTCAACCATGATAACAAATCACTTTTGGTTGGGTCAACAATGTTGGACTTCCATGAACAACTTTACTAATGTTTTTTTTAATTTTAATTTCATGCATTTTAGGATGCGTGACCAAACATATTGTGAAATGTTGATTCATTATTCATGGAAGAACCCAATGTAGATGATGGGGAACAAACCATGGGGTTTTACACAAATAATGTACAATGTCAAATCTTTCAAAAAGTGTGCGAAAGCAAATTTTTGGTGCATGTCATGGATTTTAATTACCTCACCTGGATCTTAAGTTTGGGTATGGCAAAATATATGTTTTTTGCCCCATTACACCAACCCGCCCATCCCTACTTTTATTGTTGCACTGATAGTTTGTACAACCACATGTTGATGCAAGGGGGATGATGTTATATCAAACTGAGTTAAACAACCTTGGCAATCATGGACTTACAAATGACAAAAAGGATTTTTGGCTATTGAAAAAAAAGTTGGTGATGTTGGGGTGTTAAAATAATTTGCATCACCCCACATTCTACAAAACAATCATAGGCCACACTTTCCACCACATGTGATGGGGATAATTTGTCATCCCAACCCAAAGTACATATGAACCTTATGGCGGGACCCCAGGGTTGCATACGGACCCCGACCTCCCATAAATGCCGTAACATCATCAATATTCATCAAATTTAAAAAACGAAAGTGGCAATCGACCCCTCTTGCCAAAATCTATCCAAAACCATAAAGACCTTTTCCAGTTGATATGGTGACCCAATGTCCTTATATTGATTAGTTTGCCTTCAAGGCTGTGATGATTACTTGGAGAAGAACTGTAGTATCAATTTTTGAGGCAGTCCTAACGCGGTGACCACCTTCTTCTTGGGATATCTCGGCCTTGCCTTGACCACTGTTGATGGAGTTGGTGCGTTTGGCATTGACTCCACCATTACATCTGTTGGTTGTTCGATTGTGATAACAGCGACATTGAACAAATCGAATAGAAGTGATTGATGAATCAAGCTAATATTTGTGGCATTTACCAGTGGTATGTTGACGACCTCATTGTCTGGCGTTGTGCACAAGGATTGCATGCTAACATGGCCTTCATTGAATTCAAAGAAGTACTTGAACGTATACCGAACAAGCAACGACTTGAACTGCTTCTTAAGGATGGGACCCCAACCGACATAGCACAGGCACTGCGCATCATGATGATCAATGAAGTTCATGTTAACCCCCTTGACCTCATTCACGGCCTCAACAATCACCATTGGAGAGTAGAAGTTCTTGCCCTTCATCGCATTGTGGCACCATACGATGACTTGATCGACGATATTATGGGAATGTCATGGGATTAGGTACACCAACACGACCTTTCAAGTATAACAAGATGGAGAGTAGAGTGAAGAACTACATGACAAACTACAACTTGTTCTAACCAACATAATTGTCAAGGATTACAAGTAAATTTGCGGCATTGTTATCTTACGGTTCAACAACATTTTGAATTTCTCTAGATGGTAGGTGAATCGCAAGCTACATAGGGCATCAACATCCTTGCCTTGAGGTCATTCATCATAAAAAAACACATCGTTGTTGTTGCTAGTAAGGTTGGCAACCACAAAATTCAACACCATGAGGTTGGAGTTGAAATAATCGGCCAATGGGCGCGAATGCCCATAATGAGGCATGTCAAAACTGCCACCAAAATCTTCGATCTGGATATGAATTTGAGGCACAACGGTCAAGAGAATCATGTCGTTGTCACCACCATCATCATCACAACATTCGTCATCATAGTGATCATAAATTATGGTAGGTGGAATATGTTGATCAGGGGCATGATGTTTGACAAACTCTTTCACGAAATTTGACACCATGTGGCACTAACCAATGGCAGTATCCAAATGTGTCTCCTTCTCCATTAGTAGGCGATCGCGTTCATCAAGAGGAAGGTCATTGCGCTTGAGCTGGATATCAATTTGAACGCAATAGTTGCATATGTTTTCAGCTAAGCGAGCTAAACAAAGGCCAGGATAGAAAAGGTGCATGTACTGAATCCATTTCGAATATGATACAATGTAAGCACCATCAATCGAGGCTTCGATCTTGGCCTTGTAGCATTGGTGTAGCTTGGTGAAGGTTAGAGTTGCATCAAGAAGATATTGCTTCGGACGACAATGTGTGCAAGGGAACCCGTCCTTGACCTCCCGTGTTTCGACATCTGCCTTGATTGCATCCAGGTCATTATTGTGGATTGCATGAGCAGGAATGTGAAGGGGATGGCGGGTATGCAATGTGTTGATGTCGTTCGTCAAAACGTTACACAATCAATTGATCTTAGTGCCACCAACTGGAATGATGGTTCGAATTTCGCACTCCAAATATCCACTCTGGAGAAGATTGATAATGATGCCTTCCAACTGTTGCCATTTGGAACTGGCCCGGTGTGTTGCCATGGAAATCCAATCAGCCCGAATATGATCGATCGCCTCTTGACCCATCTTTGAAATGACCCATTGTAGCACGTTCGCCTTGCGATTTAATGTAGGGTGACGTTACCGTTGCGACACAGTCTAATGGGAACTATCGACTTCACCTAATTGGTGTTGAATGTCATGAGCCTGCAACATTAACACTTACATAACATTGCTGCTCGATGTTGCACGAGCCATTGTCATTGCAGATTCAACTGGAGAAGGAATAATAACCTCCAAGCGTCCATATTAGTCAGGTAGCTGATGATAATACTCTTTGATCTCTAGGCCAAAAAACAACTAGGAAATCTGAGGAGAAACTCTTCCACCTCCTTATACACTTGCATCATGGCGCTTAATGGTTTGCTTCACCAATCGTCATTGTTGTGATACCTAATCAAGCAATGCATGCGACCATTCAACGCTTCATAACACTCTTCTTCACTCATCATTGATGATTGGCTAATGTAGCGGCGGAATGCGCACCAAGTAGGACCCCACACCCCAAAAAATTTATTAATTGCCCATTCGAAGATGGGTCTATTTGGGACCCCAGGGTCCCGCCATAAGGTTCATATGACCTTCAAAGCATGGGAATTGGAAATTAGTCTAGCATTCATAGCAAATAAGATCTATAACACATGATGATTACTCCAAGATTTTACAAGTACTAATTCTTTCATTTTCACATGAAGTACTTGAGTCACATGATTTATCCAAGTGGATCAAAGGTTTAAAAAGCCAAGGTTGAAGCCATAGATCATAGGTTTCCCAACCAATGGAAGACATTATATGGCATGCTCACAAAAAGTTGGGCCATTTCAAGGTTTAAATAAATTTACAACTTGCTATAGGCATAGTATTATTAATGAATGATGCAACTAGAAGTTCAGCAACTTGTTTTTCAATTTATGGTGCATGATTGAATGTAACTATCATTTTACACACCAACACCTCGTCTATAACCATTGTTCATCATGGGGCTTGATTATTAATGGAGTTTGAATTTTATTAGTTCATTGAATTTGATAATGCAACATAATGAATATGTTTTAGTTATGATTGATTTTTTTTCAAAGTGGTTTAAATCAATGCCATATCTATATCACAATAATGAGGGAGTTGCTTATGCATTCATAAATACATTGCTTAGTAAGTTTGACACTCTAGCTAAAATATTCATTGACTCACGTAAAAAATAATGTGGGGAGTTCCAAGAGACATGAAAAAACAATGATTATATGATTTCACACGACCATCTTGAAATATATGGGTTAGTTAAATGAATGGTGCATATAATGAAATGAAATTTGTGGGAATATGGGCCTCAAAAAGGCCATACATGATATTGGGATTTGTAGCTACCATGGTTAGCTATGGTGTATGGGTTTAATCGGCCAACTTCTTTTGCATCATTACCACCATAGTTTTTACTATTTAATCATGACCTTGAGTTATTAACTTCAATCTCACAAGACACAATGGTAGCAATCAATTTGGATGATTGAAATGTGTAGATTGTTCACTATTTCGATGTGTAATGCCAATGGTTATGGAAATTTTTAATATTTTTTTAACATTGGGATGCATTACGTTATGTTATTATATAAGGAGGTGGTTATCAACCTCAAGTTTGTAATTTCAAGCCAAAAGATTGCATGTATTTGTAGCAAATGGGTGACCCCATCCTTGGGTGATACCACTAAGAACTGCCTCAAGGAATGGTTAAGGAGTAAAAAAATATCCAAATTGATTTCTTGGGCCCTTTTCTTTAAATGTTTTCACAACTATAAATTATTATTATTTCATGTTTATCCATTGCATGTTCTAATAAATGGTTTGAAGTTTATTTGGAAATTTTCAAAATCGGATTTTTAAAAATTGTATATTCCCAATTAAAATGGCACTTTTAAAAAAAAAGCCTCAACTTTGGAAATTCATAACTAAATTATATTTAATTGATTAATTTCCAAATAAAATTTTAAAAATAGAATGACTTCCATATTACCTTAGGGAAAAAATTCATAAGAAAATTCACAAGTCATATTTCAAATTTATGTTTTTAGTTCAAGGAAATAACCAGGGTTAAATTCTTGAAACTTTTTGTAAATGCAATGATTATGAATATGAAAATACAAAATATTTTAAACATTATTAAGATTTCAAAATCTATGGAACTTAATAAACATATTTTTAAAAATTATGAAAATGTTTATTTAAATGTTTCCTATGTTTTTTCAAAGTTCGATGGGTCCAAGAAAATCAAGTTGTGATATTCCTAGTGATACCACCCAAGGATGGGCTTGCCTAAACAACATTGATTACGTTACATGTGATTGCAATATGTGTTATTTTGCATGTGCAAAAGGTGCTACCTTTTAAAGTGTTGTTGTCGAAGGGCTAAAATGGTTAGACATGGGGACCCACATGTGTAATTATGCATCATATCATTTTTTTTAATGTGGATGGCCAAATTGACCCATCCTTGGTTGTGGATTATAATGTATGTTGTAGAGGCAATCTTCAAGGGTAACCATTATGTAGATTTGTGAATTGTGTTTTAAAGAATTGCATATGGGATGTCTTATGCCACCATTGGAAGAAATATTGGTTAGAAAATGGGTTTGCCTTTTATGCATGAAATAAATTAGGAAAAATTTACAATGAAATAATAGGTAATATCTTTATTTTTTATCCATGATAATTCACAATTGGTAAGGATTTGACATATCGTAACTAAGTGACTAACAATGGGGCCCACATTTGCACCCACTTTTATTATTTTTTACCTTAAAACCAAGGTGTTCAATTATGGTGGATTCACAGGATGAATCTATTAAAAGGAGCCGTCGATTTACTTAGGCTTTTTTATTGCAGTATTCGTATTATTAGCATTTATAGCCATCACTATATCCTCGACGTCGCAGAGCAGCTCCTAGAGCCTTTTTGGCAAAGTGCTTATTTTTTGTTCAATGGCTTTGCTATGGTCGCCTTGCTCTGCTTGGCTGGATTCAAATCAAAATAAACCATCTAGAATAAAGAAAGCTTTTATGCATAAATGCATTTGATGCCATCTCAGCCCCATTCTAACGCTTTTTGAAAATACATTTTGCAAAGCAAAAGAAATTTTTTTGAGCTTTCTTGTCCTACATAGCGTTTTTCTTGCTTTCACGCACTTTGCCAAGCTCGTCAAAAAAAAAGTAAGTGGGTAAACGGAGAAGAAAATAAATCTCTTTTCTGAGCTTTCTTGATAGGGGGGCAATTTGGATGTGGTGCACCACTTAAGATGTTTTGTGTCATTTATTTTATGTGTGTGTGTGGACAAGGATAGTTTCAAGTGCCAACATGGTAGTGCACAACAAAGTCATAATTATTTTTTTGATGAAGGGATTATATCAAGTCACTTGTTTATTATTTTTAATTAAAGAAAGTTCGAGATTTCTTTTTTAAGGTTGGGGTTTCCATTTTTGTTCAAACCAACTCCTTATTTAAGTCCCAACCCATGGAACCAAAAATTGTGGCCATGTAGGACTCCCACTTATGGTTGAGACAAGTAAATTGGGCCCTAATGTGAAAGGTTTGGTCTTGATTTGGATGTTTTAACCAATTAGATTTCAAGATTGAATCAACACTTATAAATCAAGCCTTAGCATGAAACACCCCTAAGTTTGTGCAATAATTTTATGTCTTAAAATTATGTCACCAAAATTGATACAAGTTACAACTTTGCATACCTAAAACACAATATCCTATCATGACCTCTTACACCATTCACTATATGATAAGTATACTTACTCTAACATTCCAACATTATTCTTTTTGTTCAACATGCAACAATTCCCACTTTTACAACTTAATTTAAATTGGTCCTATCAAATTCTAAACATAAAAAATACCTTCTTTCTTTTATGGGTAGTGGAATCCACATGAATCTGACATTCAATATGTTTGGCATATTTATTTAATTTCACTTCAAACACCACAACTATTATCAATGACACAATTTGGAACAAAAACAAGGAGTTTGATATTAAAAAAAATTATAAGGTAAGAAATGACAACTTATTCACAACATGTTGAAACTTGAATTTGTGAAGTGTTACTTGTTGAATTTAACACTAAAATTTAACACACAATATTTAAAATAAAATGAATAAGTTATGAAAAATTGATGTTTGGAATTAAAAAACCATTATTGTCAAACTATTGAGTACATAATTCAAAAAAATAAAATTGAAATAAATTTTTTTTGCAAGGTAAAAAATGATAGTTGCATCCTTAATTGGAGTTAACAACAATGAAAATAGAAGGCTTCAAAGCCTCCTAATGTATTATTTTGTAGGAAGGTGAATTAGAACCTTTGTATAAACTCACAATAATAAAAGAGTTAATCATTAAGCCTAAGTGCCCTTTATGTTCCTTGGATCATGTTAAGAAATCACAAACAATTGTAATGTTCTTCAAAGCAAACATAGGTGACCCCTAGGACTTGTAAATTTGTATGATTAGCCACATATTAGTTTTTATGTATTTTGAATATTGTATAAAATTTTCAAAATGGTTTTTTTGGTTCCAAGTCTTATTGTCGTAACCCCATGTTGATGCCATCCTTTGAAGATAAACAATGAGAATTTATTAAATTTCTTTTGTCCTTTCCTTGCCCTCAACCATTGTTCTTTTCTAATGTAGAGTAAGATCATTTACATTGTTCTTTCTTAGCTCTACCTAAGCCCCTACATTTTCTTAGCCCCGCACACAATATTTTGCGTATTCTCCCTTGGTCTTTACACTATGTAGAGCCCTCAAAACAAGGCTGCATGGGAATACAAGGCCCACCCTTAGCTCTTGCCTTGAAATGTAGGTCCCTTATTTTCACACAACCTTGCTCTGAAGGCTTTACCCTACTCATAATGTATTAAGGGGTTATGCAAACTAGCTGGCAGAATGCACCCTGGGGACATTTTGGGGCACATTTCCGGACATAATGCATTTTAATTGCCCTTTCTTATCTTTCAGAATCAGCAGCTGGATATATTTTGCATTATAAAATTATCTCTAAGTAGGCAGAAACAGCACCTACAATCCTTTTTTGTGTTGGTACCTAATACAA
>Ga0116230_10005846_pt1 | contig 12083 bp, 12 predicted proteins | sample S1TSphfallax_3_FD_88678 | JGI IMG/M metagenome (GOLD analysis project Ga0116230, IMG submission 88678) | Host-associated microbial communities from peat moss isolated from Minnesota, USA - S1T2_Fd - Sphagnum fallax MG | ecosystem: Host-associated > Plants > Peat moss > Unclassified | place...
ACGGTGATGGAGATTATCGGGCTGTCGCCAACCGGGCTGAATTCCATTCCGCAGGTGGATGAGCGCAAGCACGACGCGGCGCGGTCTTGCGGCGAAGTGATTATGAATGCGGTAAAGACGAATCTGCTGCCGCGCGATATTGTGACGCGCAAGTCAATTGAGAATGCGATTGCCAGCGTGGCGGCCTCCGGCGGATCAACAAATGCGGTGCTGCATTTGCTGGCGTTCGCTCGGGAAGCCGAGATTCCGCTGACCATTGACGATTTTCAGGAAGGCAGCAGCCATACGCCTTTGCTGGCGGACTTGATGCCGGCGGGGAAATACACGGCGGCGGACGTGGACAAGGCGGGCGGCATTCAGGTGTTTGCCAAGCGGCTGTTTGACGGCGGATTTGTGCATGCGGACGCGCTGATGGTGACGGGCAAAACGTTTGGCGAGACGGCCGCGAACGTTAAGGAGACTCCGGGGCAAATGGTCATCCGGCAACTGGACAACCCGATTAAGAAGACGGGTGGACTGGTGATTCTGAAGGGATCGCTGGCGCCGGAAGGATCAGTTATTAAGGTGACGGGCTTGAACCGGACGGCGCAGACGGGTCCGGCGCGTGTGTTTGACAGCGAAGAAGCAGCCATGCACGCGGTGCTGGAAGGGCGCATTGTGGCCGGCGATATTGTGGTGATTCGCTATGAAGGGCCGCGCGGCGGACCGGGCATGCGCGAAATGCTGGGCGTGACCAGCGCCATTGTGGGCCAGGGATTGTCGGAAAGCGTGGCGCTAGTGACCGATGGGCGATTCAGCGGTGCCACGCGCGGGTTCATGGTGGGCCATATTGCGCCGGAAGCGGCCATGGGCGGCCCGATCGCGGCGGTGAAGGAAGGCGACCTTATCACCATCGACATCGTCTCGCGGCAGATTACGCTGGATATCCCGGCTGAGGAGTTAGAAGCGCGGCTTAAGACTTATCAGAAGCCCGCGCCTAAGTACACCAGCGGAGTTATGGCTAAGTATGTGGCGCTGGTGGGTTCGGCCTCCGATGGCGCGGTGACTTCGAGGCCCAGCCTGTAACTTGCGGCTCTTGATTCAGCGAGTCAGCAGCGCGCAAGTCAGCGTGGATGACAAGGTGGTTGGCCGCATTGGTCCCGGGTTAGTGGTCTTCGTGGGAGTGCGCGAAGGGGATACGGAGGCTGATGCGGCCAAACTGGCGGCTAAGGTGGTTGCGTTGCGGCTGTTCTCCGACGGGTCGGGCAAGATGAATTTGAGCGCGAAGGATATTGGCGGAGAGTTATTAGTGGTCTCGCAATTCACCTTATACGCGGAAACTAGTAAGGGCAATCGCCCGTCTTATTCGCTGGCGGCGAAGCCGGAAATTGCGCTCGGATTGTATGAGAGTTTTGTGGCGCAGTGCAAAGCGGCGGGAATTCGCACGGAAACCGGGGTATTCCGGGCACATATGGTTGTGAGTATTGTGAACGATGGTCCTGTAACTATCAGTTGCCAGTCAGAATCGTAAGTCGATGCAGAAATAATGAAATATTTCCCGCGCTGTGTTACTTAAAGTGTATGGCGAAAACACTGGCGGCTCATGGCCCGGAGATTTTAGAAGCGGCCCTGCTGGGTTTGGAGTCGCAAAGAGAGAAGTTAGACGCGCAAATTGCGCAGGTGCGGTCCTTATTGGGACGCCGCAATGGGCGCAGAGCATCTGCTGAAGACAGGGCCGAAGTGCCGGCACTGGCCACAGTAGGCACGGCAAAGCGGGAGTTAAGCCCGGAAGCGCGGAAGCGGATTGCGGCGGCGCAGAAGAAGCGCTGGGCAGCGTTTCGCAAAAACAAGAAGTAACTCCAGTGATTCTGGGATTGGGCACGGACTTAGTGGAAGTTGCCCGAATCAGTAAGAGCATATCTGTCTATAAAGATAAGTTCACTCAGCGGGTATTCACCGAGGGCGAGCGAATTTATTCCGAGAGCAAAGCGAATTTAGCGGAGCGGTATGCCGCGCGTTTTGCCGCGAAGGAAGCCGCGATGAAGGCGCTGGGCACAGGCTGGGGCGGCGGCGTGACGTGGACCCAGATTGAGGTTGTGAATGACGGGGATGGCCGGCCGACGCTGGTGCTTCATGATGTGGCGGGGGCGGTGGCAGGGCGCATGGGGGTGAAGCGGACTTGGCTCTCGCTTACGCATACGGCGGAGATGGCTGGCGCGGTTGTGATTTTTGAAGGGTAATTGGCGTCTCCTGCTAATCTGTCAAAATTAGTCATTCATGTTCGCTTCCATTCAAGAGCAGGATCCGCGTTTCAGCACGCTCAAGAGGAGCCGCAATCTTCGCTGGCCTGTATCGCCGTCCGACAGTCCGCACTTGATTGAAGTTTGCGAGACCAATGAGGATGTGGTGGCGGCGCTGCAGCGGGCCATTGACGCAGGCATGCGGCCCACGGTTCGCAGCGGCGGGCATTGCTATGAAGATTTCGTGGTGAACAATCCGGGCGGGGCCATTCTGGATTTGAGCCTTTTGAAGGCTTCGCCTTTGCCCGGCGATGGGGACCGGTATCGCATCAGCGCGGGCAGCCAGTTGGGCGCGGCCTATCTGGAACTTTACAAGCGCTATGGCGTGACCATGCCAGGGGGCTCTTGTTACACGGTGGGCGCGGGCGGCCATATTTGCGGCGGCGGTTATGGAGTTTTGTCGCGGCTGTTTGGGCTGACGGTTGACTGGCTTTCGGCGGTTGATATTGTCACCGTCGATGCTTCGGGCAAAGCGCAACTGAGGCGGGTGGATAAAACAAATGATCCGCTTTTGTTTCGGGCGTGCCGGGGCGGGGGCGGCGGCAATTTCGGGGTGATTACCGATTATCTGTTTGATTCGCTGCCGAAGGCGCCGCAGGAAGTGGTTTCGGGCGGCGTTTCTTTCGATTGGGCCGGGATGACGGAAGCTCGGTTTGTAGATATCCTGCTGAAGTTTGGCGATTACTTTGAAACGCGCGGCAAGGATGAAGACACGTGGGGCATGTTTGCGGCGCTGGGTCTGGATCATTCTTCGGGCGGCCGGTTCGGAGTTTCTCTTCAGTTCTGCAATCCGGACGGTACCTGCAAAGACTTGAGCGTGGCGAATGAGTTTCTAGACCGCTTTCAGGATTGCGGCGGAACGCCGCAGCATTCGGTCTTGCGCAATGGGCGCGTGGTGGCATTGAACACAACTCCGGCTTCTGCCTGCCCTGGCGAACATGCGCTGTCGCGTCAGGTTTGGCTGGACGCCACCATTAATGGCTCTTTCGGTGACAGCGGTTCGCGGGCGAAGTATAAGTCGTGCTACATGAAGGAGAATTTTTCGGTCTCCGAAGCCAAGTGCATTTATAAGCACATGAAGCGGACGATTCCGGGTGTTGATTTGCGCGGGTCCCTGCTGGCGGTGGATTCTTATGGCGGCGCGGTGAATAAGCCGGCGCTGCTATCGGAAACGGCGCGGCCTCAGCGGGCTTCGGTGATGAAACTTCAGTTTCAAAGTTACTGGCATAATCCGGCTCAGGATGCGGGGCGTTTGCAGTGGATGAGCGATTTCTATACGGACTTATATACGGGCGAGAATGTGCCGGCGAGCTATTCGGGCACGCCTTATCCGGGGGAGCATTACGAGGGATGTTACATCAATTATCCGGATATCGACATGCTGAAGTATCCGTTTTGGCCGCAGCTCTATTACGGGACCGGGGATATTTATCCCATGCTTCAGGATGTGAAGCAGCAGTACGATCCGCATAATATTTTTCATCATTCGATGTCGGTCCGGCCGAAGCAGGGGCAGGCTTGATGACGAGCCGGCGCGGGTTCTTGCAGGTTTTGGGCAGTCTTTCGGCGGTGACTGTTTTGCGCGGCGCGACGGCTGGCGTCGAGTATGTGGGAGCTGAAGACGCCATTGACGTGCGGGCGCGCGGGCGGGTGATTCAGCGAGTGGCGAGCGAGCGGCCTGTGTCTTTGAGTTTGAGCGGTCACTTTCTGTTTGCGGTGAATGAGATTGCCGAGTTTCAGGGATTGCCATCGGGTTCGGTGGAGTCGTTTGCGGTGGATGCGGCGACAGGATTCCTGACTCGTGTTTCACGGCGCGCGCTTTCGCTGTCGGCTACCATGCCTAAGAGTCTTGCTGTGTCTCCTAATGGCCGGCATCTGGTGGTTGCTGCTTATGGGGGTGGGAGTTATAACGTCTTGCCAGTGGCGGCGAACGGTGAGATTGGGCGAGTTACTCAGGCGGTGAAAGAGATTGGTTGTGGGCGGGCTGCGCATCCGAATTCGGTGGTGTTTCATCCTTTGGGGCGGTTTGTGATCGCGACTGACAGCGGGGCTGAACGAGTTAGTGTTTTTCGGTTTAGTGAGGGGCGGATGACTCGCGTGAGTTATCAATTTGATTCCGAGAGGGGTTTACTGACTTGAAACGACGAGATCTACTGGTGGGCGGCGGGGCCCTTATGGTAGCGGGTTCGGCGCCGCCGCTGACCAAAGGCGCGGTGACAACGGATCATTCGGCTCTGTATGAATCCATTGGCGTGCGGCCGGTGATTAATGCGCGCGGAACTTTCACGATTCTGACTGGTTCGCAATCGCTGCCGCAGGTGAAGGATGCCATGCTGCAGGCTTCGCGCAGTTATGTTCAGATGGATGAACTGATGGCAGGGGTAAGCCCAAAACTGGCGGAATTGACGGGCGCTCCGTGGGGCATTGTGACGGCGGGCTGCTGCGCGGCGCTGACCAATTTTACGGCGGCGGTGATTGCGGGGACGAATCCGGAGCGCATGCAGCGGCTGCCGAATCTGGCTGGGCTTAAGAATGAAGTGATCATTCCGGATTATTGCCGCAACGTGTATGATCATGCCATTCGCATGCTTGGCGTCACGATTATTGAGGTGAAAACTCCAGCCGAACTGGCGGCCGCGTTCAATGAGCGCACGGCGATGATTTATATTTTTGCCGGGCCGGGCGATGAAGGGCCGCTGGGCACAAAGGCGGTTTGCGATATGGCGCGGCCGCATGGCGTTCCGGTGATTGTGGATGCGGCGGCCGAGGGGCTGACGTTTCCCAATATTCATTTGCAGCGCGGCGCGACGGCGGTTGCTTACAGCGGCGGCAAATGCATTCGCGGGCCGCAGGCGGCGGGCTTGCTGCTGGGCGACAAGACGCTGCTGCAGGCGGCTTGGGCCAACAGCGCTCCGCATCATGCGTTTGGGCGGTCTCTGAAAGTGGGCAAAGAAGAGATTATGGGCATGCTGGCGGCGACCGAGGCATGGAAAACTCGCGACCATGAGGCTGAGTATCGCGACTGGCACACGCAGCTTGACTACATCTCGGGGCAAGTGACCAAGATAAGCGGAGTTACCACTCGCGTGGAGGAGCCGCAGGGGTTATCGAACCGGACTCCGAGTTTGCATATTGAGTGGGATGCGGCGCAGTTAGGAATTACGGGCCAGGAAGTGAGTCAGATGCTTCTGGACACAGAGCCTCGGATTGCTTTGGGCGGTGCCTCTGGCATGCGGCCGGATCGGATGAAGAGTTCGGTGACGGTAACTCCCTGGATGATGATGCCTGGAGACGACAAGATTGTGGCGGCTAGGATTGCGGCAGTTCTGAAAGAGCATCCGGTGTTCCCCAATCCTCCGGTTCCTCAAGGTGAGATGGCGATGATTGACGGCCAATGGCGCGCGACGCTGACTTTTGCGCTGGGTTCGGCGCAACATATGCTGGTTTTCGAACAGCATGAGGGTCAGTTGGTGGGCACGCATTTTGGGGAGTATGGGTCGGGGGATTTGAGTGGTTCGGTGACGGCGAATCAGGTGCATTTCCATAGCTCGCAGAGGATTGAAGGCCAGACTTTATCCTATGAATTCATGGGCACCGCGCAAGGAAACAAAATGAGCGGGACTCTGAATATGGGTGAGTATGGAGTTTCGCAATGGTCGGCGGAACGGCATCAGTATGGGGCGAAGCGGGCATGACGAAATCGGACAGAAGGCGCTTTATCGGTGCGGGCGCGGGGCTGGTGGCCGCTAGCTCGGTAGCTTCGGCGCAGGAAGCGAAACTGGACAAGAAGGTTTGGTGGAAGGATGGCAAGGCGCCGGAGAAGCAGGCGCTGTTCAGTCCTGCGGTTTCCTATGGAAACCTGCTGTTCCTTTCCGGAGTGGGCGCGCATTTCGAGGGTGACATCAAGTCGCACACCAAGAAGGTTCTGGACGATATCGAGGCTCAGTTGGTGGCTTGCGGATCTTCGATGACGAAGGTGCTGAAAGCGTCGGTGTTTTTGGCGGATTTGAAGGACTATGACGGCATGAATGAAGTTTTTAATGGACGTTTTGGGCTGGAGCCGCCGGTGAGGACGACGGTTTCGGTGGCGGGTGTGCCGGGCAAGTCGCTGGTGGAGATTGACGTGATTGCTTATATCTAACTCCGGCAAAATTGGAGATCACAAATTGTGATCTCCAATATAATCTTCACGGTTTTGTTGGAGCGGGAGTTATAGCGTCCCAGCGTTTGTCTCCGGTGCGGGTGTAGTTTTTGGGCAGTGTTTTCCAGTCGGGGCGAGTTATCCCGTTCAGGTCATAGACGACTTTGCCGGCGCGCACAGTTAACTCGCATTGCAGTTTCTGGGTGCCGTTCATGCGGGCTCCGTACATATCGGTGAATCCGAAGGTACCCTTCTCCAGACGCAAGACAGCTATGTCGGCGGGTACACCAATGGAGAGATTTCCCAGGTCCTCATGATGGATCTCGCGGGCGGGATTCCAGGTGGACCACTGAATCACCTGATCCAGAGTCATGCCCATGGCCAGAAATTTACCCATGATGTTCAGCATATCTTTCATGCCCGCGTTCATGCTGTTGAAGTGCAGGTCGGTGGAGATGGAATCGGGAAGAAAGCCCTGTTGAATGGCGGGCACGGCGACGCGCCAGGCGAAACTGCCGCCGCCGTGGCCGACGTCGAAGATGACGCCGCGCTTGCGGCCTTCTATCATGCCGGGGTTGACTTTGCCATCGCTGGTTAATTCATTGCGCAGGCCGGAATAACAGTGGGTGTAAATATCTCCGGGGCGAAGCTCTTGAGTAAGCAGAATCTCGATGGGGCGTTCTGGCCTGTTCGCTCCGAAGTCCACCATGACGGGGATGCTGGCCAGAGTGCCGGCCTTGACGGCGTTTTCGACCGGCGTCCATTCGGGACCTCCGAAATGCGCTGTCTTGATGCCGACAATCACTTGCGGATATTTCTTTGCAAGTTCGGCCAGCGGCTCGGGCTCCATATCGGCCAGATTGTTTTCAAACTTGGGACCGCGCATGCCCGCGCCCACGATGTTGACGAAAGCGAGGACGCGGGTTTTGGAACGGTCGATGATGTGTTCCTTGAAATCCTCGAAGTTTTTGTAGCCTGATGAACCAGCGTCGGCGACGGTGGTGACTCCAGTGCGGAAGGTGAAGCCGTCGGGATAGACGCTGTTGTCTCCGGCGTAAGAGGCGCGCTCGCCCGTGCTGGCATAGACGTGAACGTGAATGTCGACGATCCCCGGGGTGACATAGAGGCCTTTGACGGAGACGGTCTTCAGAGCCAGCGCTGGATTGATGTGTTCGGCGACGGCGGCGATTTTTCCGTCTTTCACGGCCACGTCGCGGAGGGCGCTGATGTGGTTTTTGGCGTCGATGACGTGGCCGCCCTGGAGGAGCAGGTCGTATTGAAAATCCTGAGTGTATGCCACCAAACTCAGGATGCACAACGCCAATAAAAAAGTGCGCAAGGTAAATCATAACCGAGCCATTACTCTGGTTCTTGAAACAAAATAGAGCAAGCGGCACCTGGGTGCTGGTGGGGCTGCTGTTTTTCTCGGCGGTGATGAACTACGTTGACCGGGGCAGCCTTTCGGTGGCTGCGCCGCGCGTGGGGCCGGAGCTTGGACTTTCGCCCAGCCAGATGGGCTTTCTGTTGTCGGCTTTTTTCTGGTCTTACACGCTGATGCAGTTGCTGGCGGGCTGGCTGGCGGACCGCTTTCCGGTGTTTTGGGTTTTCAGCATTGGGTTCGCGGTGTGGTCGGCGGCGACGATTGGGTCGGGCTTTGCCAACGGGCTGGTGGCGTTGTCGTTGCTGCGGTTCGTGCTGGGCGCGGGTGAGAGCGTGGCGTTTCCATGTTATTCGAAAGTGATTGCGGCGGGCTTTCCGGTGGCGCGGCGCGGGCTGCCGAATTCGCTGCTGGAAGCGGGGACGAAGCTGGGGCCAGCAATTGGAACGCTGGCAGGCGGGCTGCTGGTGGCCCGCTATGGATGGCGGGTGATGTTCTTTGCGCTGGGGGTCGCAAGTCTGGCATGGCTGATTCCATGGTTCCTGTTTGCGCCGCGCACGGCAGTGAAGACGGCGTTGGTTGCGGGTCCTGGTTTCGCGGAGATTGCGGCGCGGCGGGATGCCTGGGGCACGTTCATTGGCAATTTTTGCTATACCTACGCTTATTATTTTTTGCTGACATGGCTGCCGTCTTATCTTGTGAGCGAGCGGCATGTGTCGCTTGAGAAGATGAGCGTTCTGGGTTCGGTGCCGTTCTGGGGAAGCGCCCTTTCGGCGGTGATTTGCGGTTGGCTTTCCGACAAGTGGATTCAGGGCGGAGGCTCCGTGACGCAGGTTCGGAAGACGTTTGTGGTTTCGGGGCTGCTGCTGTCCTGCGTGATGGTGCCAGCCGCGCTGGTGACGGATTTGCGGCTATCGATTGTGCTGCTGAGTGTGGCGTATGCGGCGTTTGGGATGTTTGCTTCGAATCACTGGGCGATTACGCAGACGCTGGCGGGCGTGGCGGCCGCGGGGAAATGGACGGGGCTGCAGAACACGGTGGGGAATTTGTCAGGGGTGATTGCGCCCATCGCGACGGGCTTGATTGTGCAGGGGACGGGGAGTTATTTATGGGCGTTCGTGATGCCGGCGATTTTGGCGGTGGCTGGAGCGGGATGTTATTTGTTCATGGTGGGGCGGGTGGAGGCGGTGGACTGGTGAGTTGTCTCGTCTGTATCCATGTTTCTAAACCAGCGCTCTCCGCCCGCCTTGACGACGCGGCAGGCGGAATCATAGGGAACTTCATCGGCAAATCCAGAAGGCACTTGGTGCTGCAGATAAGAAACGAAGCGTTCGTATTTTCGCTGGGAGGCAAATCCATGAATTTCGTCCCATGTCCATGTCCCCGTGGGTTCTCAGCGCTTTGGTGATGGCTAAGGCGTCAGCGGGGGCTGGGTTTCGATGGGCCGCATGTTCCAAAGCGCCTGGGCTCCGTAGTCGGCGAAGGCGCGGCGGCACAAGGCTTGGAAGTCCTCGGGGTGCGCTAGCGCGTCCTGTATAGATGTTTTGGGCATAGCTTTTACGGGCGAACCGAGAACATCAACTGGATGCCGTCGGGAAGCTGCATGTCCTTGGTGGCAATGGTGAATTTCGAAGCAAACGGTGGAGCTTCGTCCACGGCCAGTGTGATACCAGGCAAGCCAATCACGGAGCCCGGGTGAGCAGGGACCATCTTGGCGTCGCTGTTGCCCGCGCCCGCATTTACCTCCGACAAGCTCTCATGACCGACGTTGCTGAGAATGTCAGACCCCGCCTGCACCGCCTCACGCGCGCGGCCGTCCAGCGGATGGTCATCGGGCGATGGGGAATTCATTTTGGCATTGCTGCTGCCGGAAGAGCCGCCGATTTTCGCGACCGCTACCAGCGTGATACTGAGCGGGATCTTGTGTCCGTCCACGTCTGCTGTATCAGTGTCACGGACGCCACGGTGGTTGCCTTGAGCTTATCCCCGGCTTTGGCCTTTTTCAATTTCACGGCTGTGGCCAGTTGTGCCTGAAGATGCTGAATGGATGTTTGCGGGAAGGCGGCGGTGGCGAGCAGGGTGAGCAGGGCAAGAAGCTTCATAAGGTTTCTTTGCCAGTATCGCGCGGGGCCGATTTGAGTTTAGACTCAAAGCCATTTGTTCCGAAATAGCTGAATGCGCCGCAAGAGGGCGGAATCGTGAGCAGGTATTGGGTGGATGGGAGGTTTGGTTCTGGGGCGAAAAAAGATCAACATCGCGGCAAGCAAGGTGATCATATGGTGCGGGGTCAGAAATGGCATGTGCGCCTCGATCATCATTGTAGCGATTTTTGGGCTGCGGGAGCGGGATCTCCGGCCCCACTGGCAGAGCCTACTGCTGGACACTGCGGTGCTTCGGAACCTTGTGTTTTTTGGCTTTTTTGGTGCGGGCATGGACGTAGACGGGGTTGCTGGAGGCGGGGATGGCTCCCAGTGTGACGAGGAGAAGGCCAAGGGCGGTGAGACAGAAACGCATACGGAAACCTCTCGAATGAGTGGCTTCCGTATGCGAAATTTCTCTCACCTTAGTAGCGGTAGGTGTCGGGTTTGTAGGGGCCGTCGGGGGAAACGCCCAGATAGGCGGCTTGTTTGGGGGTCAGCGTGGTCAGCTTGACTCCGATTTTTTCCAGGTGCAGGCGGGCTACTTCCTCATCCAGGTGCTTGGGGAGGGTGTAGACGCCGACCTTGTAGTTGTCCTTGTTCTTCCAAAGGTCGATTTGCGCCAGCGTCTGGTTGGAGAAGCTGTTGCTCATGACGAAGCTGGGATGGCCGGTGGCGCAGCCCAGGTTGACCAGGCGGCCTTCGGCCAGCATGAAGATTTCGTGACCGTCGGCGAATTTGTATTTGTCCACCTGCGGCTTGATGGTGATTTTTTGGACGCCTTGCGCGGTGTTCAGCCGGTCCACCTGAATTTCGTTGTCGAAGTGGCCGATGTTGCAGACAATGGCCTGGTCTTTCATGTACTGCATGTGCTCCAGCGTGATGATGTCGACGTTGCCGGTGCAGGTGACGTAAATGTCGGCGCGGCCCAGGGTGTCTTCGATGGTGGTCACTTCGTAGCCTTCCATGGCCGCCTGGAGCGCGTTGATGGGGTCCACTTCGGTGACAATGACGCGCGCGCCAAGTCCGCGCAGAGAATGAGCGGAGCCTTTGCCCACATCGCCATAGCCGCAGATGACGGCCACTTTGCCGGCCACCATGACGTCGGTGGCGCGCTTGATGCCATCGGCCAGCGATTCGCGGCAGCCGTAGAGGTTGTCGAATTTGCTTTTGGTGACGGAGTCGTTGACGTTGATGGCGGGCACCAGAAGCTGGCCCTGCTCATGCATTTTGTAGAGGCGGTGAACGCCGGTGGTGGTTTCTTCCGAAACGCCGCGCCATTCCTTGGCGACGTTGTGCCAGTGCTTGGGATCTTCGGCGTAGACCTTTTTCAGCAGGTCCTTAATCACCTTTTCTTCGTGGCTTTCCGAAGGCGTGTGTACCCAATCGCTGCCGTTTTCGAGTTCATAGCCCTTGTGAATGAGCAGCGTGACGTCGCCGCCGTCATCGACCACCATTTGCGGACCCAGGCCATCGGCATGGCTCAGCGCCTGGTAAGTACACCACCAGTATTCTTCGAGCGATTCACCCTTCCAGGCAAAAACGGGGACGCCGGCGGCGGCGATGGCGGCGGCCGCATGGTCCTGCGTGGAGAAGATGTTGCAACTGGCCCAGCGTACGTCGGCGCCTAGGTCCACCAGTGTTTCAATCAGCACGGCCGTTTGAATGGTCATGTGCAGCGATCCGGTGACGCGCACGTCTTTCAGCGGCTTTTGGGCGGCATATTTGCGGCGGATGGACATCAGGCCGGGCATTTCGTGCTCGGCGACTTCAATTTCCTTGCGGCCCCAATCGGCCAGCTTCATGTCTGCGACTTTGTATTCAACCGCCGTGCGGCTGAGCGTGGATGAACTCATTTCTTCGACCTCGGTTTTATTATATCTAACTATCTTGATATGTTGATAGGTGAACCTATTCACCAACCCATGATTATCAAGTCTCTGCGCCTGCTGGGCGATGCGGCGCGCGTTCGCCTGCTGCTCCTGCTGGAAAAGGAAGAGCTGTCGGTGGCCGAACTGCAGGAAATTCTGGCTAAAGGGCAAAGCCAGATATCTACTCACTTATCGCAATTAAAACAGGCGGGCTTACTGGAAGATCGCCGAACGGGCAAAAATATTTTCTACCGCCTTAAGACCGCGCGCGGGCCG
>Ga0116230_10005847_pt1 | contig 12082 bp, 12 predicted proteins | sample S1TSphfallax_3_FD_88678 | JGI IMG/M metagenome (GOLD analysis project Ga0116230, IMG submission 88678) | Host-associated microbial communities from peat moss isolated from Minnesota, USA - S1T2_Fd - Sphagnum fallax MG | ecosystem: Host-associated > Plants > Peat moss > Unclassified | place...
CGCGTCGGCCGCGACCACATCGGCCACCAGCCCGGTGCGCGCCAGATTGTCGGACAGCCGTTCGAGCCGGCGCGCCGAGCGGTCGAGCGCGGTCACCTGCCAGCCGGCGGCGGCGAGCTGCAGCGTCTTGCCCCCCGGCGCCGCGCACAAGTCGAGCGCGAGCGCGCCGGCAAAGCGGGGCACACCGATCAGCCGCGCGGGGATCGCGGCGGCGAGATCCTGCACCCACCAGGCGCCGTCGCCAAAGCCGGGCAGCGTTTCGACCGAGGCGCCGCGCGCCAGCCGCACATGGCCGGGCATCAGGCTGACCCCGCCCAGCACCTGCACCCAGTGATCAGTGGCGGCCGGATCGGCCAGCGTCAGATCGAGCGGAGGCGGTTCGGCGAGGCCGGCACCGATCGCGGCAAGGCGATTGGGCCAGGCCAGCCCCCAGCGCATCCCGACCGCTTCGGGCAGGCCGGGCGCGGGCGGCAGCGCATCACCGCGTGCGAGCAGCGCTGAAAACACCCCGTGGGCAAGGCGGCGCGGCCCCCCGGTCAGCAGCGGCAGCGCGGTGGCGATCACCGCGTGCGGCGGCAGGCCGAGCCGCAGCACTTGCACCAGCATCATCCGCAACACGCTGCGCGCCTTGGCATCATCGGGCAGCGGCTGGCGCATCGCGCTGTCGATCAACCCGTCGAGATCGACCAGCCAGCGCAGCACTTCCTGCGCGATCGCGGTGGCGAGCGCGCGATCATCGGCGCGTGTGACCGCGCGCAGCAGCGGCGGCGCGGCCTGGTCGAGCGGCTCCCCCCGGCGCAACACCGCATCGATCATCCGCAACGCAGCGAGCCGCGCCGCAGCGCCGGGAATATCGGCTGGCGGGGTGGGCGGCGTGGGTGCGGTGCGCGAACGGGTCGGGGATTTCATGGCCCCCTATCGTCGCATCTGCCCCTCTTGGCAATTGCAACGCGCGGCAAACGCGCGCATCCGGGACACCATGACCGAACCGACCAAGCGCGCCACGACCCGCCCCGCGCCCTTCACCCCGCCGGCGCACTGGACCAACGCGCCGCTGCCCGCACCGCGCGCAGCCGAACCCGCCAAGGACCCCGACGGCATCGACCCGACGCGATACGGCGATTGGGAACGCAATGGAATTGCGATCGATTTTTGATTGGTTGGTTGGCGGGGCAGGGCCAGCGGCGCCTTACCTGTTTCGTCTTCCCGGGCTTGACCCCTAGGGCATTCACACATTCCGTTTCGAAGGCATTTGTTTCTTGATTTTCAATTATATCCGTTCGTCCTGAGCCTGTCGAAGGACGCGCGCGACAGTTGCCCCGGAAAATGTTGGCTGCGCCTGGGGCTGGCCACAGAGCGTGTCCTTCGACAGGCTCAGGACGAACGGAAGTCTATTTAAATCAAAGTTTTATAAGGCCACGGACCGTATCCAGATCACACCTTCGGCCCCGGGCACAGATCAACAGCCAAACCGGCCCCACGATGCTGGAACCTGTCTGATCTTTACTTGTGTGAATGCCGTAGGGGCTTGACCCGGGATCAGGCTTCTTACTCGCGGCCTCTAACGCCCAAACGACAGCGGGACCCGAGCCAAATCCCGGGGCGATGACATTGGCAGGATGGTGCCAATTGGCGCGCTTGTCAGAGCTTGCGCAAGTTGCGCGGGTCGGGCGGCTGGTTGGCCGATTTGAGATAGCGGGGGGTTTCCTCGACCGCGGTGCCGACCGGGGCGCGCACGACGCGCGGGTCGATCTCTTCGAGAAAGGCGATGCCGAAGCGGTTGTCCTGGATCCACGCGACGCGGCCGGGAACCCAGCCCAGGCTGCGCAAATTGACTTCGACCCCGGCCCCGGTTCTTACCCGGACGGTGCCTTCGGCCATCATGCCGCGCGCGGACAAGTTGCGCACTTTGACCCGGTGGTCGCCCGCCTGGGTCTCGATCCGCAGATCAGCCATAAGGAACAGGCTGTCGCGCCCCGCCTGCCGATGATCGATGTCCGCCACCACCCGTTTCCGTTTCATTGTCACCGGTTTCCAACCCTGGCACCCCGCCTTGCGGAAAACCGGAAATACCCATCAGAACCATTTGCGACCCGGCGTCTGGCAATGCGCAAAGACATGGTTTCAGCGCCCGGGACCATGGCCTATGGGGTACCTTTCAGTGGCAAACGAAGTGTTAAGAACGCCAAGGGTTAACCACACGCGTTTGGCATGGCCCCGTTTTGGCACACAATTGCAAACTGCGCACAATTCCGCCAAAAATCGGGCAGAAACAGGCGCGTGTTGCTGCGCCATGACGCCCGGCGCGACTGCTGCCGGTCAATTGTCGCGCGAAACCTTTTCACGCCGTTCGTGCGCCTGCTGCGCCTCGACCGTCATGGTCGCGATCGGCCGCGCGATCAGCCGGCCGAGCCCGATCGGTTCGCCAGTCACTTCGCAAAACCCGTATTCGCCTTCATCGATCCGGCGCATCGCCGAATCGATCTTGGCGATCAGCTTGCGCTGGCGGTCGCGGGTGCGCAATTCGATGCCCCAATCGGTCTCGCTCGATGCGCGGTCGTTGAGATCGGGTTCGCGGATCGGCCCTTCCTGGAGCGCCGACAGCGTGTTGACCGCGGCCGAAAGGATCGACCGTTTCCATTCGAGCAGCAGGCGGCGGAAATAGTCCTGCTGCTGTTCGTTCATATAGGGTTCGTCTTCACTTGGAACGTAATCCCCGGGCATTGCGCGCCGGGCTTTGGCCAAAACGTCGATTTCGTCACTCAAAATCCCAGCCATCCGGCCCTCCGCTTGCGCGTCCTCGCGACCCTGGACCGATTGCCGCCACGCCACCCGGCTTCGGCACCCGGCTTCCCGGTTTGCCGGGCCTATACGGGGCACGACCGCGCCGCACAAGACATTCCGCCATGCCCTTTTGACTTTGCCCCAATTCGGGCGACTGGCAAAAAAAACAACATGGTTACCCAAATCCCGGCAGATTCTTGCCGTTGTTAACCAAATGTTGACCAAACCCGTCGACCTTGCACCCATCGCGCCGGCATTCTGGCCGGGCGCAAAGGTTGGGGAAAACGGGGAATGGAACCGGGAATGATCAAGCTGGTTGCAGGCAAGGACACCTGCCCGGCGCACGACCAGGCGGCGCGCGATGCCGCGCGCGATGCATTTGTCGCGCAATGCCTGGCCGCCGCACAAGGCGGTGACTGCGAAGCCTATTTCGATCTGGGCATGGCGTTTTCAACCGGCAGCGACGCGCTCGGCGTCGATCTGGTCGAAGCGCACAAGTGGTTCAATCTGGCTGCCGTCGGCGGTCAACCGCAGGCCGCGCAATGCCGCGCCGATGTTGCCGAAGACATGACCGCGCGCGAAATCGCCGAAGCCCAGCGCCGCGCCCGCGAATGGCTGCGCGCCAGCCCTGCAACCCGCGTCGCCTGATCTATTCGGTTTCCTTGCGGAACGGCGTGCGCTCCCCCAGCCATTGCTGGTCCTGCGCGACGCCGGCGCGTTCGCGCACCAGAAAGTCCGCCACCGCCCGGCGGAATGACGGATCGACGATGTGGTGCGCCGAAATCGTCTGCACCGGTTCATAACCGCGTGCGAGTTTGTGTTGCCCTTGCGCCCCGGCCTCGACGCGTTTGAGCCCGCGCGCGATCGCTGCATCGATCGCCTGATAATAGCACAGTTCAAAGTGCAGGAACGGCTTGTCGATCACCGAGCCCCAATAGCGGCCATAGATCGCATCGCGGCCGATGAAATTGAGCGCGCCCGCCACCGCCTTGCCGTCGATGAACGCCATGACCAGCAGGATGCGGTCGGCCATCGTTTCGCCCATCAGATCGAACGCCGCACGGGTCAGATAAGGCCGGCCCCATTTGCGCGCGCCGGTATCCTGATAGAACACCCAGAACGCGTCCCAGTGTTCGCGGCGGATTTCCGCGCCAGAAAGCGCGGCGATCTGGACCCCGGCCTGCGCCGCGGCGCGCTCCTTGCGCAGATTCTTGCGCTTGGCCGAGGCCAGCACGCCGAGAAAATCGTCGAACGAGGCATAGCCGCGGTTTTCCCAGTGGAACTGGATATCGGCGCGCAGCATCCAGCCGGCCGCTTCGAACAGCGGCACCTGGTCAGGCGCGATGAACGTCGCATGCGCCGATGACAGGCCGTGTTCGGCGGCCACTTGCTGGGCCGCGGCCAGCAGCACCGGCGCCAGGTCGGGCCGGTCGCCGAGCAGCAGCCGCGGACCGGTCGCCGGGGTAAACGGCACGCTGATCTGCAATTTGGGATAATAAGCGCCGCCCGCGCGTTGCCAGGCATCGGCCCAGGCATGGTCGAACACATATTCGCCCTGGCTGTGCGTCTTCAGGTATGCCGGCAGCGCCGCCAGCGGGTGCCCGGCGGCATCCTCGATCACGATCGGCAGCGGGCTCCACCCGCTGCGGCCGCCGACGCTGCGCGAGTGTTCGAGCAACGACAGAAAGGCGTGGCTGACAAACGGATTGTCGGTGCCGGCCATGCGGTCCCAGTCGGCCGCGGCAATCGCGGACACGCCCTGATGGATCCGCGCGACGTGGGTCACACCCGGGTGCTTTCGCGCCGCACCGCCGCCAGCCCCTCGCCTTCGGCAATCGGCGCATCGGCGCGCGCCAGCGCACGCTGCGCGCGGTTGGGATTGTCGACGGTCCAGGTCAGCAGCGGCAACCCGCGCCGCCGTTGCCCTTGCGCAAACGATCCGCCGATATCGTCGATATCATAAGCCAGAAAATCGGGCCGCGCGCGCCACAGCGCCAGGTGCCGCTGCGCCTTGCCCGCCACCGTGCGGTGGTTCGCCTCGGTCATCACCAGCCCGCGCGGCACGCGCGGGGCATAGCGGCGAAACCACCCCGACACGCGCGGGTCAAAGCTCATCACCGCAACCGGCCCGGCATAGCCTTCGAGCGCGCGCCGCACGGCGAGGCACAGCGGCGCGATATGGCCGCCGCGCGCGATCTTGATCTCGATCAGCAAGGGCACCTGGCCGCCCACTTGCGCCAGCAGCGTGGCCAGCGTGGGGATCGTGTCCGTGCTGCCGGTCAGCGCCAGGCCAGCGAGCACCGCCGCGCTTTCGTCCGCCACGCGGGCCCTGGCTGCGGTCAGCCGCGCCAGATCGTCATCGTGGAACACCATCGCCTGGCCATCGCGGCTGCGCTGCACATCGCATTCGATGCCAAGCCCCGCCGCGATCGCCGCGGCAAACGCCGACGCGCTGTTTTCGATGCGCCCGGCGGCACGGTCGTGGAACCCGCGATGCGCATAGAGCGCGCGCCCCAGCCAGTCGCACCGGCCTGCGGCGGGCGGCGGCACGAGCCAGCGGTCAAGCAGCGCGAACAGCAAATACAGCATCGATTTCCACCGCAGCGCCCAAAGGCAGGACCGGCACGCCGACTGCGCTGCGCGCGTGGCGCCCCGCGTCGCCAAACGCGGTGATCATCAGTTCGGACGCGCCGTTGGCGACTTTGGGCTGGTCGGTGAAGCTGGCGGCCGAATTGATGAACGCGCCCAGCTTGACCACGCGTTCGATCCGGTCGAGCGAGCCGAGCGCGGCCCTGGCCTGCGCCAGCAGCATCAGCCCGCACGCTTGCGCCGCGCGCTGCCCCTGTTCAAGGCTGACATCTTCACCCAGCCGCCCGGTCATGAGCGCGCCGTCGACAAACGACACCTGACCCGACACATACAGCAGGTCACCCGCCAGCACGGTCGGCACATAGGCCGCCACCGGCGCGGCGGGGTGCGGCAGCGTGAAGCCGGCGGCGGCCAGCTTTTCAACGACGGAATCGGTCATGCCTGTTCTCCGGTTACATGCGCCATGATCCATGGCAGCGCTTCGGGCCATGCGTCTATGCGGGCATGGGCATGGCCCGCCGCGTGCGCGCACAGGATATGCGGCGCCAGCATCGGTTCGCCGCACAGATGCAGCCGGCGCACATCGGGGTTAATTTCGCCGACCGAGGCATGGTGTTGCGGCAGATCATCGATGAACACCGCGCGGCTGGGGCGATATTCGTCGAGAATGGCACGCAACGCCGGCCCTTTGGGTCCCTGGTTGGTAAACACCCGGGCGTGGATGCCGTGGTCGGCCAATTGCCGCGCGCGGGCATCGCGGCGTTCGTCGTTAAGATTGGTCAGGATCACCACATCGGCATGCGCGGCAATCGTGTTGATCGATTCGATGGCGCCGGCGATCGGGCGCTGGCGGTGCATTTCGGTGTCGAAAAACAGCCCGAGCAAGCGCCAGATTTCCGGACCTTCGACCTGGCGACCATCGTCGGCATAGCGCATCGCCTTGCCGAAGTCGTTGTCTTTCATGGCAAAATCGATGCCGTGACATTCCGCGACATAGGCCTTGAACGGCGCGACCATGTGCAACAGCACTTCGTCGCAATCGCTGATCACCAGCGGGCGGGTCATCGCAATGCCTCCCACGCGCGCGCAAGCGATTCGGGCGGGATATCGAGTGCATCGGCCGCGGCGACCAGGTCGGCTTCATGGTTGGCAAGAAATTCGAGCACCGCGCCCATGATCACCGGGTCGCCCACCCCGGCGCGCAGCGCATCGGGGGTAAGCCCGGTCAAGGCCAGAAAACGGTCGGCGCGCGGCTCATCCCCCAGCACGAAGACCAGCGCCTGAAGCGCCAGCGCCATGGGGTCGGCCGACGGAGTGGGTTCGCGAATGATTGCCAGCGTCCTTTGCGGTGAATAGAAGCCATTGCTGGAGTACCCGCCCCGCAGTCCCGACCCAACCGCCCACAGGGTACCATAAATGGGCGGTAGGGTCGGGATTGCGGGGCGGTGGGTGGTACTCATAGCCGCCACAGCCCCTACAGCAACAAGGTCGATCCGTGGCAAAAAGAATTCTGGTTGTCGAGGACAACGACCTCAACCGCAAACTGTTCAGCGATCTGCTCAAGGCCAAAGGCTTTGAGGTCGAGCCGCTGGCCGATGGTTTCGCCGTGATCGAACGCGCGCGCGCCTTCGCCCCCGACCTGGTGATCATGGATATCCAGCTGCCCAGAATTTCCGGGCTGGAACTGATCGAGGCGCTCAAGGCCGACGAGACGCTGCGCGCGATCCCGGTGCTGGCAGTGACAGCTTATGCCGGCAAAGGCGACGAGGAACGCATCCGCGAAGCCGGCGCCGAAGGCTACCTGGCCAAACCGGTGTCGATCGTGCCCTTTCTGCAAGCGGTCGGGCAGCTGATCTGAGACAGCGCGCGGGCACCCCTGCCGGGGGTGCCCGCGTCTGTGGTGTCGCCCGATCAGTATGCGATCGTCAGCGTGCCGATCACGGCCCGCGGCGGGCTGACTTGCGCGTCGGTGCCGCCGGTCTGCAACGCCGACGTGTCGGGGCTGACGCTGCCGACGTAATAGGCGTTGAACAGGTTGGTCACGTTGAGCTGCACGAACGACCTGTCGTTGACGATGCGCTTGAGCGAATAGCGCACGTCGAGATCGACCGTCGTGTAGGACGGATATTTCGCCCCCCACACCGGCGTTCCGTTGCTCACCAGCGCGTTGCCCGAGGAGAACAACCCGACGTTTTCATCGTTAACGTAGCGATCGGCGGTGTGCTTGACTTGCGCACCGAAAGTCATCGGGCCGACTTCGGCCTGGAGGCGGCCGCCAAGCATGAAATGCGGCATGGCCGATTCCGACTTGCCACCGGTCAGCAGATACGTCGCCCCGCCCAGACACGTCGATTGCCCCACTTCGACCACGAGCGCCGTCGAAGAGCAGCCGCTGACACCGGCAATGGTGTTCTGTTCGATCCGCGAATGCAGCCACGAGCCAAAGCCATAGGCAAGCAGATGCGGCGTGATCTTGTAGCTGACATTGGCATCGATGCCATAGCGCTGCACGGGGCCGAGGTTGGTGTAGGTCGTGATCTGCTGGATGGCATCATACGACGTGCCCAGCTTGTTGGTGTAATGCGTGTACCACAGATCGATCTGGCCGGTCAGGCGGCGCGAATTGTAGCGGTAGCCAAGGTCGAAGTTTTCGGTCTTTTCCGGCTGGGGTTCGATACCGGGCGTGCCCTGCGGATAATAGAACGTGCTGTACAATGCGGTGGTGTAGGGCGCCTGGAACCCTTCGGAATAATTGAAAAACACTTCGCCGACGCTGGGCAGTTTGTAGGTGGCACCGATGTTCGGCAGCACGGTGCGATAATTGTATTTGCGCGTCTGGGGTGCAGCAGCGCCGGTCGCGCTTTCATTTGTCGCATTGTAGATGAACGGATTGGCCGCGCCATACGCTGCAGCGGTCGCTCCGAACACGCACACCGACGATGAGGTGGCACCGGCGTTGTTGCGGGTGAAGCAATAGTCGTCGAGCACGCGGTGCAGGAACGGCGCGCGCACGCCCACCGAGACGGTCAGGCGCTTGTCGAAGAACTGGCCACGATATTCGCCTGAAATCTGGTTCAGTTCGGCAATCGATTCGGTGTCGCGCTTTTCGATCGGAAAACCGTTGGCATCAATCACCGGATCGTTGATCGCATAGACATCTACCGGGCTGCCGTTGCTGTTGAGATAGCTCATTTCGCCGGTCTGGGTGATGTCCGACCGCGCAAAGGCATAGGACAGTCGAACCGTCTGGGTCGGCGAGACATCATAGCGCAGCGACGAGGTGAGCGCGACGCGGTGAGTCTTGGTCTGGCTGGGCGTATACATCGTGACCGTGTCGAGCGTGTCACCATCGCCGTTGAGGTCTTCGCCCAGGTAATAGCTGCCGTTGATATAGCCGGTCGCCTTGGTGTCGGTGCCGACCGTCGTATAGCCTTCATGGGCCGATACCGTGCCGCCGCCATTGGCCTTGGTGAACTGATAGCTGGGGTCGGCAGTCAGTGTCAGCCCCTCGGCCAGCGTCAGCTTGATCGCCCCGCGCAAGTTGAACAGGTTGGCCGGGTTGGGCCGGTATTCATAGGCCGTGCCGCACGTGTTGGGCGTGTTGGCGACGCCAGTGGTCGCTGCTGCGGTGGTACACGGCGAATAGGTGTAATAGGCGTTCTTGTAGGACGAGGGAAAATACTCGAATCCGGTACCGTTATCGGCCGCTAGCGGAGTGTTCGACACCGGATCGCTGCCAGAAAAATTGTTGCGCAGCTGCACATAAAAACCGGCGAGCGAGATAAAATCGCCGTGACCGTCGTTGATCGGCTGATAGATCTTGCCGTTGGCTTCCCACTTCTTGATTTTGCCATAGTTGTTGTACGGAGAATCGTTTTCGGTAGTGCTGGCAGACAGCCACGCCTTGGTGCCCAGCGGCCCCAGCTTGCCCGTTTCGATCATGCCGAACAGACGGTAAAACTTGTCGGTGCCATATCCGCCCGAAACTTTGGCGCCCATCGTGTCCGACGGCATGTGCGACACAAAGTTGACGGTCGAGCCAGTGGCTGACGACGTCGGGCTGTCGACATCAGTGGTGCCGAGATTGACAGTGACTGAATCGATCACTTCGGTGTCGAGCAATTCGCCGCCATAGAGCGCATAGTTGCCGTCGTCGTTGAGCGTTACACCGTCAAACGTTTCGGACACGCGGGTGTTGTCGAAACCGCGGATGTAGAAGTTGCCGCTGGTGCCGCCATAAGGGTCGTTGTTGGTATAGCTGACGCCGGGCACGAAGTTGACGAGATCGTTGATCGACTGGCCGCCGACCTGATGCTGCAGCCAGTCCTGCGTCAACGTGGCCTTGGCCTTCGAAGTGTCGGGCAATTGGACGCCGCCAACCGAAAGATCGGTGCGATGCGCGCTGACGACGATGACGTTATCGAAATCCTGCGTACCGGTCGATTGCGCGAACGCCGGCGTGCCGATTGCCAGGGCAAGAGTGCTGGCCGCTCCGGCCAGCGTGCGGATTGAACGCATGTCGTGTAACCCCATGATAAAGTGAACTATGCTACTGCGGTGCACAGATTTCGGATTCGCCACAGCCCGCGACGAACCGACTGTGGCGTTCGCGCTAACCACCAGATTGTTTCAATTGTGCGTACTTTGCGCCAATCCGACGCCCTGCGGAAAGAGCCCTAGAGATCGGGGACGATGGCGGCCAGGACGGCGCGGTCGGCGGCGTCGGCGCCCATGTCGGGGCCGGCGTTGGCGACCACCAGCGCACCGGTGCCGGTGCGCGGAAACAGCACCGCGATGGCAAACCAGTTGGTGTCCGATCCGGCGTGGATCAGCACCGGGCCGGCGTGTCCGGCATACGCCGGCCGCACTTCCCAGCCCATGCCATAGTCGCCCTCGCCCTGCGCCGTCTGCAAGCGCCGGTACCCTGCGCGGCTGAGCAGCCGCCCGTGCCCACGCGCGCCGGCCAGCTGGTCGAGGCAGAACGCCGCCCAATCGGCGAGCGGCAGGACAAACCCGCCGGTCGGGGCAAAGAACGGCGGGTTGGTGTCGCCCGGCCCGGTGGGCATGCCGCCACGGTGGCCCTGCGGTTCGCCCGCGCCGGTCGTGCCGAACCCGACGTGCGTCATCCCCAGCGGGGCCAGCACCTGGCGTTGCAGCAGCGTCTCATAGCTTTCGCCGGTGACCCGCTCGGCCATGGCCGCGGCGACCAGATAGCCGGTGTTGGCATAGTGGTACGTCCCCGGTGCCCCGACCGGCGCGTCGCTGAGCGCGCGCGCGAGGTAATGCAACCGCTTGGTGGTCAGATCGTCGGGGCCGTCGTCGGCGAACAGCGCGCCGCGCGCCTCGACATCGATCAGGTCATGCGGCAGCCCAGCACGATGCGACAGCAGCTCGGCGAGCGTGGCATGGGCATAGGCGGTTGCAGCAAATTCGGGCAGCACCGTGCCGATCCGGTCATCCCAGTGCAGCCGCCCAGCCTCGACCAGCTCGGCGATCAGCACCGCGGTCATCGCCTTGGCATCGGACCCGATGTGCCAGCGATCGTCGGGCGCAACCGGATCGGTGCCGGTATTGGCGCGCATCCCGCGCACCGCCAGCGCCGCAACATGGCCATCGCGCAACACCGCCAGGCCCATCGCGGGCACTTGCGTTCCGGCCATGGCGGCATCGAGCACGGCGCCGGCATCGGCCGCGCGCACGGGCGTGGCAATCAGGGCGATTGCGGAGAGCCAGGCTTTGCGGATGATGCGCTTCATGTCATTTTGGCCCATGCCATCCCCTGCTTGCACTTGACAAGCCGCTGCTCTGGCCGCTTTTCCGCCGCAATCGTCTGGCAGGCGCCAAACCTGCCCAATTGGAGAACCCCATGGACCGCGCCGCCACCAGCGCCCGGATTGCCGACCTGATCGCCCCGTTCAACAAAAAGGGCATCGCGATTACCGACGATGTCACGTTTGCCGGCGATCTTGAATGGGACAGTCTGACAGTGATGGATTTCGTCGCCGCGATCGAGGACGAATTCGATATCATCATCACCATGAACCAGCAGGCCGAAATCGAAACCTATGGCCAGCTGGTCGATGCCGTGACCCGGCTGAGGGCCTGACCATGACCACGACGATGACCGACGCGGTGACGCAGACCGACCTGTTTTCCAAATTCGATCCGCTGATCGAACAGCGCCGCGCGCTGTTGTCGACCGGGCTGACCGATCCGTTCAACCTGGTGATGGAACGCGTGCTGTCGCCGACCGAGGCGATCTGCAACGGCCGGCCGACGATCCTGCTCGGCACCTACAACTATATGGGCATGACGTTCGATCCCGATGTGATCGCCGCGGGCAAGCAGGCGCTCGATGAATTCGGATCGGGCACCACCGGCAGCCGCGTGCTCAACGGGACTTATGCCGGGCATCGCGCGGTCGAGGACGCCTTGCGCGAATTCTATGCCATGGACCACGCCATGGTGTTTTCGACCGGGTACCAGGCCAATCTGGGGATAATCAGCACGATCGCCGGCAAGGGCGACTATATCGTGCTCGACATCGACAGCCATGCCTCGATCTGGGATGGCTGCAAGATGGGCGATGCCGAAGTCGTGCCGTTCAAGCACAACGACATCGACGCGATGGAAAAACGCCTGCGCCGCATTCCCGAAGGCGCGGGCAAGCTGGTAATTCTCGAAGGCGTCTATTCGATGCTGGGCGACA
>Ga0116230_10005848_pt1 | contig 12082 bp, 6 predicted proteins | sample S1TSphfallax_3_FD_88678 | JGI IMG/M metagenome (GOLD analysis project Ga0116230, IMG submission 88678) | Host-associated microbial communities from peat moss isolated from Minnesota, USA - S1T2_Fd - Sphagnum fallax MG | ecosystem: Host-associated > Plants > Peat moss > Unclassified | place: USA...
TCTATTGGTGTGCACATGGAGAGAATTGGGACCCAGCCCCAGCAAGAATCTAACGCTCCAATTGTGTAACAGTTATTTCTGGGGAAAAAATTTGATTTTGATTTCGATTTTATCAAGAATGTGTACCGGGAATTCGAGTTGGACAGCCTATGCTTGGAGCCAGATTGAGGTTCCCGAGGAAGAGGAGCTTCCCTCCAAGCCTCCGAGTAGAGCCTCTTCGCTGGAAGGCTTCCCGGGGAGACCACAAGAGCAGCCAGGCCTGTAGGCGGGGTTCGATTCACGTCAGCCACACCTGCTGCACCTGGAACGATTCTACACTCCGGAGTGCAGGGTTCTTCTTCTGTGCCGGAAACGCTCGCAGCTGCAAATGGAGGCAGAAACTATGACTACGACCTCACGCCGCAAAGCAATAAACGAGTAATAGGCACGCGAAAACGCACGCCCGCAGACAAAAATCATGTGGAAGTGTGCAGTGTGCACATACCAAAACTCGGAACGGAAGTCCCGCCAGTTGCGGTAGTCTGTTCACATTCCCTGGAAAGATAATCCAATTCTTCTACAGGCATTCTGCTCTCCGGTTTTGGTGATACATGTGCCAGAATCTGCCGTGAAAAGAAACGCGACGAAAAGATCACGAGCAAAACCACATTCAGCAGTCTCGGAAAAACCTCGTATCCAATTTACAGAGCTCCGACACTTCAGGACCAGAATAAAAATCAGCGTCGACCAGAGCTCGAGATCGAGAGGAGCACAGACCTGTTGAGCTTCAAGATTGCCACCAAGACCGAAGTTGAAAGCAGCCGAGCAAAGCTCCGGAATCGACTTGGTCTTTGCAACATGTGCTGCACCTCAACATTGCCAAAAGCAGAGCAATTAGATCACACACACACACACACACTCTCTCTCTCTCTCTCTCTCTCTCTCTCTCTTCTCTGTGTCTCTCTGAAAAAATAGAAACCTTGGCCCCCGAAAAATAACAGATGTATCTGTGCAGCGGGTTGAAGTACATACGGGAAGCTTCATAAGGCAGGGCGCTGTCAAACCAGCGCTCGGCGGCAGCGATATCAGCGTCCGTCTCCTCATATCGGAAGTCATAAAACATGGGAGCGCAGAACTCGTATCTGTAATCAACGTCTATGTCCATCGACTCCGCCATTTCGCCACAACCGCTACGTGTTCGACTTACGTGAACAGATCCTGAACAAACAAACAAACAATAGACATGCCACAAGAATCCGACAATGTCATTTCACTCAAACACAATTCGAGAAAAATAATAATCCCTCAACCGCTGAGATCTATCAAGCTCTCATTTGACACGCTCACAAATTCGCACGTCGCCGAACGACGACGAAAAACAAAAGGGACATTCGAACAGAAAATGTCCGTTGGCAAATGGAAACTTTGGGAGAAAAATTGTGTATATATAAAATCCATGACACAGACTGCACGAAGTCCCGTCGGAAAGTGAAGAAAGGAAAAGTGTAAAGTGTGAAGTGAAGCACTTACTGCAGCGAAAAAACCAAGGAGCATTGAAAGCAAGGAAATGCGAAAATAAAACATAGGAAATCGGGATTATTGAAGAAGAAGAAGATCCGTTGTTGATAGGTGTGCGAAGAGAGAGAGAGCGAGAGAGAGAGAGGTGGCGGCGGGGGGGGAGAAAGAAAACGCGAGAGGTAGCCAGCGACCGAGCGGGGTGGAATCGAGTTCTGCGAGGGTTTGAATTCCTAACCTCCAACGGTCAAGTACCGTATTTTGCGGCTGCGGGCTGCCCCAGACACCAAAAGCGTGTATTTAAAAAAAAGAAAAGATTTGGGGTCGTTGGTTCTTTCGATAAGTACCTGACGAAGGGTCGTTGGTAGGACTTACAACTGTGTTGGATTCGCAGTGGGTCCCTTCCCTGTGTGACGGGAATGCCGGAAAAGGCAGCAGAAGACCTTAAATAAGCACAGGGTCCTTATTGCAGGACTGCATGCTTCTTCTTTTTCCTTATCTGCCCTTGACTTGAACCTTCTTTTTCTTTTTCTTAAAAAAGATGATGATGGATGATGCCCAGACACATATTGGTGCTCTGCCCCATTATTTATTACAGGCCCCAAATGTGCATAATAGGAGCCAGACTCTTATAATGGGCAGCAGCCATATGTGTGTCTCTGGGCATCTACAGAAACTTCATCAATGGGCAAATGGGCAGTCATGAGAAAAAGAAGCAGACAGTGGTACTTTTGTACTGCGGGCAGTAAAGTATTAGGGACCCTTTGCTTATGTAATGTCTTCCGAAAGCAGCCCAATCTGGCAAGGCGTGATGTAAGTAGGGCAGGTTGATAATGAAAAAACCACATATAGTTTAGTTACTTGGGATTGCGAGCTAGGTTTAATGGTGGCAGCATCATATCATCGTGATGAGGTTTTTGGACATGCTTTGGGAATTCATGTGTTTGTAGATTGATTCAACCTTGCAAAACTTTATCTATAAACACATCATAGATTTGGAAAATTGTACAAAGGAATAAGAAAAAGGAAAAGGAAGAATTTATGAGACACCAAGTTAACTCAAATTGGATATCAAAATCTCTCCACGTCCAAAATCGATCACCTATAATATGTCAACTGTATTTCTCCATGTTAAAAATCAACCACCTACAATAGGTCGATCATGGTGATGGGAGGTGTGTTTTAAATGTTTGGAAGTCAATAAATAGTTAGGCTTACGGTTACTGCCTGACTTAAAATGCAAGATGCTTGCATCTTTTGTAATGTGATTGAAATTTTTTAACCAAAAAAAAACTAAAACAAAAAGATGAAGGCCTTCCGGCCTTTTCAAGCTCCAAATGGCATTGGCATAATCGTGTAAAAACACATAAACATGTTTGTGTAAACATCCAAATACCTCAATTACTAAATGGAGGATTTGATGAGTGCGGTGTCAGTTGCAATAATTATTTTCTTTAGCTTGAGTTACATTTAAGGCAATAAATCTTTTAGTTGCACAAGATTGGGAAAATAAGTTCGCTCGCGTTGGGTCAACAATGACAACATTGGCTAAGGTGTGAATGTCATCTTTGGTGAGCACAATGTTGACTTGTCAACAAGACGAATTGAACATGATTAAAAGAAACACATGTAATTGTTCCCATTCCATGTGGAAGCCAACACCTTGCACAATGGTAACAAAGGCGTCACGAACTACATCACAGGTTCCCATGTGTTCATTGTCATGAATGAAATGTAAAAAATGGATGCCCATAAGGTCAATGAGATGTGTGCAGATGCATCAAAGGATACTTACAACTAAAAGATGGGGTAGTCCAAGTCACGTTCAATGAAAAACATTAAGGAAGATAATCAACAAGCTGGGAAAATTGGTCGAATTGTAAACCAAATGCCCGACCTTAGGCCAAAACATGAGTATGATGAACCTTCAATATCTTGTCGAAAAGCATGCTAGAAAATGTATAATGGTGTAGATGCTTTGAAATGGAATCTTGAAATCAAACCATTTGTTGCCCAATGAGTTGTTTAAACGAAACAAAACACATGTAAACTAGGGGCAATAAAAGATCACATGTCACTGGTGTTACTAAAAAGGGAAGGTGGTGTTGTTGATTCGTGTTAAGGCTTTAAAAATGAAGGGACGTTGATTGACCATAAACTTAATAACTATAATTAAAGCTATAAATGCCCAATTCCATAAATAAATTATTGGGGTGATGGTGGATGTTGGGATGAACTCGATGCCACTAAAAGTTATTGGGAGAAAAGCTTGTTTATGGGTTAGAAGTCTTTTTAGGCTATCAAAGGATCATTAACTTAAGAAGCGCCCAAATGCTCGAAAGAGGGATAAGTAAAAAAATAAGGGACTTTAGGAAAGTGGAAGAAGGAGGTGTACATTGTAAGAGACATGATGACCGTTACATAAAATAATGAATTAGAATTTTAGAGGTTATTTAAACATCACCCATTCAAAGGAAAAGGTCCACATGTCAAACATCCTATAGTAAAGCATGTTTGACAAAAAAAAATGATATGAATGATGAAGTACCTAATGGAACACCCAAAATTCCAATTGTTTTTTATGGGGTGGTAAACTGGGATGGGATGTTGAAGTCAAACGATAACCCAAAAGGTGACCATGTTACACATTTCTAAAGTTGGATAGAAAAACCTATCGCATGGAATTCGATCAAGAAATGTTCATGTATAGATGATACAATTGAAAGGGGACCTATGATGTGAATGTCATTTACAATGGATTGAAATAGACAAGAAGGGAAATGATTTGCTATGGAATATAAAACCCTAAAGTGAATTAAAGCAAATAATGTTTTCCCAAAGGATCACTTTGATGGGTTCCCATGGCAAATGGGATGAATGTGACATCACCTTCATGATTATGGTGATTATAAAACAAGGGAAACTCAAATGCATAAAATGCACAAAGAAGGGGGATGAGTTGTATGATGTCTCCACATGTTGCACGAAATTCTTGAAATTTGACCCCTTTTAACACTAAATCAAAAATGTTTGCCATGTCCAACTAGAAAACAACTTAGTTCCAGGATGAAGGTCTAGGGTGCATTTTATGTGGATTACTACTTCACAATCGCCTTATATTGTAACTCTGAATTAATGTGGGGAGAAATGTATTGCAAGACATCACAAAATTGAAAACATAAAATGTGACTTATGAGTTGATGGGACAAACTCCCCCCAAAGGTTTGGTCATGGTTAAAAAGCAAATTGTTCCAAAGACACATGTAATTTGAAATGGAATGTGACCTTGTGTGATATGAAAACAAACTTAAAACAATTGAAGGAATCCACTCATTAAATCTTTTGGGTGAAAATAGACCTAACAATGTTGAAAAATCGTCCCATAAAGACCACTTGCCAATAAATGTGGCATGTGTTAGAATGTTAGTTTGAAGGAATGATAAGAAAACTCAAGGTCCTGGGTTTGGCTCATAGTTTATTAGGAAAAGAGAGAAATAACCATCTAATTCAAGGTGTAATGTGATAAAAACTAAGGTGGTGTTAAAAAACATGGGTGCAAGGGAAAATGGTGTCAAAGCATGAGTTGCTTAAAAAATCCTTTACGCATCCACTAATTAAACTATAAAGAAGGCGTTTTATGAGTTGGAGGATCATGTTGGGGAAGAGACACCAAGCTTGGACTTGTCATTAAAACTTGAGCCCACAAAAAAACCTCCTGCAAGTTTTTTTAATCACTTACTAAAAAACATTTGAATCAAACCTGTGTTTCATTATGCTTTATTGCCCCACTATGATGGAGTAAAGCGAAACACCATTAGGGTAACAAAAGGAATGAATGTTAAGATGTTGCATCATAAAGGTCATGTGTTAGCTTATCAAATGGAAAATGAAAGGCTAGGTGCTAGTAAGAGGAACTTAAAGTAGGTGATGGTTTATTAAATTAGGAAGGGGAATTAATGGGTGGTTCGTGGTTTACATGGGAGATGGGGAGTTAAAATAATAAGTTTGTGGTGGCACATGATAAAGCATATGGGTGATGGGAACCACAAGGTTTGATGAGACATGATGAATTAAGGGACATGAGGTGTTTGGTGCCCATGAGGAAAGAGGCCTACTAAGATCAAAGGCCCTACTTTTTAAAGACTGCCTACTTTTACAAAACAATCCTAAATCTACAAAACCAACCACATAAGATTAAATGAAATGAAAGGAAAAAAATAAGAAACCTCCTAGGGGTCTTTAGCTAAAGCATTATGCCAAAGCCAAACCCTAACTTTGTTATAGGTTTAGGTGTCATGATCATTATTCTTCTAGGTTCAACATGACCAAAACACTTTAATTCCAAAATATTACATGTTTCACTCATTCCTAGTCATATAAGACTTGAAACAAATAATGCTACGCAAAAAATTCCTCAAAAATGAATGTAATGGACTAGTTACCCTCTTCACAAGGGTCCCAATCCATTTCAAAAACTATGTACAACAAAGTTTCAAATGATACCTAATTTTGCAATGGAAAGCTTGTTGTGTCTTTACACGTTTGTAGGATGCACCACGGCACTTTTGTTTAGCTAGTTGGTTGGGTGACTTGATGAAGTATGTATTTATGTTGCATTGGTCTTTATTTGTTTTGAAAGGACCTTATAATACCAAATGTTATTACTTTCAATTACTTTCTCCTATTGCATGGGTTCCATAATCCACCTATGTCATAGACTGGATACAAAAGGGAAAAAACACTTAAACCCCCCCCCCCCCTAATTTAGCCCTTTAATGGATTGGTTACCTTGGATATAATGGCCTTCAAAGGAAAACACAATCCTTTTCTATGACCTTTTTTTTTTTTTTTTTGGAGTTGGATGCTTATTTCTGAACAAGTAAACACACAAGCTTTGCACAAAGTATGAAACAAAAGATTTTTAGCAATAATCAACGTTGACCTCCAAACCCAAAACACTTTGTGCAAAGTGATTTTTTTCAATAAATAGAGTTTGAGCTTGAATATGAAGCGTAACTATCATTGATGACTTGGTTTCTTACTTGTTTCTAAACTTTAAAATTTCAATTTTTTCTTCTCCAGACCATATACCTCATATTTTTAGAACACAAATTTATTTTAAACAAAGCTAGTAAGTTATGAACTATGGTGATAAAAAAAAGTTTTTCTTAAAATAATATTCAATGAAAATTATCTATAAAGTCGAACGATTAGGGGTCAAGGATGGCCAATTTCGACATAATAGTGCATCAAGCACATAATTGGGAATGAAAATTTTACAAAACAAAATAATTAGGACCCAAATTGGTTTTTCCACCAGTTTTGGTGGCAAATGAAATTTCATCCAGTCTTTCATTTTTCTTGAATGCATCCACTATTGTTATATATGTATTTTCATTACTCCTATATGTACAATTATTATAATTATTCTCAAACCTTGTGCATTAAATGCTGAATTCTAGCATTTCATATTGAAATTTAATAGAAAAATTCATTATTTTGTGCATACCATTGAAAGAGGGGACAAGGGGTGTAACCATGCCTAAAAAAAAGGTGAAGACAAGGTGATTTTACAAACAACTTTAATTTTCTTCAATTTAGTCCTTTAATTATTGGTTCACCTTCTATTTTCAAGTATTTTCAAAATCACCCCAATCAAGGATGAAATTTTCAAACTAGGGATCATGGTATTTTTGTCAATTTTTCCAAGTTAGGTGGATGGCTACAATAATGTGTTATTGTGATGTGCCTATGTGGCATATTTGTTTTTAGGTTGGTGATTCCAATTAGCTATAAAAAATTTATTTAGCTCTAAAAGTGGCTAAGTAAAATTTTCTTTGTTCATAATTAATGGTGAAAACCTAATGAGGGTTGTAAGTTCATAAGGCTACCAATTGTTTTTGGTGTATGTATAAGTGGTTAATAGATGTGAAGCAAGGTAAAACAAGTGGAAACAAATGCTTCACCACAATAGTTTTTATGGCTATTGAAAAATAAGTGATATTTTCATCGTCAAATGGTAGACTCACACACAATAGAGAAATATAAAATCACACCACAATTCCACACATCTATTCCACAAATCCAACAGAACTGAACAAATTTGTATTTAAACCTTACACACCCAAAATCCATTGACAACACACTTACATTTATATGGAACACATTAAATCCCAATAATCTAAAATTTTAAGTCAATAATGTATTGGAACCACCTGCATGTGTGCATACAACAATTTTTTTAATTAAATAACTCTAACTAGGTTGGAATATTTTTTTATTACAATTTGTTTTCTTTTTCCCAACAAATTTTATATGGCATCTTTATTGTTGTTTTTTGTCCTCAAGTGCTATTCATTACTACCTTACTAACAATTTAACTAGTAATATACCTAACATGCAATATTGTGAATTAAAAACCATGATAAAAAAGATCAAGGACATCCCAAATCATAACTTGGTAAAATACAAGTGTACAACATTTGTTCATTTTTGCAATCAACAAGTTTGGTTAAGGTCTTATCTCTTATGAGGATAGATTCTATAGAACTATTGTGTTAAGCTATACACAAAGTTTCTTCTTGACTATCATTATGTGTTTACAACTACCACTTCATTGTTCTAAAAGAAAAGGAGAAGATAAAAAAAAGCCAAAACTTACCAAATCTAATGATGGGTCTTGAAGAAAGAGGAGGAAAAGAAGAAATTTGAGTTCCTATAATCCTACATATGTACATGATTAGTTAAATAGCTACACTACAAGTAGTCACAATTTTGTTGCCCAACAAATTTTTTGACATGTCAGCTAAAGTAGTAGCATGTATACAAGAAGCACATGTGAATGTAAATCATAAAATGTCAATCCCATCAATCTGGTTTTCACGATTTGATACCATTTGAAGAAATTGAATAGTTTTACTAATCCCATTGGCAAAGAATGACCCAAAAAGCTTATGAGACAAAATTAGACAATAGTTGAGACAAAGTTGATTTTAGTCTAAGACTACTTAGGTGTGCCAATAAAAATCATGAAACAAACACATTTAACTTGTTCATACATGGTTCACTTGATTGATGAAAAGTTTACCATTCCCACCAAAAACTAACAATGTTTGTAGAATGAATCCAAACTAACTTCATAGTTGGAAATGGAAATTGAAAACAAGGAAAGATGATTATGAGGCATTTACATTTGCTAGTGATGTTTGAACACTAGCAATATAATGACCAAATGTCTATTAACCAATGACTGACTGTCATTACTACCTTTTTGTTGGAGGTGACACTTATCACCAATCATAATTGGGTTTAAGTGGATACCTAAGCCCTTCGTGAACTAAGAAATCACTAGGATCCCATGTGTTAGATCAGTGACCATAACAACCGGGTTGATTGGTATGGATGAAATCTAATAAATTTACATGTAGATTTGTAAACATTATCACATGTAATGTACCAATGGCCCATAACCATTAGGTTATGAGTCAAATGCATTTATGAAATTAAAAAATGTTAGAACTTTTAACAAACATTGGTTTTTTAATGAAATATTTCATATTGTTGACTTTTGGTTAGTACATCCCTAATGTTTGCTAAGAGGTTATTGATAGGAAATGCCCCCAAATTAATACATGCACATTGTTTTTTCTTTCACAACAAGGTTTGAGATCACTTCTTCTATTTTTGCAATTTGTTCAATTCCCCTTTAACCCTTGAAATGTTTTTGTCAAAATGTTAAAACATTATTCCTTCCTTTTTCTCAAGGTTCAAAGACTTTACAAAACCCTGGTTTGCCAAAGGGCTAAGAAAAAACAAGCAAGTTTCAATAAGATCTAGTGTACAAAGCCTTATATCCCAAGCAATCAAACCCACCATAACAGGGACAAAAAAAGGAAGACAAGTAGAACTTAAAAGAATTTACTCAAGCTATTATTTGTTTGGGAGAATGTTTTGGTGCACCATCCTTGTTTTCACCACACCAATAAACGGTTTGAATTTATACCATATACATCACTCCCCCACCATGGGCTTAAATAAGCTTACTTGCAGAATCATGCCACTCCTAACCTTGGTAAAAATACCCATACTCATTATTACCATTCCAACCTTTCATACCCTACCAACCTTTCATAAATTTTGGTAAAGACAATTGCCAGATTATTACTATTTGCGCTTAGTAGCACAAAATTACATGACATCCAATTAATTATATACTCAAAAGAGTATATGAATTTTTTGTTGGGCTAAGGTTGGAACAAGGTTTATGCACATAATCATATGGAGAATTGCACATCAAAAAGTTGAAACTATAGAGATGGAGTAAACATATAATTCACTATTCACATTATGTTGAAAAAGTTTACGTATAACTACATTGCATCTTTCAACACTTGTAACACACGTCGCACTCCCCTTTTCCTTTTATGCGTTTGAAGCATCATTACAATTCCATTTAATATGTTTTTACAAACAAATTAAAAGTCATAAAGATGAATTCTTTCACTTAATTTGTAAAAACAAAGTAAACATGGTCTAAAATAATCTTAACTCTTGGCCTTTGATGTGTTTCTCTAAACATATTTATACACATACCTGCAAAAAAGGACTTGAGAGGGATTTGAACCCCAATCCCAAAGGGATCTTGCCCACTATAACACAAGCCTTAATTACACCCACACCCATGTTAGAATACATACAAGAAACAACAAGGATCAATATGTTTCAATTGATGCATGAATGTAATATCACTACTGTGCATAACCAACAAAAGGTAGTGCCTTCAAATGTAATGCAAAAGAAAGTGTGAAACCTTCATCGAAGACCTGATTTTGTTGAATATGGGTTTCTCACCATCATGATACATAATTGGAATAAAAACCAACAATTTGAGATGGGAAAACTAACCCACCATAATGCATCCTACTAGCAGCTTGAAAGAAACCAAACCTTAAACACAAAAAATGCGCTAAACATTTAGCCCATATTGCATCTAATGTTCATTCTAGTCACATATTGTTGTGTAAAATGGAAAGGTTTGGATAGTGAATAGAAATTTTAAGCATACATCTTGATCACAATAAGATCAAGGTGAGTTGTAAGGCAATTGTGAAGCTTGGTTTTCATGAAGGATAAGTTGGAGAAAGTTGTTTCATCCTCCACACTCCCAATAGTAATCACCATGGATAACTACATTAATTTAAACCACTATAAAAACTAATGGCTCACAACTACACTTCATGCAAGCCTCTCCCAAAACCACATAATAGGGTTGCAATCATGAGGGAGCATAGCAACTTGACAATTGTTCTACAATGTCAACTTCAAAAAATAAGATTGTTTATCAAGAGGGATAGGGTCCAATAATGACCCCACAAACCCTCCATGCTTGCCTAGGGGCTTTTGATACCAATGTGTGCTTGAATTATGGCCACATGGCTTGAAAATGTAGTTTCGACCTCAAGGGCTAGCCAATATTGAAAATAAATTATCCTAGTGGCATTCAATAGATCGTGATCTAGGAACCACCTTTCAAACCCATTGATCAAACCTGCAATAATTTTAGTGCATTATTTTTTCACATAATCAATAGTCAAGCCCAATCTTCCTTGTTTGCCATGCTCCTAACCCCAATGATTGAATTTGTAACATGTAACATGTAAAGCTTACCTCCCATAAAGAAAGCAGTGTAGTCAACTTGAAAAGTAGGTTTTTCCACTATGTTAAGTACACCACATCATTGATGTGCTCAATGAATTCAACCAACAAATAAAAGTGTTGAAGGTTGTAGTTTTTATCATTATCATAATACATAGTGAAGAGGTATGCTTCTACTAGCTTTAAGGCATAATTGAAATCACATATGAAGGTGTCCCACCCTTGCGTGAACTTAAATAGCCCTTACATAGTTTCCAAATAGGGTAACATGCAAGCCGGCACTAGCACATCTCCACATCCCATAGTAATTCATAGTTAGTTTTTACATTCTCAGAGTGGCCACTAACTTTAGCCATCTTCATCACTTTAAGTTTATATTTTGCAGAAATTCTCTTACATGGTGATAACATGGATATCCATTATGTTTTGATGTTCTTCAAAAGCTTATTCCCCTTGGATTTCAAAACTTCCAGTTGCTTGCAAAACTCATGATGCAAGACTTTGGAGATTTGGAATTGGAGATTTTCCACCTTGGAAACTAACCTCAAAAAACTCAACACTGCAACAATTAGATTTGTGTGGTGTGCCATGCAGTGCACATTGCTAAGATATGGGGCATTTTTTACATAAGTTGAACAATTAAACCTATTTTTGCACCTTGAAAAACAATGATTACGTTTGTTCCAAAATAAATGATCTTTTATGCTAGGTCGGCTTCTCTCCCACTACTACATATTGTGCCCTTTTGTGAAGGGCCAAACAAAAAATCTGAAGGTTTTGCGAAAGAAAAACAAATAACCTGAAGGGTTTGCGAAGGAAAAAAAATCTGCCAACTTTGTGATGCAGAACGCATCGCAACTTGTGGCGCACCACTCATCGCAAATTTAGAATGAACCTTTAATCATCGCAGAACTTTTGCGAGATACACAACAAA
>Ga0116230_10005850_pt1 | contig 12081 bp, 5 predicted proteins | sample S1TSphfallax_3_FD_88678 | JGI IMG/M metagenome (GOLD analysis project Ga0116230, IMG submission 88678) | Host-associated microbial communities from peat moss isolated from Minnesota, USA - S1T2_Fd - Sphagnum fallax MG | ecosystem: Host-associated > Plants > Peat moss > Unclassified | place: USA...
AGTGCAAATGTAGCTGCTGCTACCCTGACATGATTGCAGTGATTTTGCAGTAAACATAAAATAAGAAAACTCTACAGCAATCTGCACTTCTTGTTGTTTTGTGTTGGTGCTCTGGTCATCAGTTTAGAAATTAGGACACAAGTTAAGCTGTCATGTACAAAATGATTTATACAAAAGGGGTCTTCTGTTGGGATATACTACTGAAGGCAACTCTCATAATTCAGTTTCTCAGTTCAGGGGGTATGTGTATATTTGAACAGCTTTGGAGTATAGTATGTTTTGTCTTGTCACATGCGCCAGAACTTACTTACTTTGTGTCTGCAAGAACTTCAGATCTTTCAGTTTTTGGGGAGAAGATGGTAGAGACTGAAGAGTAGTGTCTCGTGCTGAAGTTTATAGTGAGTGAGAGAAGTACAGAGGGAAGAAACTTGTTGTGGGTATATACCATAGAACAGCCCATCACTGAACACATACCTATCATCGAACACTTTCCAGTATTGTCCTAATTCCTTAGCCAAATTTTGCAATTTTTGTGTAATTGGATGTGCAAACTGGAGGGCTACAATGTTCTTTGAACCTTAGAAATAAAGGAGCAACACCAAAAACTCAAGAAGAGGATCAGTGATAGTTTCTTTCAATTTTTTTGAAAAAATATTTTTAGACTCCTCTATACATTCACCCCATATTTTTCTCATTTTTAGTCTATTTTGAATGATTAAAAACCTGATGGGTGTATCAACTAGGGCTTTACAAAACTTCTTGGTATTCAAGAGACAAAGATGCAATGATCAAAGATCTTAAGCTCGAAATCTTAACCTGTTTAAGTCACCCATCATTGGACATTGAACTCCCTTACACCAAATAACCCATATCTTACCCATTTTAGAATTAAATTGAGAAATTTTTGTGACGTTGAAAGCAATAGGCGGAGGGTTAAAAATTTTCTCTGAGCTTCAAAATTAGAGGATCTGTGTGAGGATTTGACCTTGTTTGATTTCTTAAGTGTTCGTTTCATGGCCTATCTACCTTAGCTAAATTTTGTAAAATTATCATTCCATGGTAAAGATAAATGATGAATAATTACCCTGTTCACATTGTACAATTATTTACAAAATACCCTTGATTGCCAATTTCCTCCATTATTTGTTATAATACTCACATGTTATGCATAAGGGTCAATTTTGAAATACCTAACCAAATAAGCGTCTTGTATAATGTTAAGGTAGATTTTTGTAAGTTCCACCATTTTTTCAAACTGAAATTTAAAAAAGATTTGTCATACTTTGATTAATGAGGTTCTATCCCAACAAATTGTCTCCTAGGAAGTGGGTAGTGCATAACTTCAATAATTTGGGCATTGCAATTGATATTAAACCTCAAAACTTTTGTCAAATTTCAGTAAAGTTAGCCAAAAGTATCACCTATGTTTTTTTCTATGGCAAATTGGCCTCCTAATTTTTTCATTTGAAGCAATTATCAGGCCAATTAATCTATCTTGAATTCCTCCCCACCCCCCTTCCCCGCCGCCCCCCCTGGCATGATGGTGGGGGAGACACCATAATGCTTTTTTTTCCCTCGCTTGGCACAAATGGCACAATAATGCTTAGGGCATCAGAAGAAAAAGAAATTACTTTTGAAAAGCTGGACCGACCAAAAATGGGCCAAAGAGCATGAAAGGTATAAAGGTTGTATCTTGATTCTCAGCCCCAATCCTTTGGGCTGGTCAATCGAAAAGTGCAACGAACTGTAGAACAGCATGGCATAGACAAAGTCTAGTACCACTCCTTTCATGCAAAGGCTATTGCTTTGCTTTCATCAAGATATATATAATGTTGTGTATTCATCCCAAGTTGTCTGGCTCTTAAGAGAAAGTATGTTCAAAGAGTGTAAGTTGAAAGTGAACAGATATCAATCATATAAAAGATAATTTGCTGTCCTATGAAACAAGGAAATGTGACAATGATGGGGATATTATAAGGCAGTCCATCCTGAGTACTCCCCCCAGCAAGTGAGCTTGTGGAATGTCAAAGGTGGGATTCATTGAGCTGTGGGCCAACATATAGCTTGAACGGTGGATCTGCTCTTAAGAAAGAATGATGGTTGTAGAGACTTGTAGCTCCTAACAAGAAAATATGGTTACCAAAGCACTTGAATGGATTGCAGAAGGCCACGGAACATTTGACATACAAATGGGATATCAAATCACTTTTAAAAAGGGTTCAGAAAAAATAAAAAGCAAAAAGGGGAAAAAGGGAAAATGCAAATGATGCCTTATGATAAAGCTCGGTCAAGAAGCACACACATTTAAAGGGTAGAGTGGTGCAAATGAATCTTCAAACAAACTAGAAAAGTTAGGAAAACCCCACCAAATGTATATACCCACAAAAAACTTGCCTTGTAGCTCTGAAGTCTTTTTATGGACCGTACTCATCATTTTGACTAGAAATTATTTGTGGCCTTTTCAACTTTTTTATAGGACTCAGGGGTTGTCGACTTTGAGGTGATTTGAAAACAGCTAAATGTTTGCAACTTGGGTGGAACTTGGGAGCCAGGCAAACATTTGATCAATCCATTTTGGCTAGGTTAAATACCTTTACACAAGCTACACTAGTATAATGGATCCTTTTGTACACCGCTAGAATATAGGCAGCTTCACCATACTCCAAAACGATTCTGCGTGCCAGTCAGTATTGGAAGGATGGTTCACAGAGGCACTAAGTAAAACAAAAGTGCACAGGTAATGTGCAAGAGTAACCCTGTCTGTAAATAGCTACTAAACATTGAACTGTTTCTCTCTGGAGACAACTAAGAAAACAAATTCAAACCACCAAATCCAGCAATCCTATTGGCCTCAAAAAAAACAATTCAGACCTACACACAACCCTATTCTGCTGAACATTGAAACTAATGGTCTTTTCCTACCATTTCCATCGGTCCTCTAAAATTCTCACAAACCTACCAAACCTACCTATTATATATTTAACTATTAATTCAAGATAACTAAAATAAATAAATTCAGACCATTAAATCAAGCAATTTCATTGGCCATAACAACATTTCTTCACACTCCACACAAGCCTAGGATTCAACACCCTCCATATATTAGTACACTAACACTATCAATGCTGTACACAGACGGGGTTGAGGAAAAACAAAAGAATAAAGGGAAAGAAAGTCTAGAACAGAAAAAAGTAGATCAACAAAATGAATGGCCACTGGTAAGGGGGAGGAGGAGACTTTCAGTGACTCCACTTGTGCGAGGAGCAACTGCTTTTGGAACATCACTTCAAGCTGCAGCAGCAGCAGCAGCAGCTTGCATTCTTATACACATCTGAAAGCATAACGCTATTCTATCAATAATGATGGCAGTTCTAGTATAAGAGCTCTGGCTCGCTAAGAATATTTCCACTGCAAGTAGCTCTAGATAGCTGAAATTGTTTCCTCTGCAACTAGCTAGCTAGTTAGCTGATCTTCTTCTTACAGACTTCTAGTTGTAGATGATCATAAGAGCAGAACTAGTTCTAAATGATTATAACGCTGCACTAATTAGATTCCGTCATCTAGACAAAAGAGTCGTGGTTCGTTTCTTGTCCTGTTGGTTTTGGAGCTGGTCCTTGGTCCTTAGCTAAAGGCGTTTTCACTAGGATCATACAAGAAGTACTATTATGCCAGCTTTGGGTCAGTTCATTTCCGTAAGCCGGAGTTTAAGGCTGCAGCTAGCAGCGGGTAATTTGGAGGCATACATACACGTTGCATTCATTTGATCATGCAGAGGTTCAGCTAACTACTGTCCTGGAGCTCCTGCTATTTACAAGGGAACTATGGTGGAATTCACAGGACTCTAGTAGAGTAGTATAACCTCGCGGGACTCCTCCTGGCTCCGAGTGGTGTTTCAGGAGGAATCATCCACTGACTAGTGCAGTTGGTGACAGTGTTAAGTGTTTGTCTCTTAGCTATATATCTGCCCGGGCGAAGTTAGCTGAAATCCCCAGCTACTTCACAAGATTAGCATCTAGTACAGATCTACCTTGAAGTTCCTTGAAACTACCGTGAGAAAGTAGTCCACCAAGTTTAGCTGATGTGTGACTTGGTGCTAGTTACTGCATTAACATAGTTGTATAGTCGCAGCAGCTCACGTAATCAGTTCCAGGTCTCTGAGCCAAATGGTTTGCTTGTGGTAATGTTAGCTAGCTAGCCGTGAAAGTAGTGTAAAGAGCAGAATTTACTTACTTCACTCCAAGACTTAGTTGCCCAGCTCATGTAGAAACGTCGACCCAGCTTTAGTCTCATGATGATACCCAGGTTTCTCTCTCTTTAGATCTGTGCCCTGACTTCAACTCTTCTAGTCTCGCAAAATTTTGCAGCTCTTCAAATGTTCCGGTTCTCGCAGCCTAGTGACTCAAGTACGCCAAGCAGCAGCTGCTCAGCTCGTCCTCTGAGGCGGCTGTATGATCAATAGCTGCAAGCCTCTGCACATTCTGTCACTTTGCTGAGTCTTCTTGTGTCCAAACTCTGGATCTCTTCTTCTTCTTCTTCTTCTGCCAGTTGACTCCATAGCTAGCTTCTGCACATTATTTAATCCACCTGTCATTGCAGACTTAGAAGCTCACTCAAGTACGAATATCAGAAGGCCGGGAGCTTGAGTTTGACATTGAATTTTGTGATACTAGTGCCCCAGTGTGCATTGAACATTCTCTAAGTTTCAGACTGCAGGCACATTTGAATTGGAAGACTCCGAGTTCAGGAACGAACTTTCGTGTATGCTAAGTGGATCGTCTCATGAACCGGAGTATGATAAACCAGCTGCGCCAGTGATTGCTGATGAGTTGGTAATGGGCTCAGATATCAGCACAACAGCCTATTTCTGCTTTCGTAGCCTTTGCGTTGCCGACTGCTGGCGGCGCTGAGCAGCCATGCCCAAGTCTTCGGAATGGTCATCAAGGAACCAGTCTAGTCTGAAAGCAAATAGCCGGCCTCTTGTACCATCAGCAGCCGCTCACATCCATCTAGTCTGGTGTATTATCGTATTACTGATGTTCCAACACTGGGCGTCGTCCACATCTGCCGCTAGGCCAAGTCATCAGCTTGTCGGTAAGCTTACAGTCGCGTCTTGTACAATCTCTCTATGATTCTCTGTGTCTAATTGTCTATGATTCTCCTTCCTGGACGAAACAACAAGCACTTTAGTTGTTGCAACTCTTCCGCACACCACCGTAAATTTTCTTGCTAGCACTAGGTCTAATTCCCTTGAATAGAGGAACTGCGTCAACAATATCGATCCTATCGCTGATGCACATCCCTAGAGACAAACATTGCGGTTTTGAACTCAAGACTAGGAGCACAGACAAACATGTGTATTATAATATTTGCTCTTAGGGCTGCCGCAGAAGGAAAGTAAGATTGTCAATCCTTGCAATTGAGGACTGAGTTCAAGATGTTTTTGTAAAGAAGAAGAGCAGAGCTGATGGAGCTAACATCAATCAGGTTATGTGTACTCCCAGGTCTGCAATTTGTAGAATCGGCGGCATACGCGGAAACCTTGAAAGCAGCCAGGGCAATCGAACAGGATGCAGTTTCTATTCCTCCCTCAAGTCTTAAGGTACACTACTTATGACACTGCCCTGCTGTAGGTTTGAAAACAGGAGTTCTTGTTGTTCAGACAAGCTGCAGCTTCGTGAATGCTCAGCAGCTCTTTAAGAACTATCCGCGAGCATTTGTGTTGTTTACAGGATTGAGCTAAGGGTAGTATGGTAGCTTCTCGAATGCTGAGTAAAGGATACACAACAGCCTTAACAGCATCAGGATCTGACTTAAGGCTGGCTCGTTTGGGCGGCGCAGATTCTTGAGAGGCGTTGGATTAGGCCATTGGCAACTGAATCTGCCGGAGACGAGTCCTTTATCCTAAAGCTCTTGAGCACACATATGTGCTGCCAGGGAAATATGCAAGGGACGCCTGCAGCAGCCAATTCTGTTCAGTCTCTTATTAGGAGCTTCATCAAGCGAAGCAGGATTTGTACAGGGACAAGAAAGACTTCTGCTTTAGAAGAACTCCCAGGCTGTTCATATTCTCGCGGCAACGACTTCAATAGGAGACGTAAACTGAGATCCAAAAATGCCACTACAGCTCCTCCTGTAACAGCCGAAGCTATGGACGACATGGAATCGGTCGACGACATGGAGTCGGACTACAGTGATCCGCAAACCCACCCTCCCAAAGGAAACTAGTCTAAACCAAAGTATTTTTGCGCGAGATTGCTAATTTTCAAGGTTCACAGATCAAAGCTGTTAATTCTGGGTCTAGACTCTAGAAGTGACAACCAGCTGCCTGATCACAGAGATCACAGTAGAGGAATATAGAGCTGAGTGTAGGTTATCAACAAGACCCTGCAAGCCAGAGCTGCTAATTTTCCCGCTGGCCAGCTTCTCTCAAACATGGATCATGTCAATTCCTAAGTGCCTAACTTCCTTTCCCGCGATCCTGGTTCAAGTGCCTGACTGACTTCAGAAGGACCCCTTAAGCCCCTGCAGGATCTCACACTTCAAGCTTGCACCAGCTAGAAACAAATGTCCAACACTGGCCATAAGTCCTAAACCAGTACTTCTTCGACGTTCCTGGCTGACCGATGCTCATACAGATGATGCGTGCCGGTCAAGATACAGGTCTGTAAATAATCAATCATGTGATGACTAGTTCTTCATCGTGCACTTTCACCTGCGAGCTAGATGGAAGTCCAATTCTTACTGTCACTTGCAACAAACGCTGCAAGCTGTATGCAGCACGGCTTGATGTGATTTAGTAACCAGCCAGATCAGCTGCTAACTGGTTCAACACTCCCCCAACAGTTTCCTAATATTTATTCATGACCTAAAGTTTTGCGGGATCAAAAGTGCTCAGTTGTTGCTCAATGGTGCTACATTAAGTTGGGATCATGCAATAGCTCCAAAAATTGTGGCTAGCACTCGATCGGTCAGGCTGATCACTTTGAATCTGTAGCCTGGTCCAAGTTAATCCACTGCGAGCATTATTGTCATATCCAAGCCGCTGTGCAGATCATTTATTTATGAGGATGGAAGCTCATCATGTGTTGCTTAGTGCAAAAAGAGCAAGGTCTTATACTTGATTAGAGTCCTCCAGGTTAGACTCTAGATGTGAATCTATCTAGAGGTGATGCAAATTGTTGTGTCCTAGAGTGCACAACACACATTAATTTAGTTAGCTAGTACCAACTGCTTGTGTGGGCGATGTAGACCTCCGGATCTGCAGATCACTATGATCAGATCACAGTTGTTCTACAACATCAGCTCTGGATCACGCCTTGACAATATGATGCTATATTGAAATAGCTGCTACTTATCTCATTGTAAGAAGATACATGTTTCAGATTATAAATTTGTCATTTAAGCTCCATCTGGATTGATGGACAGCAACAAATTTTTGCAATTTGTACTGTAAGTATGAATGCTAGAGAGCTAATTGCAGGTGAAATTAGTCAACATTCGAACTCATGAATTCTCATGTGCAGCAGAGATCTAGAGTCTGAAATCACAAGAAACATTTTCACCTAGATTCCCTGTGGGACTGTCTGGCATCAAGAATCTGACTTAAATCTCCCCTATACAAACATGAAATGGTTTTGTTTGACAATGGGAAAACAATGCAAAAATTAGAATAAAACATTGAAATAATTTTGGTCCCACAATTTTCTTTGAAAGCTTTCCCTACGTTTTGTTAATTTAACTTTAATTTGTCAGAGGTTGAATCCACTCTTTTCCCTACAGGAACAGAGATGAATCTTGTGAATTCATGATGCATGCAAGTAGTGTTTGCAGAGGTCTAGAATCTGTTCAAATTCGTGATATATAATGTGTGAGTATTTGTGTGCAGATGTCTAGGACCATCTCAAATTCAGAATCATGATATACATGATGAGCTTCACTATTTGGTACTAACATATTAATTACATTCTTTGGCCTGGCTGGGATAATATATATAGGGTACCAATGTACCATATACTAGCTTTGGTTTCCATCAAAAGCATTCTTGTTTTCTTGACTTGCATGCACATCAAGTTATAATCTTGTCTCATTCTATCATCAAAGCCCTAATTTTCAAGGTCATGTTTTCAAGTTGTGAAGTTCGATATAATTGCACCTAATTCATTATCAACCTAGCTAGATTAGGGTTTTCTCAGGTCAATCGGTGACAAACTGAGTACTCCAGAGTGTGGCAGACTTGATCAGTTCCAAGTATAATGTTGAATCCAAAATGTTATAACTTCTAAGACTGCATAATTTGTGGAGGTTACTTTCTTGAAACAGGCAGTAGACTCATAGACTTGCAAGTTCCAAGAAGGAAATTGCGTGCTACGTTCCTACATTAGATGAGGTTACACTTAGGTTAATTATATGATAGAATTGGGGCTATATTTGTGGGTGACTCCAAGGAGAGTTTGTGCACACAAAACCCTTGAATTAAAAATTCAAGATGTGAAGGTGAACCGCTTCTTACAACTCGTGTAGGAATTTTCAAGGTGAAATTAAATACCTAATTGTTCAAATCCATCTGCCTCATGTTCACATGAAAATTAATATTCTTCAAGAGTTGTCAAACTGTTGAAAAAGTTGGTTAACAAATTAATGCCCATTGGTGCATAAGTTAACACAGCCTCCAAGCTCTGGAATCACAAGCTCGCATAAACCTCAAATTGGGTGTCCAGCATCATTTGAAATGTAAAAAAAACACTGAAAACCTGGCAGCCTGACTAGAAAAAGGACTTTTGACATGAAGGGAGCTCCTACTGTTGTTGAAAGTGTGTTCTGTCAGGGGCCTACAAAGGTAGTACCCTTTCTTTGGACAGACATGGCCAAAAACCATACATACCCTTCATCACATTTAACAACAAAATTTTGGGCTTTTGATTCTGGCCTTTGCAAGATGGGAGGACCACTTACCCCGATCCCTATGCTGTATTAGAGCACGTGAAAATTATTTTGAATCTTCAAAAATCCCCAAGTGACAGATGGGCAAGACAACAAATTTACTGCAAAGCTCGGCAACTGGTGAGCGTCATTGTGTTACGTTTCTTGTCTAATGGGAAGTCCTAATTGTTGCAACACTCCAAGCGACGTAGTTTAAAAATTTCTTCTGGCATTGCTTTTCCCTAAGCATTTAGAATGTTCACCTCCAATCTCCCTCCAATGTCCCTTTTCTTATTTATGCCAAGTCAGAGTACACCATTACTCTTGCACCAAATAGAGCACATTTCATCGATGATTTGCCGAAACCATTTTACTGTTATCGCACTTGGCCAAGGTGAGAAAACTTAGACATGTCATATAGAGATTTCTAAAAAGCTCTAATCTTAAACACCTCAAGTTGGAAACAAACTTGAATCGGTGACTGACCAAGTCTATATCCGATATGTAACATCACTTAAAAGATTCAATATTATGATATTAGCTCAGGAGTTTTCAAATATTTTGGCTGTGTCCAAAAGGAGAATTATTTTGAAAGACCATAGGCCAGATACGCTGGTGAGTGAACACTTAGTGAGCTAGAATTTGTTCTCCCATCACTTTCAGCCCTGGTGGTTGATAGGGCCTAAGTAGACCTGAACTTAGTGCCCCCTTGGCCATTTACTGACCTCCATTTGGGTTTGAAATGAGCAAGATAAAATCTCACAAGGGTGAAAGCCAACTAAGGTGTAACACTTTTATGCACATGTGAAAGTTCATAATTGTTTAAATTAACATTGCGAAGACAATGCGAAGGCAAGAGACCTTGAATCACACAAGTCATTTTACGAATTATCATTTGAAATTTATTATTAAAATAATTCAACCTAATTTAATTAATGGAGTTCAAATTTGAAAGATTAGCTTTTAAAATATTATTTTCATCAAATAAAAGACTCAATAAGAAAAAACTATAATTCAAGGTACATAAAAAAATTTGATCCCCAAAATCTTTTCAAAAAATCCTCCTTGGTATCAATGTTAGACGTTTTATTAGGTCATTGATGAAATGTACTCCCTAATATGTAACTATGGTCAATGGACATCCAAATTTAGTCAGAATATACTCATATAAAATTTTGGCTATAATTATTGTAGTATTGGTTTTGAGTGCATTTGCCTCTACCCATTTGGTTGCATAATCTATAACTACCAAAATGTATTTGTTTCTTATTAGTCTTCATGTTAGTTTAATTAGACCTATAAAATCTAGACCCCCATTCCATGAAGGGATCCTTTGGAAATGTTATTACCAACTTGGCCAAATTTTTTGTTTTGAATCCTCCAATTTTCTAACAATTATCACAACTTTTGTAAAAGTCATGAGTATCCTTGAATAAAGTTGGCCACCAATATCTTGCATTTCGAATTTTCTTTGTAATAATATTTGTAACAAAATGTCCTTTAGCCACTCCTTCATATAGTTCCTTTATGTCGCAACCGTAACCTTGGGCTCGTAACTAAGGCGGGCTTGTGAAGGTGTGAGCCAAGTATGAAGTTCGGGAGTCACATTTCATGCTCATGGGAGTGCAAGAGAATGTGAGAGAATGAACCCTCACACTCCCAAGTGAACTTTGGGAGTTGGAGCCCCAATGGACTTTCAAAATTTTAAAGAGTGATTTCAGGGGTCAAAACCCATTTTATTGAAGAGTTCTTTACATCATTAGAAAGCTCTTGGAACGTAGATGTCTAAAATGGGCTCGCATGACCCATTTGGAACTGAACACATAAATTATAGTCAAAAGTCAATAATCACTTCAATTTCCTTACGTACATGTGGCCTACAACATACCGTTGGAAAGCTTTTGATGAGGGCTATAACTTTGCTTTAAACTTCATCTCAATCGGAGGTATGCACGCAAAGTTATGGGCCCCCAAAGTTGCAAGAGACCCAACTATGGGAATTTCGGGATTCCCACTTGGGAGTCCCAGGACAAAATGACATTTGGGTGCTGGTCCCGTGGCCAAACATAGAATATATTTTAAGGGGGAAGGTGGTGGCTTCTCCCAAGTCTAGGCCATGGTGAGTCTTGTGAGTCTGTGTTTGCTCGTGGCTCGTCCGTGCACCAAAGTGTTCTAATTACGCACTAACAAACTTGTTGTTTGGTTTGTGCAGTTCCGTGTGAGTAAGTGAAGTGCTTGTCAATCTTCCTAGTCCCATCCTGGAGCTCCAACACGCCCTTCTACCCCAAAGTGTTGCGAGCCAAGGAGCGCACCCCAACTCCTTCTCATTCCAATGTTTTCACCTTTGGACTCGCAGTCGAGTCCATCAAGGAGCTTGGGGGTGCGTCACTTTAGAATAATTTGTGCTTTTGAGGTGGTCAAACATCTATGCATTTTTTTGTCTTGTCCCACTCTATACATAATTTTTTTTTCAGAGTGAAAGGTTTTACCTTTTTGGCCAACTTTTGTTTTTGAGCTAGGTTCAAAATTTCTAACATCTAACTTGTTTATAGATAGGTTTTTACTTTTTGCATCCATATAGGTTCTATAGAAAATAATGATGCATCCATAGTTTGATTTGGGACACCCAATGGTTCTGAGTTATTTAATAATCTGGATAAAACATCAACAAATACATGTGTTCTACCAAGTTTGTAAACTACTATGATTTCATACTGTAAGAATAAACAACCATCTTATTATCCTTCCTAACACCTATGGTTTGTTGACCAAGTACACCAGAGTCATATGGTTTATATAAAAAACAAATTTGTTTCCCAATAACAAATGTTTGAACTTATGCAAACCATAAACCATTTTTAAGGCTTTTCTTTATGTAATAGTATAATTATATTCTACCTTATTGAACAATCTAAAAGCATATACTATAAGCTAGTCATACTTACCAGTTGGATTTTATGCCAACATTGCACATATTGCAGACAATGATGCATTTGTGTGCACATGAAACTCCAAATACCAATTTGGAGGTATTAAAGTTAGTGCTTCCATGTACTTCTAATTGATCTAATCCAAGCTTCTTAAGATTTTGTGGTCCAAATTAAGGGTTATGCTTTCCTCATTAACTTGGTGATTGGTGCCATGATAAAGGCAAAGTTCATG
>Ga0116230_10005854_pt1 | contig 12073 bp, 5 predicted proteins | sample S1TSphfallax_3_FD_88678 | JGI IMG/M metagenome (GOLD analysis project Ga0116230, IMG submission 88678) | Host-associated microbial communities from peat moss isolated from Minnesota, USA - S1T2_Fd - Sphagnum fallax MG | ecosystem: Host-associated > Plants > Peat moss > Unclassified | place: USA...
ATGAACCAGTGTTGTCTGGTCCTTGATTTTGAAAGGAGGCTTCAGGAGTAGTTTTTAGTGTTTTTCAAATTTTATAAAACCTTTATTTTGATTTTCAAAAGTGGTTTTTAAGATTTATAAAACCTTTGGTTTGAGAGACTCCTCCCCCAAAAAATTGGAGCTCAGGACAATTTTAAACCGGTTTCCTTTCATTTACAGTGGATTCAAGTAAAAATAATAACTTGCTTAAATAGAAACCCAAACTCATGGAATAGCATATTAAGGAAATTGGGACAAAAACAGTAAGAAAAAAAAGAATTGCAACAAAAGTAATCCAGATATTTAATTTTGATATGCATGCACATTGTACATATGTCCGTAATAATCTATTACAGAATAAATGATATGTAATCGTGAAATATTGTTGTATTTTGACAGTTTTCAATAGATATAAAACTACATTTTGCAAAGCTTGAAAAAACAAATCTACTAATTGTTCAATTTGAAACTGCCTAAAAAGATCTGTATAACAAAGTGGCACAAATAAATAAAAGATGTGTCCATATACAATCTAAACTAAATGAAAGCCATGTTTCTCACTAAAAAGTCAGTGTTAAACATCCAACTAGATACAATTAATTGGTTCCATACACCATAATAACTTGCCGGGTGAAGATAAATTTTTCTCATAGTGGTTTCCTCTGAATAAGAAGCCCACGTTCTAGACTTTGTTGGTTCATATCATCAAAGCATCATTGGTTCTTCGCCCTGCAAGTGCTAGCAGGGTTGTTTACCTTGAACATTAAAAGCTGTTCGTTCCAGCAAGTCCTGACGTCCTGACTCCTCACTCATTAAATGTAACTCTATTGGAGTTCACCAGTACAAAAGGTAACATGTACTTAGGAGCCCATAGTCATTGTGAGCAATTTTGTACTTAGTTCTTCTCTATACACATCAGGAAGCTTCAAAACATCTCAAAACGAATCAGATGCGGTGAGCAAACTTTTGTCATTCACGAACACAGGACTGCGAGGCTCTAATAACCATGCCACTTTGTACATCAATTGGTAGTTTGGTAGACATTGCTGAGCTACTTTTGTGGTACAAGGTGAAGGAATTCAGATTTCAAGCCACTTTTGTTGTTACAACGTCAATTTAGATTTCCTTGCATTCTATGGTTAGGGGTGCGCACCGGGCTCCATCCATTTTGTTACAAGTAGTACACTGATTGGTCCATCACCTTGAACAGTTATTTCAACATTTCTTAACATAGAAATATGGTTTCAACTTGCGATAAGGACTAAATACAGAGTAGTAAAATTCTTTGTATTCTTTACAACATGACATATCGGAACATCCTTGTTTGGTTTGTCCTGTTGAAAACCATTATACCTGATGGTGGTTGTGATAGCTCACTCATATAGCCCCTTCCAGAACTTTGGAACCATAAAAGGTCTTCGGTTCAAACCTTAAACTTTAATGGGGTGCAGGTGAAACTTCTGCTGGCCTTTCTGCCTGTTGAATTTTGAGTATTTTTCATGACTTAATATTTGATAAATTTCACTTCTAAATTTCTTGGGGAATTGGGGTTGGACTTTTGATACCATTGAAAAGTCCTCAATGAGTACAGCTGCATCAAGGTGGTTTTGCAATTTTCAGACCTGTAGTGTAGGAGTTTTGAATTTAAAAATTTTTTGTCATTAAAAATTTCAACAATAATGATAATCAAAGATGGTATAGGTGATGTAAGTGTAGCGGGCATTTTGCATCACTGTTCACTCGACATTTTTACACTGAAACTTGGTTTCAAACATGGTTCTATGGATTCCCAAGGAAGAGGTGTTGTGATGCAACAAGGAATAGTTATAGTTGTTCAAAGGCATATATTTTCTTGTTTCATGAGAAAACAAGAATCTAGGCTGGAGAGATTTTTTGAAGGGACTTTTGTTGTTTGTCATTTCTAGAGTTTGATTTGTTTAATTGGAGTTTGGTTTGTTCAATTTGTGTTCTTTTCTCCTTTTGTTAAAAAACAAGAAGCAAAGGTCAAAAGATTCTTCTTTTCAAGTTGAAAGGAAAGTTTCCTTGGAAAGTTGTTGGTGAAGTTCTTTATCACGTGAAGTTGTAGCCTTTTATTTTTTGTTTAACAATATTTTCACTTTTTCTATGTGCTTTGTTCTATGTGGGTTTAAATTTTTCTTCTTTCCATTTAGGGTTGAAGGAGAGACATAGGAAGATATGAAGGCCTACATGTAACTCTTGCATGCTCCAATAACTAAAACCTTGGTGGATGCAAAGGCTAAAAACTTAAAAAACACATGTTACCAATACCATCAAGAATTGAAAAAGTTATTACAAGGTTACAATGACATGAAAGTTCAACTGAAAGAAAGGTACATGATAGTAGCATGTGCTTTTATAGGGGAATTTGTACAACAATGTAGGCACTCGTCACTTGTCATCAATTGTAGACCTTTAGTGGCCTCACAACTCTATGGATTTTCATTGTTCGTGACAAGGAGCTAGATGTGGAAGTGGTACAATTCACATTGTATTATGAATGAATGTGCTTGTTGTGATGTGAAATCATTTTAGTTGTGCCCATGGGAACTTTTTTCAAATGACCTTATCAAGGGGTGACCATAGGTTATAATGAAGTTGTGAAGTTGTGGGTCACATTGAAGAGAAAAAAAAAAAAAACATCAGATTTTGATTTTCATGAAACAATTCCAAAAAATCTAATATCCTACTTAAAACCACAATTTGAAATATTTTTGTCACACAATTTTTGGCTAGATGCACAATTCAAGGAATTAATCGAAACTATGCATGAAAAATGTGTCATCTCATGTGTTAAGTTCTTCAACAATATACTATTAAGGCCTAGAATGAAATTCAAACAAAATTTTGGCAATTATCTATTCTAGTTCATATTACTAGTAGGAAGTTAGCCCCAAATCTTATTTCAATAGATAGATTTATAACAAAAATGGTATTGAATGAACAAGTGAAAATGAATAGGAATGTGTGAACATGTGTGAACCCATGCAGTTTGGGTGGGATATTTTGGATATATTTCACAATGTGTGGCATAATATTTGATGATGTGGCAAAATATTCTACCACATTCATGAAATATTTTGTTACATCACATGGAATATTGAAAAAATGAGGTGTTAATGGGGTTTAAAGAATGGATGAAAGTTTGTGAAGATAAAACTAATGCAACTTATGTGATAACTTTGAATTATGTTGTACCCCTTTGCGCGCATGCACGCACACTTAGGTATGTACCATTCAATTTTTAGCACAAAAGCAAATTTGATTCATTTCAAATTTTGAAATTTCTATATAACTAATGTATTTTCCATTTGCACATATAATAACAAGTATCCGAATTGATTTCATGTTTTCAAAGTTTTACATTGAGTAAACAATTATGCTATGATTTTACATGTACGTACGTTGTCATAAATGTCATTGATACATACTAATCAACTTGGACCTTACACAACAAACTAAGAATGATTTATAGCCCTAGCACACCTTGTTAAGCTTTGAACTTCACTCCAACTCTAAGTCAAAAAAATGAATGAAATCTTTTGTATACCCACAATACATTACATCTTGCAAAACATAATACAAGTGCTTACAATGAACTTGGCATCATTGCAGTAAAATCAATGTAGGTGCAAGTTGGGAAATTTGGGAAAAGGAATCTCCGTGGGTGGCAAAATGGTAGGTTCTAAAGTCTAACATGCTCCCACTTTTTTTTTTGTTAAGTGGAGAGCTTCAATGTTGTAGGTTGTCATATATAATTTTTTTAATGCAAACTTGTGACCATGAATTTGAATCCAAATGTTGATTAATTGAAACAAAACTTTCAATCCCAATAACGATCCAAAAGCCACATCTCTATTGTTTGCATAGAAAAAATCCAACTTATTATAATGTTGTCACCTCATCTCTAGTCAAGTTGGTTCCTATTTGCACAAGCTGCATTAAAAGCACAACTGACCAATCCACAACATACTTTCTTTTAATGTCTCCCACACAAAAAAAAAAATCATTGGCACAAAACCAAAACTTGTGAAAAATATATCCAAACCCTTTGAAGTCACACCATAACCTATCATAATGTGGAGCAAGTATCCCACATGATTATTGCAAAACTTATTATTGCATTTTTGCACTACAAAGCAATGAATATTGGATTATGGGGGAGTGAATTCTCCAAACACTATCCACACAAAAAAAAATTACACTTTGAACCTTCCATGCATCAAAATTGAAGTCTCACCTTACATAACACCACTAGACTTATTAACATGAATTTTTTAACCAACAATGAATCGAGTTAAATCATGGATGAAAGAAGTCCATATGATCATGTTTTATGAATTACCCTTTGACCCTAAAGTCAAATCTAACATTTGTTTCATGGATCCAAAAACCTCTTCACCCTCCAAGTGTGATGTGTGTATTATAAAAGAAAAGCCCAAGGCATATTTTACAATCTTTGTCACCATTTGCATGGAGTCACCAGACTAGCTTATTTTACATAAACTAAACTCATTCATATCCAAACTTTGATTGCACTTACCACCCAGCTTCAAATAGTGCCTATATAATGTATTATCCTTGAAGTTCATGCATAGTCATCAAAGGTTACAACATACAACCATGCGCTCCTCTTCCTAAAATATTGGAACCAAATGTTATGGATTGTTTCCAACTTGTTACAAATTGGCATGTTTTCAAACTCTTCCACACTAAACTTTTGCAAAATTCAAAGGATGAGTGAAATGAAATATAAATATCAGATAAGAAATCATACATGTAGCATGAATCCTCCCCATTGCCTCACATGGAAGTGCTAGAAGTGCAAAACTCATAAACTTCATTCTTGGTTACAACCTTGAATGAATACCACCAACATTAAATCATAGCATATCATTTGCTTATTCATAGACTTAGCATTCTTATATTTGTAACATAGAGCCTTGTTTGCTATTGGAGATTTGGTGTGATAAATTGTTTGGTATGTTTATCCATTGAGTAAGTCTAGTGAAATAAACAACTATTTTCCCTGTCAACCTTATTCATAGTGGGATCTTTAATATCATTTATGATTTTCGCCTCATTCCAATTTACTTTTGCATTTTTTGCCATAAAGCCCTTGAAACTAGGTTTAATACCACCGTGCTTCAACATAGCCTCTTTGAATTTCTTCCATAACATGCCTTGAACATCAATGTCCTTTAATTGCATGTTGCAAATTGCAATGGTCATGATTTTATAGTAGACCAAGGCATACACATTACATGCCATGATCATCCAACCTTTGACACATTTAACATGATCAAACATAACCTAAACATTTTCCAAATCATAATTAAGTTACATCCACTTCATTAATTCCTCCCCCACTTTTGATTGTGGATAGACATTTTCAAAAGAAAAACCTTTTATCTAGACAATTGTTTAAGAAATAAAGTTTAACTCATAAAATTTCAATAGAAATATGTTGTCAATGTAGTATTTATTCCCAAGGCTTTGCTTAAATGAAGCAATCAAGTTTCAAATGTTCAAAGAACACAAATGAATTAATTTGCCCATCATCTAATGGAGTTTGGCACCCTTTAAATGTTCAATTAGGCCATCACCATCCTCATTGAACAATTGTTGAACCAAAAACCTTTTATTGGCAACTAATGTAATCACAATTTTTATCATGTCAAGTGTGTGAGAAACCTCCACTACTACAAAATGCGTTTTAGTTCACTTTAAGTTTCACTAGATTTTAAGTGAATTTAGACATTTTTACCTAATGAAATTGTTTAACCCCCCAATGAACGGGGACTAGTTACTATGGACAATGATTTGTTTCACTAATACCTGATGAAACAAGGTTACTCTCAAATGAAATATAAATTTACCAAACCAGTCATTTGTTAGTTAATTAACTAACAAATATGGAAATCAATTATATTTTAATTATTTAATATATAATATTATTGATAATTTCATGATTTTTTAAACCTATGATTTATTGACACATGTCACTACATACACTAAGTTAAAACCAAGCCTAAGTAGGTAGGTAGGCCATGTAATCAACATAGGCAACTATTTTAAAAATTCAATAGGAGAATATTAGGTCAACGTACCATTGTTGACCACACACAACACCACTCATGAGGTTTGATCCTTTGACCTTTGGAATGAAGGCACACCCTTACCATCAAGCCACCCTGCTTGTTGTAATAATATGTTACATTACATTTTATTTATGAAATACTTCATTTTAAACATTACAAAAACATAAACTTTGAAAATTCATATCTTATTGAGCTTTTGTTCAAATGAAATGATTCAAGTTTTTTTTAAAAAAAATTTCAATAATGTACATAATTAGCTTTATTTCCTTTTAAAAGTTTAAAATCATTTGTACAAAAAAAAAGTTGAATATCATTATTCAATAACATTTCAATGACCATTTTTTTGAAAAAATAATAATAAATGGATAATATTTTTGTTAATATAATAATATTGCATGTGCTAAGCCACTTTTAATTATTATATGACTATTTTTCATTGATTTAAATTATTTCACCTTACATTATTTATGGTTATTTATGGCTATTATTAATTACTTTTGGTTATTTTTCGTTATTTCACCTTAGGTTATTTTTTGTTATTCTAAGTTACTTTTGGTTATTTTAGCTTATTGCACCTTAGGCTATTTTTAGCTATTGTAAGTTTTTTTGGTTATTCTATGTTATTTTTAGCTATTGTATTTTATTTTAGTTTAGATTATTTGCATCTATTATAAATTATTTCTGGCTATTGAAAATTATTTCACCTTATGTTATTATTGGCAATTCTAAGTTATTATTGGTTATTTCACCTTAAATTATTTTTGTCTATTATAAATTATTTCACCCTAGATTATTTTTTGCAATCTTAAGCAATTCCAATATATGGTTATTGGTTGTTCTTTTATTAGTGTTATTGGTGGTTATTAATGGCTATTGGTACCTATTCTATTTGTGGCTATTAATGTTTGTTAGTGGTTATTCTTTTAATAATTATTGGTGGTGATTCTATTAATGGCCATTATTAGTTATTGTATTGGTGGCTATTTTATTAATGGCTATTGGTGACTATTCTATTAATAGCTATTAATTGTTATTCTATAAATGACTATTGATGGTTATTTTATTAATAATTATTAATGGCTACTCTATTAATGATTATTGATGCATATTTTATTGATGGATATTGGTGTTTATTAATGGTTATTGTATTATAAGTTATTATTGGTTATTATATGTTATATTACAATTATTATTGATTATTATATTATAAATTATTGTTTGATATTCTATGTTATAATAGCATAGGCTATTGGTAGTTATTATATTATAGGGTATTAATTTTTTTTTTGTAGTTTATTATTTCCTATTATAAGTTATTATACTTAGGACAAAATAATTTATAATAACATAAAGTAGAATGACCTTGAATAATTTAAATATAACTTGAAATAACATATATTAATTTAAAATAAAATAACCTAAGGTATAGCCTAAAGTTAGTTGAATAATTTAATTTAAAATAATTTTAAATTTCATAATAAACTAATTAAAATACTTTAATGTAAAATAACATCTAATAATTTAAGGTACAATAATTTGTAATAGCCTATAATAACATAAAATATAAGTTAAAATAACTAAAGTAACTTAAAATAATATAAGGTATATCATAAAGTAGCATAGATAGAATATTATAAAAAACATAAAAATAAACCTATTTACTGTAGTATATTGTAATAGTGAATTATGTTAACTAGTAATGAAACATGATGTCTACATAGTGATATTATAGTGAAATCAATAAAATGCAATGAAGTTATTTCATTTTTAAGGTCCCATAATGATTTAAGTTAATAAATTGGGGTGTGGTAGTAGTGAAGTAAGGTGTTCAAATCCTTTCACTTGCATCGTAGTCATAGTTAGTGGGTTATGATCTAGGTGCATGGCCTAAGTTTGTTTTTAACCTAGGACTTTTAGTTAGTCTAGGTGGCCTAGTCTAGGTGGTAAAGCTTAAGTTATGGCATCATGTAATTGGGTCAACTAATTCAATATTTTGTTCTAAGTTGCCATGTGGCAACTTTTAATTTAATAATAAAATTTAAAATTAAGTTGATATTGACACATGGCAACATAAAATTTGTCAAGAAAAATATTTATTTATATTTTTAAAAAAATTAATCATAAAAGAAACAGTCATAAATGGTGGTTAGGATTACAACCACATTTACAACTAATGGCAAATATAACATGGTCTTTTTAACAACATAGTTATGTAATCATGACTAGCCATAAATGGCATATATGATTGAAAGTTTGTACTCACATATGTTGCGTTTTGGCATTGCATACTTGTAGAAATATTATATATTATGTTACCAAGTGAGTGGAACAAATTCAATAAGAAAGTGATTATTTAGTGAATGGTAAGGATGCAACAAAACATTTGATTAGCTAAATAAGATTAAGATTGTTGATCATGTGATTTTGAATTACTTTTGGAGGGAAAAGAACTTAGGATGTAGTTATGGGATTTGATGGAGTTTGGGCAATTGTTTTTTTTACACATAGAGTTAGACTTAAAGAACTACTAAAGTTAGAACAAAGACACAATATGAAGTTTAAAGTTCTATTGGTATTGAAAACAATGAATTTGATAAGGCAACATTGATCATATTCTATAACTATTGTGTTTTTTTTAATAATATCTAATTATAATTCTGACCATAGATTATGTTTTCAAAAATGAATTAGAATTTGAGTATAATGAATAGTAGTTGTAATGATTATGTGAAAATAATCAACTAAAATTGTTTTGAATAATTAAAACCACATATTTTTAATGTTGAAATGAATGATTGAAGTTGAGTTTGTATTGTTCTAAATAGATAGAGAGCAATTTAAGGATAAAATTTGCACCTACCATTTGGCAACCATTTTGAGGACAAATTTTATGAGCAGTTTGGATTTATTGAAAGCATTGTTTTTTTTGTAGATCTTGAAATTCGGAAGAACATATACTATTTTATTGTATTTTTTTATTTATAAAATTTTTGGAAGTAAAAGATAGAAGTTTAAGTAGTAAAGGCTATAAGGACATAAATCAAAAAGTATACCAAGAAACAAGGGAAATCTAAATGTTTATAAAACAATATGAACTAGATGGTGACTCAAAGTTTGTAGAGGAAGATGGATCAAGAAGCCATGCAACAAAACATGAATTCCAATCCTAAAAAAATCAAGATGCGAATTAGGAAATGTATGAAACATTAAACAAAGGTATAATTTTGGAACCCAAAAGTTTACGAATAAAAAAATGACGTGCATGACATCAGGTGTTTTCAATAGGAATTGGAGTGATAAGAGAAGTATGGACATGGGGTCCATAAATATGTCATGGTTACAAAAAGTGTTATTTAGTGAGGGGGATTAGGTTTGAAGTGTACCCAAAAGAAGGGGGTATCCATGCTTTTCAAGCACCATATGTTGTTCATGAATAGAAGGAAGAGAGAAATCCAAGGGATGAACTATTATTGGTGAACCTTGGAAATTCTTTAAGTCCAAAATCTATCATTAATCGATGGAGTGATTACAATAAATGCATAAATGCACCATTTGTGTACTAGTGAACATCACAAAAATATCATGAACTAGTAGAAAATTAAGATGTGGAAAATAATTACAATCTTAATATTCCAAAATGTGTGGATGCAAATTACCTAAAAACTTCTATGTATGATGACAGATGGGTGAATGTTTTGGAAGAGGCATTACTAATTTAAACGCACCACAAAAATAGAAGAATCAAGAAAGAAAAAAAAAATTAAAACATAAAAGTTACGATTATGAAGATTTAGCCAAATTGGTTTAAATTTTTTCTAGAACTTATGTTTTTAATAAAATTAAAAGAAATATTATTATAAAATGTCAATAGATTAATACTAAAATGATAGATGAACTTGTTAAAGATTTGGGTGTTGTAACCTTAACCTTGGGCTCGTGACCAAGGCAAGGGCTTGCAAAGGTGCGGACCAAGAGTGAAGCCTGGGAGTCACATGTCATGCTCCCATAAGTGTAGGAGAGTGTGAGGGAATGAACTCACACATTCCCAAGTGAGCTCCCACTTTGGGAATTGGAGTCTCAATGGACTCTTGAATGTTCAAAGGGCGATTGTAGGGGTCAAAATTCATTGGTTTAAAGAGTTCCTTATACCATTGTAAAGCTCTTAGAACTTGAATGTCTAAAATGGGTTCACATGACCCATTTGAATACTTAAAACATAAGTTATGGCCAAAAAAAGGGTTAGGAGTCAAATTGCCAATTTGACTTTCGACCACTAAAAGTTAAGAATCACCTTAATTTACTTGTGTGTAGCTCACATGTCACATATCTTTGGAAAGCTTTTGACAAGGGTTATAACTTTACTTTAGACCTCACCTCAATCAAAGGTTTGCACAAGAAGTTATTGGCCTCCAAAGTTGAGGGATTCCCAATTTCAAGAATTTCAGGACTCCCAACTTGGGAATCTTGGGACCAGATGACATTTGGGTGAAGGCCCTGTGGTCATGTACAAAAAATACTATAAGGGAGGAGGTGATGGCTTCCCCCAAGTCCGGTTTGTGGTGAGTCTTGTGAATCTGTGTTTGCATGTGGCTCGTCCATGCACCAAAAATGTTTCAACTATGCACAAATCAATTTGTTGTTTGGTTTGTGTAGGTCGTGTGAATAATTGACTCGCTTATCACTTGTCCTATCCCCATCTTAGAGCTCCAACATGCCCTTCTACCTTTGAAGTGTTGCAAGCCAAGAATCATACCCAAACTTTTCATCCTTCCATTGTTTTCACCTTTGGATTCACAGTTGAGTTTATCAAGGAGCTTGGGGGTGTGTCATGGGACAACAAATGTTGGATAAAGGCTATGTAAAACAATTATAGATGAAACAACAAATCCAAAACACTTTAGAAGGAATAATGTAAAAAGTTAGTTTATGTGAAGGACAATTTGTACAAAATAGATTGAAAATTCATATATATTTAAATTTGAGTAGGGTAGAACCATTTTTTGTAAAACCAAATTCTATACCACAAATAATATAGACGAATGTTGTATAAATGGAGGCTAAGTTGTTTCGAGAATTTACACCATCATCAAGAATGCATAGAATGATGAGTGGAATACTTCATGGTGAAAACACATTAAGGTGTAATACATAATTCTGTCACAACTTTATTATTGGCCATGGAACAAAAATTAAATGAATAGGATGTGAAAAAAACTAAACAAAATAATATATTATATGAATTGATTACATCATATGCACACCAAGAATGGATTTCGAGTTGCCATAATATATTGGACTTTTGAAGTGCTAACAATTTATGTCACAATCCATATCATATGATTATGGACTCATTATATTTATTAAAATGTTTAATTGAGTGATTTTTTTACATGGAAAATAGTGTGATGCCATTGATACAAAGGAAGATAAATTTGAAAGATTTTGCAAACCATAAATTTAGATATACAATGAAATATGGATTTTAAATTAATTTTTTATTCATTTGAATTAATAATTCAACTTCTCATTTTTTAAATGTAATTTTTTTATACAATTATCTATCATTGATAAAGTATAGAAGTAAAAAAAAATTTGTTTTAGCCTTGCCATATGACTTGTGTAATATAATGTATTTTGCTACAATGTATATGAATTTTTAATTTAACACTAGTATGGATTCCACATATGCTAGAAAGTACTACACCTTAATGTGTTTTCACTATTCAAATTTCGATAAATGTTTCACAAGAATAACAAATTTGAACTATGATGCCATACATAGCTATGTCAACATGTAAGCTTGAATAATAATCTATACTATCAAGAAAAAGGAGTTAATTTAATAATGGTCAAACTACATATTAGGTATTAGTAAATATTCAAATTGGAAGAAGAGCTAACCAAACTCTTGAAGTTCCAAGCAAGGTAACAATACC
>Ga0116230_10005855_pt1 | contig 12073 bp, 15 predicted proteins | sample S1TSphfallax_3_FD_88678 | JGI IMG/M metagenome (GOLD analysis project Ga0116230, IMG submission 88678) | Host-associated microbial communities from peat moss isolated from Minnesota, USA - S1T2_Fd - Sphagnum fallax MG | ecosystem: Host-associated > Plants > Peat moss > Unclassified | place...
ACAAGATTCCAAACTACTTATGTACACAAGTTGTCAAATACAAGATTCCAAACTACTTATGTACTCAAGTTGTCAAAAACAAGATTCAAAACTACCAATTATTTGATTAATTGAAGACCAACATAGGCAAATAACAGGATCACTTTAGAGCAAAAGTATTATTAAAAAAAAACCAAATGTAAATCACCTAAGAACATTTGGTTACATTGCTTATGTTCACATAACTAAGGAAAAGAAGACCAAATTAGTTAACAAGATGATGGAATCTATTCATTTAGGCTATGGCGAGAAGAATAAAGTATATAGATTGTATAGTCCTACTCATCGCAAGATTGTATTAAACAAAAATGTAATGTTTGATGGGGAGAAAATAATTTTTTTGCACATAAAAAAAAAGAACAATTAGACAAAGAAGTTATTCCGTCGAACCATGGTTGAATTGAACAACTAGGAGAAACAAAAAAACAACTATGAGGAGTAGAAAATCAACCAAGAGGAGCAAAAAAAGACTTAGGAAGAACAAAGAATCTTGGAGTAGCAAAATAACATTTAAGAATAAAAGAAGAGCTGTCACAAGTAGTAGATGTTGTGAAATGTTTGAAAGAAAAGAGAAACCAAGAGATTTGATATATGAAAATACATGTATCCTAACTAGGCAATACCCCACCAAAGAATGTTGACCATCCACTAAATTGTGAGACCACATTCTGTACGGAGTGGAGTCTAAATTGGAACTTACCATCTATGAAGAAATAATGACAAACGAAGAATGGTAGTATTCCAAAATGAAGTTGAATCCATAAAGAATGACACATGGGAGTTGGTTGACCCACTGGAAGATAAGCAAGTAATCATAACAAGATGGATTTTCAAAGCAAAGAGAAGAGCATTAGGAGAAATAAAAAAATTCAAAGCTAGATTAGTTGCATGTGGATTTCGACAAACAAAAAGGTAGATTATTTTGATATTTATGCATTAGTAGTATCTTGGTCAACCATTAGAACCATAATTGCTATAATTGTGCAGAAAAGGTGGTGCATTAGACATCTTGACATAAAAATAACTTTTTTGAATGGAAGCATTGAGGAGGAGGTGTACATGCATGTGCCAAAAGGATTTCACGAGCTAGGAATTAAAAGGAAAATGTGTAAATTAAAGTGAGTGCTTTATGGATGAGAATAGTTTTCAAGAATACGGAATGCAAGAATTGATGAATTTCTTAAGTTAAAGGGACTTGATCAAAGCTTAGAAGATTTTAATTTGAATTACCTAGTGAAAACAAGTTGTACACAATATTACTTTTATACGTAGATGATTTGATGTTCACCAGTGATGATGTAAAGAACTTGGATATAATACATTATAACAAATCATGGTTTATTTGATTGGAAAACTAGATGAAAAATAGTCATTTTGATGTTTGGTCAATTTAACCATTTAATCATATTGAACAAGTCGATTTGAACATGTCCAATTTGACTAGTGGTTTTTTTTTACTAACCATAATTTGACTAGTCAAATTGGACAAAAAATTAGGCAGCCAAACTTTTTTAATTAAAAATAATTCAAATTTTAAATATAAAAACATAGTAAATAAATAAATAATAAGTACTTACCTCCCCAACCACCATGGCCTCCTACCTATCTATCCACAACCCACCTAAATACTATGCATTTACACATATGTACAAGGTATATTTATGAATATACATACTCCACATAATATATGTTGGTAAAAGGGTTGAACCTTGGTATCTTTGACTCCACACCAATGTTTTGGCCATCAAACCACTACACCACTTTGTAAAACAATATGATACCAAATTCATTTAACATGTTTCCTTGAATTTTAATGAATTTTTTTGTTAATGTGTATAATAACATTTGAATTTCATTTTTTTTCATAAGTAAATAAATAAATACCTAACTTGGTAGATAGCTAAGTGCACATGTTTAGGTCTCTTTATATTTGTAGATGTACATACCTACTTATGTAAAATATAGATAGGTATGTAGATAGGTAGATAATATGTGTAGGTATGTAATTAGGTAGTTAAATAATTAAGTAGGTATGAAGATAAAAAGATAAGTAGGTAGATAAATAGGTAATTTTGGTAGATAATAGGTAGATAATAAATAGGTAGATGATAGGTAAGTAAGTAGGAAGGATGTAGGTAGGTATTTGTTAGGTAAGTAGGTAGCCTAATAAAATAACAAGTAAACTAACGAATTAAATTAATATGGCCGATTTGACTAAACTATGAGCATTTTGATGAATCATTAAAAAAAAATTGCCCCTATTAATTAGATGTACAACTTAACATTTGGTCAAAAAAGTCATTTTAAATTTTAAAAAAAACAAAAAAAATGTGTCTTTCATGCCTCGTGCTTTTAGTCAAAATAAACATCCTTTCGATTAATGAAGAAATTTTAATTAAGTTGAACTCTTTGAAAAATCATGATTTGTTGCAGTGATAGAATTTTAGCTTATGGAAGAGTTTGAAATGACTTAATTAGGTTTAGCAAAACTGTACTTTGGGGTAGAAATTGAATACGGCAAGGATGGCATATGGATACATGACCAGATATTAGTTATGCAATTAGTTGTGTAAGACGTACATGGACCAGCCGCAGGAAAAGCACATGACAGCTACAAAGAACATTTTGCGCTACTTGAAGGGCACGCGAGATTGTGGCTTGTTCTATCCAGCAGCAGAAGGAGTAGAGAATCTGATCTCATTTAGTGGTGCTGACTATGGTCGTGATCTTGACACAAGAAGATCAACTTCTGGCATTTTGCACAGGCTGGGAGAATCAACAATCAACTGGAGTTCAAAGAGATAGTTTACAGTAGCCATGCCAACAACAGAAGATATTCATATAAAGTGTTGTTAGAAGCTGCAAAGGATATTGTCTATTTGAGAAGGTTGTTAAAGGAGTTACAAATGTGTGAAGCCGATCCTATGTCACTCCTTAGTGATAATCAAAGTTGTATTAAGCTTGTAGACCATCCCATTCTACATGCCTACAATAAGCATGTTGAAATTCAACATCACTTCATATGTGAAAGGGTACAGGCTGGAGACTTGTATGGAGACTTGTATGTCAGCTACATACCAAACCAAATGCAGCAAGCTGATTTATTTACTAAACCTTTACCAGCCTACAAGCATGCACACATATGTAAAGAGATAGGATTGAAAAAGTTCCCCCCATCTCAGTTAGCTTGTAAGCATATTAACTAGTAATATTTTATTTATTATGATTGGTTAGCTACGAAACTTGCAACGATCCATATTTAAAAGGAATTTAGTGCGAGAGGAGGTGTTGGAGATCTACACACTCTATTCCCTGCATGATGAGGTCAGCTGAAATGATGTAAGCAAACAAACAGCACTAGAATTAGAAGATTGATCAATGGTGGCACAGCTGGAGTTAGTATAATCAGCAGCGGCACTGAGAGACACTTGAGTTAGGATGACAAGTGTAGAAGACTAAGGATTAAGTCAAATGTAACAAACTTTTAGGAAGTCAGTGGATCGTGATCACTGTAGATAATCTGCTATATATATTGCAGACGTTGTATGCACCCTATGAACTGATCTTTATTTTCTTCTCCTGCAATAAAATCAGAGTTGCTACAATTTCCATACTAATGCATATGAACAAAATAAAATGCCTATCATCATCTATATTTCACATCCCAACTTTGCAGGATAGCACCTTAAGTTGTATTTGAACTATTTGCAGTTTGTGGTGCTGACACCCCTAATGACAAAATAATTGAGTTGTAGAGCACCTTGGTGTAATCTGTTGCAATCAAATTAGGGAAATGAGAAGAATAAGAGCTTACATCACCTCTGCGACGCAAGTGAATGGTGCTTGGTGTGAGAGAAGCTCACTCGTTGCTACCATTGTGATGAATTCCGCTTGGACTTCGGGATCGCTTTGAGATTTTCAGCTCTCTACATAAACGGATCCATGTTTTCCTCCAGATCTCTAGATGTAGAAAGGACATATCTGATTTTTGACTTCCTTGATACATGTCAAGAAGACGTGCTCATTATCTCCGTAATGAAAAGAGAGAAGAAGGGGACTTAATCCTTCATCATCTAATATTCCTATCTACAAATGGGAGCTCTGCAATGCCACCGGCATCTTGCAAAACAACTCTCTACTTCATAGATGGAGTGCGAAGCGAGATAGACTCAACTCAATTACCCTAAACACTTTCATGTCATTTAGAGTCTCAACGTGTCATTTAGGATCTTGTTGTGGAGGCGACGTGACTGACTGACTGACTGACTGCCTGTGAAGCTGGCAAATTTGTGGGATGTCCATAGGCTGCCTCCACAAAGATTACTGGTAGGGCGTATATGGATTTTTACTGTTGTTTGGTGGTTGTTGTTTTAGGCAGAATCCATATTGGTTTCATCTGGTATGTGGAACAACAAATTTGGGCAGTAAACAACAGAGCAACAGAAACTTTGATGAGTTGGGTGCTGAAGTAAATGGTGCGACAGTAGAGAGGTGAGCTGCTGTAGTGTGTAGTAGGAGCTTGGCAGTGTGTGTTATGGTCATCCACTGGGAGTTGGGATGCTTCTATCAAAATTCAGTAGCAGACTGTAGCAACTTTGTGACATAACTGGTGCGCTGGTGGGTGTTGGTCCACTCTGGTCCACATTACGGAGCGTACTGGGCCTCTGGGGCGTAATGGGCTTCTTGTCCCTCTCCGCCTGCCCGTTCTGTGTCTGCATTCCGAGCGAGCCATGGCGCTTCGCTTCCCCAGCGTCAATATACACAGACGCTCTTCTCTTTCACGCCTCTGTGTATCTTGTACAGGAGAAACTCATGCGCATTCAAAGCAGACGGGGGAATCATATTCTGACTCAGGAATGTTTTTGGGCAATTTTCGCGATCGATCGACTTCGGAGGAGGAGGTTATTCAAATCCTTTCTTCGCTTCTTGTAGAAAGCAGACGGGAGTATCTCAATCTGGTGGAGGAATTAGAGTGTGGATGCCAAACAATAATTCGGCGATCGTGTTTGCTTGTGAAAGATTGTAGTATGTGTCGCGGCGGGTGGAACCTTGAATCGTATCTCTGAAGGACTTATTTTGCTGTTGTTTCCGGTTTCTTGTTTCTTCACGGAGCCTCTCCGGTTCTTCTTGTTCTTGATTGCAAAACGGATGCCAAAAGAGAGAGAGAGAGAGCAAAAGAAAAGAACGGGGGACAGAGTATGAGAAATTCGTAAATGGCTGATTTCCTTTGCTGAACAGCGTCAAGATGACGAAAGCGTTGTCGTTGTTGAGAAGGAGTAGATTGTGTGCGAGACTCTCACAGGTCATCGCCTGCCACGCAGCGCGTCAGAATGCTCTCTCTGGCAACAAGAAGCAAGGGAAATCATGAAAGGTCAGTTGTCTTCAACTATTTCTTCAGCCAGTTTTGTTCCAGTGTTTTTCTAGATCATCCATCATGCTTTGCTAATTGAGTCGATGACCAAGAAGACCCGAGGCCATCGGCACAATTGGAAGTTGTTGATGTTCAGCTTTGCCACTGTTGGAATTTGGGTAAGGAAGGTCCTTCTGCTCCTCCTTTGCATGATCTGTTCATCAGTTTGAGGATTATGTCATGAGTTTCGAAACTAAAAGGATCTAAGGGTATTATTGTGTGAAGAAGAAGGAGAAGAAGAAGAGGCCTTCTTCAGAGCAGCTCACCAGGCTGTGCAACCTAATGAAGATGAAAATAGATCGCCAAATAATAATGCAAGCAGCGAAGCTCCAAGGCTTCAGGTACACTGCTGTAACTCCAATCCTCAATGCTGGTCCAAAAGTGGAGAATTTTGAGTTGTAGCATCAGATTGCATTCTGTTCTGCTGCTCTTAGCTGCTTCACATTTCCACAATTTCGATGGTTTAGGGTTTAACTACCTACAGTGCCATCCATCTGCAGGGAGGTTATAAAATGCTTCCTGCTCAAGTTCAGCAACATCTTTGTTCACAAAAAGGTAAATTTCACGAACAAACTCTTTGCATCATAAGATGTAGACTGTTGTAATGGGTGTTCATTGGAGGTGCAACAAACGCCTTCTTCTGGCCACAATGATATCTAATTCAGTTCTGTTTCCTCCAAAAGAGAATGAATCGGATGATGACCCACAACGAGTTCTGCTGGCCATCGCTGTGGAGATTGATGATGGGTGTGTGGAGCATATTGAGATGAGGGCAGGTGATTCACCTGAGACAGTGGCCATGAAATTTTGCCTTGATCATGGTCTTCCTGAGCAATTTGTGGCACCACTTGCAGAGCATATTGTCAGCAACATCATAAGTCTCAGGTCTGTTGCACCTCTAATCTCTTCCACATTACCAAGCAGAGCTTCTCTGCGATAAGAGATTTTTATGCCTTCTTACAAAGTCTGCAGTAAATGGTGTTGATACAAAATTTTGTGACTTTGAAGATGAATGAATCCCTTGTTTGTAAGTGGCCATGCTGATCTTATTTAGCAAAAATGGAGGTTGTAATCAAACAATCCATATGATATTTCCTGCAGTGACACAGAACTGTTGCAGGGTCACCAATTCTGAATGCCTGTATTTTGTATGTGCAACAACAGTTGGCAAGATTTCTTGTACCTCAGCAGTTGTTCATCTGCAGCACTTACTGTATGAAAGGCTTCTCACCCTTGTTTGCTGTTGCAGTAAGGAGGCCAATGGTATTGTGTTTTGCTCTAAAGACGATTGTCATTCATATGAAGAAGAGTGGCCAACATGTGCAGCAGACAAGGGTGCTTCTGACTGCATCCAACCTGATGAATCTGATTGGAAGACCCAATATGCCAGACCATGTGGCCACACCTTCCGATCTGTGAACTTTCCCTTGTCAAGATCTAAAGATGCTAACAAAATGGGATTTGGAAGGGCTCATTTGTCACCTCTGAAGACAAGGCAAAATTATATGCAAAAGAATGTATCCAGCCGGCTGATTGCTCCAACTCTTACAAGCCTTGCCAAACTTGGCAGTGAAGAACAAAAAAGAGAAGACACACTTAAAAGTGTCAGCACTTGTCATGTCCGTGACCGGGCGGTAATTTCATCTGCTACTCATCTCACACTACTCTCAGAAGTGACTTTCTTCAGTAGTCATTTCTCATGACAGAGTTGGATCTGCCAACGTAATCAGAGTGGTCCTCCTGAGCGTTCCAGGATCCACTCATATCAGTTTTCTAGGGCACTTTTGCCAGAACATTTTGGGCACCTGCAAAATAACAATTGAAAAGTGCACACCTTGCAACTTATGTTGAAACAGAACGCTGTTTGCATCCGCTTATATACTGAGTTTGTGAGGCGAAAGCTGAAACTAGAGGAAGACAAAAAGCATAGCCTGGAGTTGTACCAGGAGAAGTTGGGGAGGGATAGGACCAGAATCTCCAAGGTACAATTTTCTGAAGAGCTCTTGAGATTCTTGATGTTGCAATAGTTATTGAATCTTGATTTGGTGCATACATGTTTATGTTGGCTTTGGCAGGAGTCTTCCTTTGTACTTTTTTGCACAATGTTTGCTTTGGATCTCATTCATTTGCCTCCTGTGACTTACTACAAACTTCTCAAACCAGGAAGCATGGAGAATCATGCGGATGAGAGGATGGGCAGCCAAACAGTATAGGAATTATGGTGAACTATTGTACACAGAAGGTCTTATTAAGAAGAAGACTCAAATGAAGCTAATGGAACAGAAGCAGAAAAATGATGAAGCCAGGGAGCTGGCACAATTGACATTGATGCCTGAAATTAGGTGCTTGAATATCCTTGAGCTCAGATTTTGTATCCTTGTGTCTGGTTTCCTCTTCAGTCCTCTGTAGAATGCTTCCTCATGCAATCTCTGTTGCTGAAGTCCTGCATTCTTGGATTGTGGAAGCAAGCAAGCAAAGAACACAAGGCAGGAGCAGGGGCAGGTTTGGAAAAGGCTGCTATGTCAGGAGAAGCCAAGGCAGGATCAATTGCAGGAACTTTGGAATGAGGTACATGTTTAACAAGGAGAAATCCATTAAACATCACTCTGCAGGAAATGTATGCAAAAGAATACATGACCTGATGAAGGAACCCAAACTGCCTGATTTGTAATGTGACAGCTCTGGGAGACAAAGCTTAAGGAGTGCACTTTCAAACCTCAGATAATTCACCGAAGAATGGGTCATGGTAGGCGGGAGGACATGAAACATGGTTCATGTAATCGATTTGAACTTTTGTTCATGGATGCTGAAAGCCGCTGTTGCCGACAAGCTCAGTACATGCAATGGTATCCTGAAGGGTCAGAGCAAGTTTTGCCCCTCTGAAAGTCAATGTCCCAATCATTTGATCAAGAAGATATTTTAGGGTTACATAGGTCAAGTGAATTTACTCAATTGCATGATGTTTCTGCTTGCTTTCCACTGTCTATATGACCTGTGTAGATGTGTTGACATTAAGCTGCATGTTTCTACCTGCAACAGCAATGTTCATTATGTACTTAGTTCTGACCTGTTGGTGCAGAGTAACATTTCAGCCAGCTATCAACAGAAGAAAAGTTGAGAGGTTGGACATGGATGGAGATAATACCCAGGAAGAAACTGTCTTTGATAGACTGTTGCAGTATGCCTCCAAGTTGACTGAGAAGAAAAAATTGCAGGAGCAATTGGCTCGCAGACCAATTGACCCCAACACAGGTCGAATGTTCTTTAGACCTCACACTGGACGCAAGCCACAGAGTGATGTAAGCAGTTCCTCTCATCCTAGTGGGAAAGCAGCATATGTGTTGAGTAGCAGGAGTGGAGATTATTTTGTTGTGCAGTCAAGTGGAACAAGTAACAGAGTAACCTGAAAGGTCTTAAATTCAAATACCAACAACTGTATGTGAGGTGGTCATTAGTTGAGCAGCCATAAAATGAAGTGTGTTGTGCACAAGTATTACCTCCCCCCTCCTGCCAACAATGAATTTGCAATTTGTCCAGCTGACATCAGCAATTGAATAGCTCATGTTTTGTACCTTTGATGGCAGAGGAACCCAGTACATCTTCCAATTTGGGAGTTTTTGTATAGAATGAAATCTGCACTTGATAGCAAATTTGAAAGTCTGGCTGAGAGGGATCAAAAACTAAAGAGAGATCAAGCCAACTGCCATTATGTTGGGCCCAAGTCACAAAAGCTACTTGGACAAAAGGGTGCAAAAGTCCACTCAAGGCTCAAACACAAGGATCACACTGATCACAGTAGCTTTACTCATCAATTTGAGATGGATCACTTGTCTCGTAATCTTGCAACTCAGAGGCGAAAGTTTCAGTAGGTCATTCTCATCATACCATTAAGATTTGTTAAGCAGGGGAGAAAGGGCTTATTGTTAATTTGTGTTTTGTGTTCTTTCATAAGACTGCAGCACAGACCACTTCAGTGTCACACCTAGGTACACTGGTGTTTTTCACTTCACCCACCCATTTACTAGACAGCTAATTGAAGCTTGTTCATTGAATTTGAAGTTGTTTACTTGTTGATGGTCATGCAAAGTTGCTTGCTGCTCAACCTGTTACACACCATAGCCTCTAGCAGCTGCTGCAAAGAAGTTACACACACTAGGGAACAGTATCATCACCAGCTTGCCTGTCATATTAGTGCATTTCTGTGATGCAATTTGTTTTCCTACACCTGGATCTACATTCTTTTTGAGTAGATTTGACTGATGATCTGCACTGTCATGCACGTGCAGCTCAAATGGTCAATGGTACAAGCAAATATGCATGGATAGAGAGGAAAGGCAACGGAAGGTTGAAGAAATGTGCAAGGAAAAACAGGACATGGAGATGGCTCAGTGCACTTTCAGACCAGAGCTCTTTAGTAGAGGCACCAGAAAGGTAACCACATCAGAATTGTATCTCGCTTCATTTGCCATTGATGAATGTAATATCATGTGCAACGAGGAGAAATCAAGAGTGGGTTGAACCATGGTGGTGGATTCCTGTTTTCCTATGATGTTTCAGGAATCCCAGAAGGCAACCAGGGGTCAGTGTGACACAATACCCTCAATAGTGCAGAAGGTACAAGAGGAAGTACATGGATTTTACTTCCAAGATGATCAAGGCCCTGGTAAGTTTGAACCTCCACCATGCTTCTGGAACCAGATGCATTTGAAAGTGCTGCTATGTCTCAGTATCTTCCTTGCATAAGAACTGACTCTGGATCAAAGGGATGCTAATCTCATCACTATGTTTCACGCATCTTCCAACATCAACTGAAATCACTTGAAAGCTCATGTACCAATTCAAGGTTTGTAGTTCCAATGGGCAGACATAATGCCAGCAAGTAGCAGAAGCTGATGGATCTTTTGTCTAGATCCCTGCTGGAATGACAATTTGGCTACGCCAGAAGCAGCCTTTCCAAATGTTGTTGCTGCATGACGGGGAGTGGATATGGCCTCATGTCTATTTGCTTATACTGTTAGTTAATCTGTGTGAGGTCAATGGCAGCTAGAAAGTGTGAAAACTGTTGCAATGAAAAGAGCATGAGGTCACCACAACCTCAATGCTAATACCATTGCTGCAGAGTGGCCACAACTGTGTCCAGCAAGTGTACCAGCAAATGAAGTGTCATGTGCTCCAAATACTACTGGAGCACATGTATTGTAATGATAGTACTGTCCTGATGAAGTTGGTGCATTGGGTGTGCTAGAATGTTGGAAGCGGATCATGAGTGACTCACTTGATAACTGCCAGGCAGTGGGGACAAGTTCCTTGCCTTTGATGAAACAAGCAAATTCCAGTTCTCCAAGCTACTTGTCCCACCTTGATGATTTGCCTGAAGCAGATGTGAAGAAGCATAGCCTCTTTTTTGGCATCATGGGGGTTTAACACGACCCCTCAGTGTTACCAGCTATTCTGGCACATCTCATCCTAGTGTGCTTCACTAGAGTTAGTATGTGTCTCTCCCAATTGCCCTCAATTCTATCAAATTTCTGAGCTCTCCATAAGGTCTTTGGATTGTATTAATGTATTCAAAAATCAGATTGTTGGTAAACTTAGGTGGATACATTAGATCATACAAGATCATGATGTTAAGCTCCTTGGGTTGAAACAATTTATATACCTAAAGAAGATGATGGATCCTCCTAGTGTTGCAATTCTCCATGTAAGGAGTTTCACTTGTAAAGGAAGGAAGCGGTATGCATGGTGTAAGTAGGGGAGAAGGCTCTCATGTCAGTTTCAATTAGTGTTGAACTATTGAATGATCCCCCCCATCTCTTGCCTCCACAAGTCAACCTTGTGGTCTTCTTTGAAATTGAAGTCAATTTCAATTCAGATGCAATCAGCCAACCATCCCACCCTTGCCGAACAACAACAAAGATCAGTGCTCTTCTCTCGGAGACATTAAGGTCTGGGGTGGCAGATTATAATTTCATTTTCTTGAACATATTGTATGACATAATCTTCCAGTGATGATCATACTTGTAATAGTGACTAAAATGTGTCTGCACAACATGAAATTTTCTTTAAATTGTGAATCTGCCATCCTAGGCCTTAATATCATGGAATGTTCTTGCCCTTGCCCAACATAATGGGCAGGGCTTGACCATTCTCTAGTACAGAAACTGGCATCCAAGGCTGTGTGTGTGTGTTTCTCTTTTTGTCTCTGTCTGCATTGATCAGAGAAGCTGCCAAAAAAGGAATAAAAATTGGCACTAAGAGAAACAAAACAAAAATTTACACTTTAAGGAAAACAAAAGAAGTGCAAAATGGAAACTCTTTTCAAAGCAAACCAACGACAAATGAAATCCACAGTTTCTGAAAAAGAACACAAGGAAAAGAAAATCCATTCTCTCTGGAAACAGAACAAAATCAAAATCTAGTCTCTTGAAAAACAAAGCAAAACAGACAAAATCTCTGAAAAAGAAAATCAAGAAGAATCTATACTCTCTGAAAAACAATAAAAAATCAACACTCCCTGGAAAACAAAACAAACAAAATCCCATACTCTCTGAAAAACAATAACAAATCAACACTCCCTGGAAAACAAAACAAACAAAATCCCATACTCTCTGAAAAACAATAACA
>Ga0116230_10005856_pt1 | contig 12073 bp, 11 predicted proteins | sample S1TSphfallax_3_FD_88678 | JGI IMG/M metagenome (GOLD analysis project Ga0116230, IMG submission 88678) | Host-associated microbial communities from peat moss isolated from Minnesota, USA - S1T2_Fd - Sphagnum fallax MG | ecosystem: Host-associated > Plants > Peat moss > Unclassified | place...
TCCCACCAGGTCGCGCACGGCCATAATGCCGAGACCGATGGAACCGCTTGCGCCTCGTCAACCGGAATAATCACCCTCGCGCGCTGATTGCGGGTCACCGAAAGCAGGTTATAGACGACGTCAAAGCGCTGCGGCCGCGTCGGCCAGTCGACACCGCAAATATCCATGACCTGCGAGAACGCGAAATCCGGATCATCGCGCAGGACGGCGAACAGCGCCAAAGCCGCGCGGCAATCCGAGCGCACAACCAGCTCGCCATGCTCGCGCGCCGCGGAGACCACGCCCGGGAGCCGGCCCAGCGCCTCCAGCGCGACATCGGCGTCAATCACGTCCTCAGCCACGCAGGATGGTCCCCGCGCGTCGAATTTTCTTCTGCAATTGCAGCACCCCATAGACCAGCGCTTCCGCGGTCGGCGGGCATCCCGGCACGTACACATCCACCGGCACGATCCGGTCGCAACCGCGCACGACCGAATACGAGAAATGGTAGTAGCCCCCGCCATTCGCGCAACTGCCCATGGAAATCACCCAGCGGGGCTCCGGCATCTGGTCATAAACCTTCCGCAACGCCGGCGCCATTTTGTTCGTCAACGTTCCCGCGACGATCATGACATCGCTTTGCCGCGGACTGGCACGCGGGATCACGCCAAACCGGTCGAGGTCATAGCGCGGCATGTAGGCATGGATCATTTCGACGGCACAGCAAGCCAGGCCGAACGTCATCGGCCACAGGCTGCCCGTCCTCGCCCAATTGACCAGCTTGTCCAGATTGGCAACCACGAAGCCCTTGCCGGCGATTTCACCGGTAATGCCTTTCACGACCGCGTCCTGCGCCGGACCTGGCGGCAACTGGTCCCGGTTCCAGGCGAGCGATGTGGTGTTCGCTCCACTCATGGCACTACTCCCAATCCAGAGCGCCCTTGTTCCACTCGTAGATAAAGCCCACCGTCAAAACCGCAAGGAAGCCCAGCATCGAGAAGAAGCCAAGCAGGCCGATCCGTGATAGGCTGACCGCCCAGGGGAACAGAAAAGCAACTTCGACGTCAAAAATGATGAAAAGGATCGCGACCAGGTAAAATCGAACGTCGAACCTGCGCCGCGCATCGCCAAACGCATCGAACCCGCATTCATAGGCCGACAGCTTCGCCGCATAGGGCTTTTGGTGGGCCGACAGAATGGAACCAAATACGAACGCCAGGCCGATCAGCGCCGCAATCGCCAGAAATACAAGAATCGGGAAATACTGCGTCAGAACAGGCTGCACAGCGCGACCTCCTTTCCTTGTCAGTTGCCATCCGGGGGAAACCAATCCGCCAAACGGCGTGTCGCACCGCAGCACGGCCCGGTCAAGATGACAACTGACTGACCTCGCCGAACGGGATGAAGTATCGGCCTTGGTGGCGCGAGTGACGGGGCTCGAACCCGCGACCTCCGGCGTGACAGGCCGGCGCTCTAACCAACTGAGCTACACCCGCAAATGCGTCCGCCCGTGTAAAGTCCTGACCTGCGAGCGTCAAGCGCGCGCCGCGCCGCGTCGGGCTACCAGCAGGGTGATCAGCGAAGACACTGAATGGGCAGTGACGGGTTCGAACCGCCGACCCTCTCGGTGTAAACGAGACGCTCTACCGCTGAGCTAACCGCCCCTCAAGGAAAAACTGGGCTGAAATGCCTCGCCGGGACTCGGCGCTTAATTTACCGCGTCCTTCAACGTCTTACCGGCCTTGAAGCGAACCGAGGTGGACGCCGGTATGCTGATTTCTTCGCCGGTTCTGGGGTTGCGGCCTTTCGAGGCCTCCCGCTCCGCGGTCGCGAACGTGCCGAACCCAACCAGTCGAACTTCCAGCTTCTGCTTTAACGATTTTTCAATCGCACCGAACACGGCGTCGACCACCTCGGCAGCCTTGGCTTTCGAGATATCGGTCTCTTCCGCGACGGCGGCGATCAAGTCCATCTTGTTCACGAGTGCTTCTCCCCAGTTTATATCCACAGACAAAAGATGCGTCGCGGCAAGGAACATGCCGCCTCGCTTCGTGCAGATACCGGACTTAATCGCGCGCCGTCAAATCCTCAAGCGTCAGTGTGGCAACGACGCCACTCTGGTATCGCCGACCGCCGCTGCAATCTCTTCGGGTTTCTCTTCCCAATCAATCGGTTCGGGTTTGCGGCTCAGCGCCAGACCGACCACCTCATCGACATGAGAAACAGGTATAATCGTCAAGTTCTTTTTAACATTCGCGGGAATTTCGATCAGATCCTTTTCATTATCCTTCGGAATGATCACGGTGGTTATGCCCGCGCGCAGCGCGGCCAGCAGCTTTTCCTTCAACCCGCCGATCGGCAATACGCGACCACGAAGCGTGATTTCTCCCGTCATGGCGATGTCGCGACGTATCGGTATGTTGGTAATCGCGCTGACGATCGATGTGGCCATGGCGATTCCGGCTGACGGACCATCCTTCGGCGTCGCCCCTTCGGGCACGTGCACATGAATGTCCCGCTTATCAAAAAATGGCGGTTTTATGCCGAATTGGACGGCTCTTGAACGAATGTAAGAATAGGCCGCCTGAACACTCTCCTGCATGACATCGCCGAGCTTGCCGGTCTGCTTGACCGTCCCCTTGCCAGGCAGCAACACGCTCTCGATCGTCAGGATCTCACCGCCGACCTCGGTCCAGGCCAGACCGGTCACGACACCCACCATGTCTTCCGCCTCGGTCTCGCCAAAGCGGAATTTCGGAACGCCCGACAATTTCTCGAGATTCTTCCGCGTGACCGTGACCTTTTTCGTTTTGGTCGTGACGATTTCCTTCACAACCTTGCGGGCGATGTTCGCAATCTCCCGCTCCAGATTCCGCACGCCGGCCTCGCGCGTGTAGGTGCGGATCAGCTCGTGCAACGCATCATCGCTGAGCGACCACTCTTCCTTCTTCAGGCCATGCGCCTCGCCCTGCTTATTGACCAAATGACGCTTGGCGATTTCGACCTTTTCGTCTTCCGTATAACCCGGAATGCGAATGATCTCCATACGATCAAGCAACGGCTGCGGCATGCGCAGGCTGTTCGCCGTCGTGACGAACATCACGTCCGACAGATCATAGTCAACTTCCAGGTAATGATCCGCGAACGTGGCATTCTGTTCCGGATCAAGAACCTCCAACAGCGCGGAAGACGGATCCCCGCGCCAATCGGCGCCAAGCTTATCGATCTCGTCAAGCAGAAATAGCGGATTTGACGTTTTCGCCTTCTTCATACCCTGCACGATCTTGCCGGGCATCGAGCCGATATAGGTCCGCCGATGGCCACGTATCTCGGCCTCATCGCGGACACCGCCCAAGGACATGCGCACGAAATTCCGGCCCGTCGCCTTGGCGATCGACTTGCCGAGCGACGTCTTGCCGACACCCGGCGGTCCGACCAGGCACAGAATCGGGCCGCGGAGCTTCGGACTGCGCGACTGCACGGCCAGATATTCGACAATTCTTTCCTTGATCTTCTCAAGCCCATAGTGGTCGGCATTCAAGACCCGCTCGGCCTCGATCACGTCATTCTTGATCTTGCTGCGTTTCTTCCAGGGAATACCAAGAATCCAGTCGAGATAATTTCGCACCACCGTCGCTTCCGCGCTCATCGGACTCATGCTGCGCAGTTTTTTCAGCTCCGTCAGCGCCTTTTCACGCGCTTCCTTGGTCAGTTTCGTCGCCTTGATCTTGGCTTCGAGTTCGGCGGTCTCATCCTTTCCGTCCTCGCCTTCGCCAAGCTCCTTCTGAATGGCCTTCAGCTGTTCGTTGAGATAATATTCCCGCTGCGTCTTCTCCATCTGGCGTTTGACACGATTTCGTATCTTCTTTTCTACCTGAAGAACGCCGATCTCCGCTTCCATGTGATTGAACACACGCTCAAGGCGCTCGCCCGTGCTGTCGATCTCCAGCAACTCTTGCTTATCGGCGATCTTCAGACCGAGATGGCTGGCAACCGTGTCGGCCAATTTCGAGGGATCCTCGATCTGATTGATCGATACCAGCACCTCTGGCGCGATCTTCTTGTTCAGCTTGATGTACTGCTCAAACTGCGAAACCACGGTACGGCCGAGCGCCTCGACTTCCTTGCCGTCGCCGGCCTTATCCTCGATCGGCTCGGCGATGACCTCAAAAAAGTCATGGGTTTCGTTGAAGCTGGTAATACGCGCGCGCTTCACGCCCTCCACCAGGACCTTCACCGTGCCGTCCGGCAGCTTCAAAAGCTGCAAAATCGTTGAAACCGTACCGATTTTATAGATTTCCTCGGCGGATGGATCGTCCTGGGCCGCGTTCTTCTGGGCGACCAGCAATATCTGCTTGTCGTCTTTCATCACGCTCTCCAGCGCCCGGACCGATTTGTCGCGGCCGACGAAGAGCGGGACGATCATGTGCGGGAACACCACGATGTCGCGCAGCGGCAAGACCGCTAATACTTCGGAGGACGGCTTGGCACTTGTTTTATCGGATTCAGACATGCATTTATTCCTTGACACCTATCGCCCCCCGCCCGCAACGGCACGAAAGACGGTCCCGGATGATCCGGCCACGTTCAATATATCGGCCATCGCCCGCTGACCGACAAGGCCAGCGACCTGACCCAAATCAATGCCCCCATGCTCAGGAAGCGTTCTCGACCCGTTCCTGGGTATAAAGAAACAGCGGTTCCGCGCGCCCCTCGGCCACTTCACCGCTGATCACGACCTCATCGACCCGATCAAGCCCGGGCAGGTCAAACATCGTCGTCAACAAAATCGATTCCATGATCGAACGCAGACCTCGCGCGCCGGTCTTGCGTTTGATGGCCCGGCTGGCGACGACCTTCAGGGCATCTTCCGTGAAGGTCAGCTTGACGCCCTCCATCTCGAACAACCGGCCATATTGCTTGACCAACGCATTCTTCGGCTTGGTCAGAATCTCGATCAACACCGATTCATCAAGATCATCGAGGGTGGCGACGACCGGCAGACGCCCGATGAACTCCGGGATCAAGCCAAATTTCAGCAGGTCTTCAGGTTCCACCTCACGCAGGATCAACCCGGTGCGGCGCTCATCCTGGCTGCGGACATCCGCGCCGAAGCCGATCCCCGAGCCTTTGCCGCGCTGAGAGATGATTTTCTCCAGTCCGGCGAACGCGCCGCCACAGATGAACAAGATATTCGTCGTGTCGACCTGCAGGAATTCCTGCTGCGGATGTTTGCGGCCGCCCTGCGGCGGAACGGATGCCACCGTCCCTTCCATGATTTTCAGCAGCGCCTGCTGGACGCCCTCCCCGCTGACATCGCGGGTGATCGAGGGATTGTCCGATTTCCGACTGATTTTGTCGACCTCATCGATATAGACGATGCCGCGCTGCGCCCGCTCCACATTGTAATCGGCCGCCTGCAGCAGCTTCAGGATGATGTTCTCCACATCCTCGCCGACATAACCGGCCTCGGTCAGCGTGGTCGCGTCCGCCATCGTGAACGGCACGTCGAGAATCCGCGCGAGGGTCTGCGCCAGCAACGTCTTGCCCGAGCCGGTTGGCCCCACCAGCATGATGTTGGACTTGGCGATCTCGATGTCATTATTCTTGGTGGCGTGGGACAGGCGCTTGTAGTGGTTGTGAACCGCGACGCTCAACACCTTCTTGGCATGCGCCTGGCCGATCACGTAGTCATCGAGCACCTTGCAGATTTCCCGCGGGGTGGGCACGCCGTCCCGGGACCGGACCAGGTGGGTCTTGTGCTCTTCCCGGATGATGTCCATGCAAAGCTCGACACATTCGTCGCAAATGAAGACGGTGGGGCCGGCGATCAGCTTCCGGACCTCATGCTGCGACTTCCCGCAGAACGAACAATAAAGCGTGTTCTTCGTGTCACTCGATTTGCTGGTCATAACCACTCCGACAGCGCGAACATTAAGCAGAGAAGACTAGACCCCACCGCTTATCCGCACAAGCGCCCGCAACGCGGCACTTAAAATTGACTAAAATCAAAGAGTTACCATGGTTCTGCCGGCGCCGCCGGCAGCCCGCGCGCTGATCGCGCGTTACAATCGAGCGTGCGAGAGCCAAGGACGCCGCCAACCCCGGACCCCAAATCCCGCCGACAAGCGGATCAGGAAGGCCGGTCCTCGGCGGCAATTTCCGGTTTGCCCTCGGTCAGAACCGGTTGATTTTTCACGACATCATCCACGATGCCGAACTCCTTGGCCTCTTGCGCGGACATGTACGAATCGCGCTCCAATTTGTTTTCGATGGCCTCGAGCGGCTGGCCCGTGTGATCGACGTAAATCTGGTTCAGCCGCTTCCGGAGATTGAGAATCTCGCGCGCCTGAATTTCGATATCCGTGGCCTGGCCCTGCGCGCCGCCGGAGGGCTGATGCACCATCACGCGCGCGTTCGGCAGCGCGAAGCGTTTCCCCTTCTCGCCCGCGCAAAGCAGCAAACTTCCCATTGAAGCCGCCTGGCCGATGCAGACCGTGCTCACCGGGCTGCGAATGTACTGCATGGTATCATAAATCGCCAAACCCGACGAAACAACGCCGCCTGGGCTGTTGATATAAAACGATATATCCTTGTTCGGATTCTCACTTTCAAGGAACAACAGCTGCGCGCAGATCAACGCGCTGACCTGATCATAGACCTGGCCGGTCAAGAAAATGATCCGCTCCTTCAGCAGGCGTGAGTAAATATCGTAGGAACGTTCGCCTCGCGCGGTCTGCTCAACCACCATTGGGACGAGGTTATTATTGTAGATTTCGACCGGATCCTTGTCCCACATTTTGAAAATCCTCTTTAAACAACCGGCCGTCCTGAATTCGAACCGCGCCTCAAAAGGCCGCGATCCGCGCAATACGACACGTCACAACCTTAACGTAGTCAAATAACGCGCGGCGTCTAGTCCCCGCTTATTCCTCCGGATCCGCCGCGAGTTCCTCCGGGCTGACCTGCACATCTTCCAGGCTGACATTGGCGAACAAATAGTCGACCACCTTGTCCTCAAAAATGGGACCGCGGAAACGCTCGATCGCCTGCGGGTTTTTCTTGAAGAATTCGATCACCTGCATCGCCTGGTCGCGGTACTTCATCGCCTCGTTGAACATCGCCCGCTGCAGATCCTGTTCCGTAACGGTAATGTTGTTGGCCCGGCCTATCTCCGCGACCAGCAGGCCGAGCCTCACCCGGCGGTCGGCAATCGCGCGGTATTCCGCCTTCAGGCTCTCTTCGTCCTTTGCGGCATCGTCCGGGTCGGCGCGTCCGGCGGCCTTCTCCTGTTCAACCTGGCGCCAAATCTCCGCAAACTCGGCCTCCACCAGTGATGGCGGCGGGTCAAACCGCGCACGCTCGGCCAAGGCGTCCAGCAAACCCCGCTTCAGCTTCATGCGGGACATCTGCTCGTACTCGTTGGCGATCTGCTCGGAAATTTTCTGCCGCAGCTGCTCGGCGGATTCGAGTCCCACTTGCTTGGCGAATTCATCATCGACAGCCGGCTTGTTCGGCACGCTCAGCGCCTTTGCCGTAATCTCAAACTCGGCCTCTTTGCCGGCAAGTTCCTTGGCGTGATATTGCTCGGGAAACCGCACGGTAATGGTGCGGGTTTCGCCGGGCGCCAAACCTTCGATCTGCTCGGCAAAGCCAGGAATGAAGCCATCGCCCGCGACCGTCACCGCGACATCATTGGCCGTGCCGCCCTGAAACGCCACCCCGTCAACCCGGCCGATGAAATCCACGGTCAGACGCTCGCCTTTTGCCGCCCCGCGCGCCTCCTCCTCCGCCTCACAGGTCTTGCGCTGCTCGGCAAGCTTATCCAGCGCCTCATCGATGGCCTGCGCCGTCACCTCCGCCACGGGCTTTTTCAACGTGATGTCGGCCAGCCCGGGAATCGTGATCTCCGGCAACAGCTCGAGCTCGACCGTGAACTCAAGGTCCGAGGTCTGGCCCGGCTTGGTCACTTCCAGCTTGGGCGTCACCGCCGGGCGCAAGCCCCGCTCGGCGAGCAGCTGGTCGGACGCGTCATTCACGGCGCCTTCGGCGATCTCGGCCGCCACCGCATCGCCATAGCGCTTGCGCACCATCGACATCGGCACCTTGCCAGGTCGAAAACCCGGCAACTGCATGGTCCGGCCCAGCTCGGCGAGGCGCTTTTCGCGCTTCGCCGCGAGTTCGGTGCCCGGTACCACAACGGTAAAGCCGCGTTTCAGACCTTCGGAAAGCGTTTCGGTAACCTGCATAAAAAACCCCAAAAGACGGACGAGACGTGGTGCGGGCGGAGGGACTTGAACCCCCATGACTTGCGCCACCAGAACCTAAATCTGGCGTGTCTACCAGTTTCACCACGCCCGCAATATGTGCTCCAAGCGGCGCCATCTAGCCCGAGTTTCCCCCCTTCACAAGGCGCGGCGGCGGCTTCTATGCTCCATCTTCACGATGAAATCCTCCCATGTCGTCATTTCCGGCCGGGTTCAGGGTGTCGGATTCCGGGACTGGCTGGTCGGCGAAGCCCGGCGGCTGGGGCTTGACGGCTGGGTCCGGAACGTCGGCGATGACAAGGTCGAGGCACTGCTGGCCGGCGACTCCGCCGCGGTGGAAGAATGCCTGCGCGCGTGCCGCCGTGGCCCCCCGGCCGCCGCGGTCGCGCAAATCGCGGAACAGATCGCGGCACCCCCCGCCTCGCCCGGATTTGTCAAACGCGCCTCGATACCCTCATTATAGTTCAGCCTTGAGACCCCAATAGGAGAGAGCGCATGACGACGAATTCCGAGCTGATGGCCCGGCGCGTGGCGGCGGTTCCGCGTGGCGTCGGCCACGCCCATCCGGTGTTTGCCGCCCGCGCCGAGAACGCCGAGCTCTGGGATGTGGAGGGGAATCGCTACATCGATTTCGCCGGCGGAATTGCCGTCCTCAACACCGGCCACCGCCATCCGAAGGTGATGGCGGCGGTTGCCGCGCAAATGGCACTGTTCACGCATACCTGTTTCCAGGTCTCGCCCTATGAAAGCTATATCGCGCTGGCCGAGCGTCTGAACGCCTTGGCGCCCATCAACGGCCCCGCCAAGACGATTTTCTTCACCACCGGCAGCGAAGCCCTTGAAAACGCGGTGAAAATCGCCCGCGCCGCCACCGGCCGCTCCGGCATCATCACCTTCGCCGGCGGCTATCACGGGCGCACGATGATGACGATGGCCATGACCGGCAAAGTCTTGCCCTACAAGAAAAAATTCGCGCCGATGCCGGCCGAGATCTACCACGTGCCGTTCCCGCATGAGCCGTTCGGCGTCACGGTGGAAGACAGTCTGCGCGCCATCGACATGCTGTTTCGGGCGGATATCGAGCCCGAGCGTGTCGCGGCGATCGTGCTGGAGCCGGTGCAGGGCGAAGGCGGGTTCATCCCCGCCTCGACGGAGCTGCTCGAAGCCTTGCGCAGGCTCTGCGATCGCCACGGCATCCTGCTGGTCGTGGACGAGGTCCAGACCGGCTTCGCCCGCACCGGCAAGATGTTCGGCATCGAACATTCGGGGGTAAAACCGGACATCATGACCGTCGCCAAATCGCTCGCCGGCGGCTTCCCGCTCTCCGGCGTGATCGGACGGGCCGACATCATGGACGCCGCGGAGCCGGGCGGCCTGGGCGGCACCTATGCCGGTTTCCCCGTCGCCTGCGCGGCGGCACTCGCCGTCCTGGACGTGATCGAGGAAGAGAAGCTGATCGACCGCGCCAATGCCATCGGCGAGAAGATGAAATCGCGCCTCGAAGCGATGTCCCTGCGTAACAATACGATCCCCATCGCGGCGATCCGCGGCCCCGGCGCGATGGTCGCGTTTGACGTCGTGAAGACGCGCGGCACCAACGAGCCGGACGCCGAGACCACCAAGCTGGTTTTAGCCAAAGCGCGGGAGCACGGTTTGATTCTGCTATCCTGTGGCGTCTACGGCAATGCCATCCGGCTGCTGGTCCCGCTCACCGCCTCGGATGCATTGCTGGATGAAGGTCTGGACGTCCTGGAACTCGCCTTGGCCGCTTAAAAGAACAGCAAGGTCATCAGCACATAAATAGGCGTCAAAACCAGTACCATCATACCGGCGAAAGCAAAGAAGCCAGGCATGCGGACACCGCGGCGGGCGGCAATTGCCCGAATCATCAGATTCGGCGCGTTGCCCAGATAGGTGATCGGCCCAAAGAACACCGCGCCGGCGGATAAGGCGGTCAGCAGCCTGGCGGGCGGCGCCGCCAAGCTCGCCGCATGCCCGCCGGCGGCCTGAAAAAAGATCAGGTAGGTCGGCGCCGCGTCCAGAACGGCGGAGGCGATGCCGGACGCCCAGAACCAGAGCACCGGCTGTTCCGGCAAATGAGCCTGCTGGAGCAGCGCGAACACGGGGCCGATCGTCGCGAAAATCGCAAAAAACAATATCGCCACTTCCCGCATGGCGCTCCAGGCAAAGCGATTATGGCTGCGGATCGCCCGTGGCGTGAACTGCTCCGACAGGGCGATGCAGGCTGCCGCCAGCGCCGTGACCGCCAATTGTTCGCCCGGTAGCTTGGCAAACAGGATATCGACCTGCCCCGGCCGCCATACCCCCTCCAACGGGATCGCCAGCATCAAAGCCAGAAGCAGGCCGATATTGAGGCCGCCTTTGACCCGCAGCTTTTGCGGCCGCGGCCTCGCCTCGCGCCGCGCGAAGTAAACGTCGAGCACATAGGTCAGACCGAGCACCGGCGCGGCCAGGACCAACAGCGGCAACCAGAGATGGATAAGGGGCCAAAAAAACGGCACGCCGCGCAGAAAGCCCACCAGCAAAGGCGGATCGCCCAGCGGCGACAACGCGCCGCCGCAATTGCCGACCAGGATGATGAACGCCAGGACCAGATGGCGCTTTTCGAAGCGATAGCCGTTCGCCGCCAGAAGCGGATGGATCAGCAGCAGAGACGCCCCGATCGTCCCCATCAGCGACGCGAGGATGGCGCCGAAACCAAGCAAAAGCAGGTTTCCCAACGGCCGGCCCCAAGGCCCGCCGGTAATCGCAATGCCGCCGCCGAGCGCATAAAGCGCCAGCAGCAGCACGATGAAAGGCATGAACTCCTCGACAGTGACCTGCCAAAGCCCCCGAACCGCGGGCAGCGCGCCGGCGCCGAGGGTCTGCTGTACCAGCCCAAGCAACACCCAGCCGCCGATGATCGTCGCCATGCGGCGGTGCCAGAAGCGCGGCGCCAAGGCCGGGAACACAGCGAAGCTGACCAGAATCCCGGCGAAGGGGATGCTCAGGCTCAGTTGCCCCATCAGGCCAAGCCCGATACTAGACTCTCCCTAACGATCATAATCCGGGTGGGCGACACGGACCGCCGCGGTCTTGCGGCGGTGGCAGACCTTCGCCCGGTGTGCAGGAGCCTTCTTTCTATGGATTTGTCTGGTGAGAAATTGATCGATGCGCCGCGGGACAAGGTATGGGCGGCGCTGAACGACCCGGAAATCCTGAAGGCCTGCATCCCTGGCTGCGAAACCATCGAAAAACTGTCCGATACCGAGCTCATGGCGACGGCCGCGGTCACGCTCGGGCCGATTGCGGCGACATTTAACGGCAAGGTCCTGCTCTCCGATCTCGATCCGCCAAACGGATACACGATTTCCGGTGAGGGCCAAGGCGACGGCGCCGGTTTCGCCAAAGGGGACGCGAAGGTCAACCTGGTGGACGAGGACGGCGCCACCAAGCTGGCTTATGTCGTGAACGCGGAGATCGGCGGCGACATGGCGCGGCTCGGCGCAGAGCTGATCGATTCGACCGCCAGGCAATACGCCGAGACCTTCTTTACCCGATTTGCCGCACTCCTTGCCCCGCCGCCCCCTGATGCCGGGACCGCGGCCTCACCGCCGGCCTATCACCAGGCGCATGAAGACCACGACCATGACCCCAGCAATCCGCATTATTTCGGCTTGCCGATCGGGGTGATCCTCGCCGCGGGCGTCGCCGCCATTGCGGTCGGCCTGACGCTTCTTAGATTCTTTGGATGACGCATCACCCGCTTCGAAACGGCCGGCCTTGAGCGACGCCGAAGACATCCTTGCCGCGGCGGCGGCCTGGCA
>Ga0116230_10005861_pt1 | contig 12067 bp, 5 predicted proteins | sample S1TSphfallax_3_FD_88678 | JGI IMG/M metagenome (GOLD analysis project Ga0116230, IMG submission 88678) | Host-associated microbial communities from peat moss isolated from Minnesota, USA - S1T2_Fd - Sphagnum fallax MG | ecosystem: Host-associated > Plants > Peat moss > Unclassified | place: USA...
TTTCAATTTAAATTCAAAAGGTTTATTTGATCTAGAAATTGATATTTGAATTCTAAATTAATATTTTCGAATCCAATTTTTTAATTCAATTTAGAAAATTATTAATTGATTATAAAAATGGACATTTTAATTTTGAATTTTTTTTTATGAATACGAATATTTATATTTCAACTCTGAATATTTTGTATTAAAATTTTAAATAATAATTTAATTTGAACCTGAAATTTCAATTCCAGATTATTATTTTGGATTCTCAAAATTAATACTTCAAGTCTGAAAATTATTAATTGAGTCTAAAAATGGACATTTCAATTTTGAATATTGTTATTTGAATTTGAAAATTGACATTTTAATTCTGGAAATTTTTATTTAAATTGAAAATTTTTATTTGATCTAAAATTTAATATTTGAATTCTAAATTATTATTTTCAAATTTAAAAATAGTAATTCAATTCAAAAACATTTATTGAGTCTAAAAATCGTCATTTTGATTTTAAATATTTCAATACATATTCCTATTATTAATACTTTTTTTCAAGACATTCTGAAGGAATGTTGGTTACAGCTCACAATGTGTTATTATGGAGTAAGAAACAACAAAATGGTCATTTTTAACTACGAACTGTAAATAAAACAAATACTAGGAGATATTTCATGTGAGAGTAACAGTTTATGGAAAGGGTGGAATCGGTAAATCAACAACTAGTTGTAATATTTCCATTGCTTTAGCAAGACGTGACAAAAGAGTTTTATAGATCGAATATGATCTTAAACATGATAGTACTTTTACCCTCATGAGAATCTTGATACCTACCATTATAGATACTTTACAGTTGAAAGATTATCACTATGAAGATGTTTGGCCGGAAGATGTTATTTACAAAGGTTACAGAGGAGTCGATTGCGTAGAAGCCGGGGGACCACCCGTAAGAGCTGGATCTGGGGGATACGTCATGGGAGAAACCGTTAAATTATTGAAAGAACTAAATGCCTTTTATGAATATGATATTATTTTATTCAATGTATTAGGTGACGTAGTCTATGGGGGTTTCGCCACTCCATCAAATTATTGAACTTGAAATTTGATATTTGAGTTCTGAAGTTTTTAGTTTAAATTTTAAGAAATTACTTGACTTGAAGTTGAAATTTGAATTCCAAATTTGAATTCAGAAAACTATTAATTGAGTCTTAAAATGGACATTTTAATTTTGAGTGTTATTATTTGAATCTGAAAATTGACATTTCAATTCTGAAATTTTTGATTTAACTTCAAAAAACTTATTTGATCTAAAAATTGATATTTGAATTCTGAATTACTATTTTGGAATCTTAAATTTATATTTTAATTCAAAAAATTATTGATTGAGTTTTAAAGGTTTTTCTACTAGTGTTATCCATAATAAATCACTTTTATAGATAATTATAAATGATTATGTTTATTAAGTTTAAATTACACTAAATAATTATTGTTATAACATAGATTTGTATATTGTATAATTTATATTCTTATATTAGAAAAATAAATTAATGTAATTAATTTGACATTACTTTAAAATCATTGTAATTACTTCAGACAAGAATTAATTAGTATGTGCATAATTATTTTCTAATTGAACATAATTATTCCTATTCTGTAATTTATAACTTCAAACCTGAATTAAAAATTTGGAAAAATATAGTGTAGCTAAAATAATTATTTTACTGATTTTAATTTCACGAATTAATATATAATATTTTAATTTAAAAAAATTATGTGATTAGTCATCTATGATAAATATTTTATAGTAATTTAAAAAAAGTTCATGTAAGAATTTACTTTCTAATAGCAATTGTTAATTCTTTATTTATAAGTTTAACATAAATATTTATAAGAGTTAATTTATGAATTATAGTAATTAAATTAGTTTTACAATAATTATATTATATATAATTCAATCAGATTCTAAAAAGTAATAAAATATTTTTAAATATTTAAATATTTAAATTATTTATGAGTTATGTATTAATAATTTATGAGTAATTAGATAATTAGTTTGTTAAATATTAAGAAGTTATTACTTATTTAAATAATTGATAATGAATATTGAACATTTGTAGTGTATAATTTATAATTTAAATATGTGTAAATTTAATCATTATTAATTAATTGATTATATAATTATTTAGTATTTGAATTGTTTGGACCTATAAAAACTAAGAAAGTTAGGCATGAAGAAAGTTTTGGAATTACAACTTAGTTTGTGAAAAAGTTGCAACTTCAAAATTTATTTCATATTGTTTGTTATTCATTTCTATTTTTGAACATTATATAAATAAGGAGGTGTGGTCATCCAATTTAAGAAATTTGTGCACATGTGATGGACTAATCGAAATTCTCAACCCAAATGGAAAAAATAAATTATGCACATTTCTAAAATACTTACTTTCCCAACCTACTTATTTATTTAGTTAAGTAAGTACCTAGTTCGATCTATGTACCTACTTACTTAAGTACTGACTTATTTTTTAACTAAGTAAGTAGGTTGGTATGTAACCTAGGTTTGTAGGCAAGTCTTATTTATGTACTTACCAACCTAATATTAATATTTTTATTAAATTAATTTTTAAAATGACATGGCATACTTACATTGGGCCACGTGTCATAATATAAGATCATTTAAATATTTGAATTGAACGTCTTAGATTATTTCAAAAAATAGAATAAAATAATATTTTGAATAATCAAATATTAAAACACATTGCAACACATCATTTGTCTTCAATTGTGACAAAAATAGTTGCATTTTAGTTGCATGTGACAATACATATACAATGGAATCAAAGATGAAATGTATTTGTTGATTTTTCTTTCATACAATACCCTTTGTCATTAGCAACTAATTTATAATATGCAACTTATTTTAGGTGACTAAAAGGATATTAGTTGCAAAATGTCTCTTGTGATTACAATCTAATCACAAAGATTAGTAAAAAATACATTTTTTTTCTTCTAGTGGTACATACATGTGATCATGCCATGTGTACACATTTCCACCACCCATTATGGGATGCATTTGCAAACTAGTTTTCCATTATGATTCCCATTGACACATTAGTATGGCCACTAGTGCACCACTATTAAAGTACTAGTGTTCAACTATGTTATGATTATAATACAATAACTTATAACTTAATAAGGATACATATTAATTATTTATATCTTCATCATAAGTGTTTCATTTTGAATGATTTATAATGTTATGGGAGTTTTACTTCAAGTTTTAGAAATCATCTTTGAAGTGCAAAGGAAAATGAGTAATGAAAAAATAACAAGAAGAGAAATAAACTTTCCAACTTACAAAACATATTCCATTTTTTTTCCTCTTTGGACCTTTCCTACTTTCAAATTTCATAACTTTTTTATTTCTTATTCATTTTAAATGATTTAAAATATTATTGGATTGCCACCCGAAGTTCTACAAATCATATTTGAACTTTAATAACAATAAAACAACATAAATTTTTTTTTGTTAGTGTTTGGGAATTTGGTGGTTTGTTTTTTTTGAGTTTTTGACCCCCTCTATTTTGAGGGGCCATGATTTTAAAAATTAAATTCTATTTTTTACAATGTTTAGTGCACCATATACGCCAATGAAAGGGATTCAAGTTTTGTTGAAACACAAAAAATAATGGAACCCTCCTTTTGGATTTGGCATGCTTTGAGTGCATAAATGTTATAGTTGCAACTCAAATTGCAATTAATGAACAATTAAAAGATTTAACCCATATGTTTTATTTTTTAATCCCATGTCATAAACCATATAAAGAAGGCTTGATCTCTTATGTTTTCACATTAAAATACATGTGTCATTTTGAGAGGAACTTTAAAAAGCTTAATCGAAAGGCAAAACATGAAATTTAAAAAATAAAATTCATGGCTATTCTTTAGTGCACTTAGTCTTGTGTTTTCCTACCTACTTACCTATCTAAGTAAATAAGTAGGTCCTACTTTTCTACCTACTTATGTAGGTAGGTCTTAGGTGATATGTAGGTATGTAGGTTTTAAGACCTATCAACCTACTTACCTATGGTTATGTACGACCTACCTATTTACTAGAATATATATATATAATTTTTTTTCCAAAATATAATCAATATGCCATGTGGTAATTTTTTATTATGCCATGTGTCATAATCTCGGACCATTATTAACAATCATAATGGACAATGGAAATTAATATTTTGAAAAAAAAATTATGTCCAAAAATCTTCATAATGCCAATTGTTAGATTTTAATAGATGAATGACAATTAATGACGTTAGCATGACATGATGGGTGTAGTTATAATGGAATTGCATAATAGTTGAAAATTAGTTGTTTTGATTGAGTTGCAATTGAGTTGCAATGAATTGCACTGTATATACGATGAGTTGCAACTTTGCACCTCATGCAATTTGTCTGTTAGTATTCATAACGTATAAATATAGTGAGTTGTAAGTGTCCTTTACAACTCAAAATTGAGTTGCAAGGCTAGTTGCAAAACACTCCTTTTTCCCATAATGTGTTCATGCAACCAAAATAAGCTTCAACAACATTGAAATTTCGAGCTCAAAGTTCAAAGACATATCTAAAAGACCAATGTAGGCTACAAAATGATGGAGCTTTGAGTTGAAAGTTTCAAGAACATGAAATATAACCAAAATCTAGAGCAACATTGAGGTGAACTCAAGTGCATCTTCTCCTTGGTGATGTGTTGTTCCAATTAATGCACCTTTTTTTCCTAACGTTGTCATTTGGCATGTGATATGTTGCTTGTTGCTTCTTCTTGTCTACAAACCTCCAAGAAAACATGTGCCCATTATTCTTTTTTCTATGACAAATGTCCAAGAAAACTAGTGCTTTTAGTAACAAACTTTCAAGAAAATTGACACACTTATATTCTTGGTGACGGTCGTGGTAGAAAGCCTTACTTCTTGATGACAACTATGTAAAAACACTGACGCACAATGTGTTGTTGCGCTTCCTAGTGATGAGTGTCCAAGAAATCATGTGCCCACTACCGTGTCCACAAACTTGCGATGGGTTTGTTGTGCCCACCATCACACCCACAAACTTGAGGTGGGTTTGGTGAATGGGAGCTTCTAATCCCATAGCCGTTTATTTGTAGCCCTAGCTTTTGTGAAGATCCTAGCCACATGTTCAAAACTGAATGGTTATTTTGTAAATGCTCATTGTTGAGGCTTTCATCTATTCTAATGATGAGGACAGAAGACGTCCATAAAGGAGGATATCCTTGTTTAGTTGTAGGTGAATAAGTAAACTCTCTTGAGCTCTGATGTGTTTGCAGCTTTTCTTTATCACCAGGGGCCTAACTTCCTCCGTTTTGACGCGATTTAAGTGATTTAAAGGGCGTTGGGTGCAACCTCTACTCCTCTACACTTTATCTTCAGAAATCAGAAACAAAGGAGGCACCCAGTAAGATTCAGAGCCAACTGACACACTAAGTGTTCAGTCACCAGCCTGTTTACCCTACATCCCAAATTGGAAATCTCATTTGGTTCACCTAGGTGGTAGCAAAATCTGTGGCCACCAAACAACCAGCAGCCATTTACAGGAGGAAAATGGGTGAAGTGGCATGGGTCACATAATAAATAATCTATGCAAAACCCCCTCCTGTTCATCACGGTACGGTAAAAAAAAGTGATCCATAGTTCTCAGCCCTACACAGAGCCACCAGATTCTGTTGTAGGGTTTGGTGGGTTTGACCCTGTGCATATGTCAAATAAACAGAAATATTTCAACATTGGAATATATGTTCCAGCTTGATGCTTTCTCTCAAGCGGTCGAATTTGGCTTGGGAGAGAGGAAACTTGCATAACAATTCAATAACTTTCTTTCCCAAAAAATGAAAAATTGTGCAGTGTGGTTTGGCACTGAATTCGACTTAGGATAGAGGAAACATGCAGAACAAATTAAATAATCTTTTTTGAAAAAAATAAAAAGTCATGCAACACAATTCAACACAAAAACACACAAGGCACAAAAACAGAAGCTCAAAAGTGGGCTCTAAAGCTTGTTATGAGATACTTAACATCTGGTGTAATCTTACATAGGTGAAGTGATGTGAGTCACATAATGAATCTATTACAACAGCATTAAGTCTGACACTGTAAGTTGTGAGAGTGTCTAGAGGCTAGGGTCCAGGCCAGCTTGCAAACAAATTGACGAAAAGGAAAAAAAATCTTGATTTGTTAATTTCTAGAGAGTGTTCCCTGGAAGTCCTAGAAGGGGGGGTTCCTCCACCTCAGCAAATATCACACACACTCTGCTAAACCGTGATAAGTCAGAGGCAGTCAGCCTTTTGTTTATGGTGTGAAATTTCGCACTATAGTGAAAATTTGGAATTTTTTTTGTTGCAAATTCAATAATATATTGAATTTTTTTGGTCAAAATGGAAAAAAAAAATTCTATTAAAAAAATCTCCACATTTCTATACATGGTTCAAGTAGGTAGTCAAAAATATAAAAGGGTGTTGAATTTTTTTCCTTCCATATTTTGTTAATAGCCAAATTTGGCTAGGTCAGCTTATGGATGATCATCACTTCGATTACATCACAAAATTGGGGGAAAAAGGCACTGGAAGCGACTGGTGTTCACATTTGCCAAATCACCTTGGTGAGCTTCTGCTACCTACTGTTACACCACCGCCCATAGTGCTGGCATGGCCCTAAGATGCTCTCGTTTGTAATGCCACCATGGGTTGTCCTTTTTCGTAAGTGTGGTTTATGTGTCATCCAGACACCCTTATTTTTTGGCGGTGAACCATCCTCATATTATATATTATTCTCAGATTCTGGAGACTCTAAATAAGAAAACTGGACTTTTCAAGGGTAACATAATCCCCTGATTCATCTGAATGGTTCTGTTCAAGAATGATCTATAACTGCTAACTTTTATTCATGAAATTGTGGGTGTGAGGGCTCAAATAGGAGGTGTGAAGGCTCTGCATCACGAAATTTCTTTTGTAGTCAATCTTTGTTACATTAAGTTTGAGTGGTTGATCGATAGGAGTGCTTGATGTTGCATAAATCAGTGAGTAGGTTTAAGGTTGAACTTTGGAGATGGTAGTCTCCATCACCTCCTCTTAGAAACATGAGAACTTCTTTCAAGTATGTTTTTTTAATGGAATCATATGACATAATATTGAGCTAGGGCACCACAGTACAATCCCTGTTGTGAGGGCAGATTGTGTGTTACACACCCCAGTAGGAGGGTTATGATGTGTGATCTGATCTTGAAAGTGCACTTTCTTTTACAATTTGAATTTCCTTCTGTAGATCTGGAAACAATGCAACAAGAAGTAAGAGTGTCGTAAGGCAACATAGGCGAGACAACATTGTAACCCTAGCAATTGGAGCAATTGGTTTGAGATGATCCAGGCTGTTGAATTTAAATTATATAGATGATCAGAAAGAAAACCTTCTCAGATTTTACACAGGAGGCCTTATCAAGCCCTTCCACTAGAGCTCCAGGGCCCTTGAACCAGGAAGGCCCTTGGGATAAGGCCTCTCCTATACATTGCACTTGCATTTAGGTGAGATTCTTTTGATTGCTCCTCACACATGCAATATGAATCAATGATGGAATCCTTGGGTGTCATTTCAGTTTTGATGTTTATGTGTTTGGCATTTGGCATCTGACATCCAATAAATTCATGAACTTGAGTTTAGGCTCATGATTTCCACATACCTTTGAAGTAATAGCTGGGTTGCGGTGTGACTGATTCATAGAGCAAGTACCATTACTGTCTTCAGTCTGTTTTTAAATGATTATTTATTTGTCTATTTTTTACTGTCTTCAGTCTGTAGCATATCATACAATTTGGGTTGTTCAAGATCACCTTTTGTCACCCCCTTAAAGCTATTTAAACTAATATCAAGTTGTCAACTTTCCCGGTCCACAGGATATTGAGAAGATCCTATAAATTTTCTGGATCTCTGTCAAAGAAAATAACACCAGATTTAATTTTCAAATCTCTTGTCACAACTTGATATAACTTAGACCTGCAGCCTGCATAATTTAGTGCATCCAGAGTTATTTCTTAAAAGTGGCCCCCCTACACTTGTGATATTTGAGTTACTCACTTACCGATCCAAACATGGGTAACTTGTTACCTTGTCAAATAAACATGAACTTGGGAGATAATCAATTTTGCACACCTTAAGTTGACCCAACTGAAGTTGTTAATTTGAAAATAATGAAATGTTGAGAACTCCATAGCTAATTTCTCAAGTTCTATATAGGTTATATAAAAGTGTATTTTTTTTGAAATATTCATTATTTGGTGCCTGTCTTCCTCTTTGTATAGGTCTTCACAAAACCTTCTATTGAAATGAAAACCTCGACTAACCTGACAAAGTAAAAGTCCCTTTGAATGGGATCTGAAATTGTTGATCATTGGTCTTGAAATCTTCATCCTCTTTTGCTCAATCTACCCTCTTGTCAGACTAGTCTCCTGAGAAATGCCTTCACGAGATCTAAAAGTGAAAGATTTTGTTGGACTGAAGTTGACCCAAATATTGGATTCATCAAATTTCATGCAGTATGGATTTGCATGAACTTACAAAGTGATGTGATGGGAATTCTAACAACTTGGTTCATCCTCTTCCCATCTTCCTTGCAAGATTGTCTTATGACAAATCTTTGGTCCAAACATGCTGTGATGTGACAGCATGTTGGATGATCCTCCTAATATTTTTACTGCATTGTCTCTGCTTTGGGCTCTGGCCTTTATGAGTTGCCCCTTGCTCACTACATGTTATTGGTAAATTAAAACAGAGGACCTGAGGACATGCTTAAGAGCCTTTCACTTTTCATTCCAAAAAGTTCCCTGTGATACAAGTGTTGGATTGCATGAACAACAAACCCCCCACCATACCAAAAAGAAAAATACTCCATCAATTATTTTTTAAAATTTTCATTTTGGGGGATCTTAGATGTATAAAAATACATAATCATCATCCTCATTTCCTTTATCCCTCATATGGAATAAGAAGACACAAAGACTTTTAATGTCAAGAAAACTAGGTGGTTTTTTGGACAACTAGACAAATCCCAATATCTGAAGACAGTCATTGGATTTGGAGAAGTTTCTCTCCCTAAAAGTAACAAACAATCCTGGTACACAATAGGAATGCTGTTTCATGCTACTCAAAGCTGATCCAGTTTTGCTGCCTGACTAGGTTCAATACTTGGGTTCAAGTACTAAAGGTCTTGCATCTGTCCACATGAGATGGAACCCACTTGGGCCGTTAGGTAACTGTGCCACCAAACTAACTTCAGGATCCCATGACTAAAGCTCAGACATGCATCTTGCTTGATGTACAAAACCTAGGACATTGTTGTTGGCTGGCCATATATGGCTCTCTCCAAAGATGCCGCTCTTCCTCTCTCTCTAGGCTGGCCACATATGGAAGATGATGGTTTTTATAGTTCAGATTTGCTGGTGTGGTAACTTATCCTGGCCATTTTCAGCTTCAAAAGATTGTGACTTCAAACATTGAGCAGTTTAGAGACCCAAATTTGATTGATATGAACTAAATGCCAGCAGTTGTGGGGAAGAAGTAGATTGCATATTTGCCAGTTGTTCTTCTTGGATTTGATGCTTTTGGATTAACTAAAGATTTTGGACCTGAAATTTTTACATTTGCCTCAGAGATAAGTAGGTTACATATATCCAGAACTCCTGATGTAACACTAACAAAATGGTGTTCTATGGCTGTGTCTTGGCTACACTAGCTGCTTCACTGACTATCATAGGACTGCCATCTAGTGTGTGATTGATCAGTTATCATGGATCAGGGCTACAGGAACCTGATCTTGCAGTAGCAATGCCAGTATATCAATCTTCAAACCAACAGGTGAAGGAACAAACTTTTTTTCACAAAATAAAAGAAGGAAACTAACTGATGAGATGTTGAGTCATGACTCTCCATCACAAATATAGAAGAACTCAGCTGCAAGGTGTACAAATTTTTTTGTGTTGGGTTATTGGGTCATAGACAGTTGTCTCATCTCTTTGGCAAATGAACAGAAAGAAGATATTGATTTTTATTGCTGACCACAATTTGTATTGCCTATATTGTTGTGGATTCTTTGGATTGATGATTTTGACTCTTTCATATATTATATACTTGTAGAGCATATTTTAGAATTGCACATAGTTTAACCAATTACAGATACGGAGTCAAATGACAGGTCCGTAAATCCTACTTTCAGCCCCTTTATCAATGCACATTTGCCTATATCTTTATGAATGCAACATACTTGGATTGTATAGCTGCCATTCTAGTTGTTACAATTAGGGTAAATTTCTCTATGTGGTGCAGATGGGTCAAATTGGGCCTTCTAATGTAACCTCTTTCTTCACATCCTAAAATATGTTTGAGGGTAATACTGACCTGAATTGGCGTACTGGCAAAAGGTTTTCTTACACTTCAGCATGTTGCAAGATTCTGTTGTCTTCCAATCGAATATGTTTCAGGGCAGTACTGATGCTTGTTTACTGACAAGCCAATAAGGTTCTTTTACACTGCTGGGTGTAAGACTCTGTTGAATTCTTGGGGGCAAGACTCCTGGAATATATTAGTCTTGACATCTCCCCAAAATGAAAATCTTATGTTCAATCATAAGCCATAAGGTCTGCTGGCTGAAGTGTCACATTAGATCTTATGTTCAATCAATGGAGCCCTTTGCCACCGGCTTGCTGGTGGTTGGCAGCCTGGAGTGCCTTATGCTCTTGTTGAGCAGCAATATACACTCCAAAAGAAAAAGAAAGGAAAGTATGATAGCACATTCTGCCTAACATGGACACAACAATTTGCAAAGGATGGAAGAGTCATTTGAGACTTGTCTATTAACTGATTGTATTATAAGTCAACAATGACTTATTTTACTTAGTGTACGTGCGTATAAATTGACACTGGACTGGAGTAAGTCTGGACCTCTGGCTGTAGGAGCTTGGATAGAACACACAGGAATTATTCAATATTGAAGAGTTTCCTAGCAAGCATGTGATTGCGTATGCATATCTCAATCATCAAAATCCTAAAATTGGCAGGTCTATGTTGTTGACATACAAGTTATCTACAGGAGCCCAATTTGCTCCGACCACACCTGCCATTGAAGCCCACTCTAGTAGCTGCCTATTGGCTGCAGGTCTGCAGGTGGAAGGCTTGACCAGAGGCAACAAAACCTGGTAATCACATATAATTTTCATCAACTTGTTGTCTATATGACCAGTGAGCCTGATCCAAATAAAACGACACTAGCAGAATTGTTCCAATGCTCTTCTATCAAGGATCCAGAACATTGGATTTCACTGTTTGAATTGTATATTGGGGCTTTTAGACAGGTTGTGATAAAACATCGTGATAGTTCAAGTTGTGAATAGGCTAACAGTCCAATAATGTAGTTTTGGCCCGGATTTACTGCTTCTCATAACTCTGAGGGAGTTATACTACATATCCCTGACTCCTCCTTAGTGGCATTCACATATGGGTCAATAGTTTTCAAGTTTTCTTTGAATAATTTGATCTGGAAAGCTGTCACGCAGACTATTGTCATATGTTTCAACTTTGTTAGAGCCAGACCAGCAGTAGTAAAGCCACAGAGGCTGTTGGATGTCCAACAGCTGTTATGTTCTGTAAAGAGAGTGGACATTCCTTGCAAGAACTTGTTAGACTTGGCCAACAAAGTTTGATTTGAATGTACAGAGATCATCAACTAGTACATACATTTAACAAATGTTGGGCAGTGTGACAAGACATTTGTGTTTCAGTTGTGAACAGGGTATGTGGCTGTAATTGCTAGGGCTGGGAATTTAGGTTTTTGAATAGGTACCCAAATTACTTTGCACAGGGACTGTTCTGTACTTCAACTACAGTGCCAACCAGCAACCAAACAAACTAGTTTGTACCCGTTGCGTTCGCTACCGGGATAGGCATTGATGTGAAGGATAATGTAATCATTTTATTACACCAAATATATATCCATTACATATACATGCACACACTACAATCTACCAAA
>Ga0116230_10005863_pt1 | contig 12065 bp, 9 predicted proteins | sample S1TSphfallax_3_FD_88678 | JGI IMG/M metagenome (GOLD analysis project Ga0116230, IMG submission 88678) | Host-associated microbial communities from peat moss isolated from Minnesota, USA - S1T2_Fd - Sphagnum fallax MG | ecosystem: Host-associated > Plants > Peat moss > Unclassified | place: USA...
ACCCACTAACCCTAACTTATTTACTAACCAAACTAGCAACACCTCCCCCTTTCTTTTTCCTCCTTTTTCTTCTTTCTTCTATTTTTCTCTTCTTCCTTGTTTTTGTTTTGCTTTAATTCTTTGGTTGCTTGTTGTTCTTTTACCATTTGTTCATGGGCAGCAACAAGCTCAAGTTTTTTTTATGCAGGCGACCATCTTCAATTGTTGTCATCTCTACTTGCTATCATCATCCAGAAAGGTACTCCCTTTTCTTTTTCCTAGGATTTGATTTTTTATCCCATTTTTTTGTGTGCTTGCCAAACAAAGAAAAAAAAAACATGAGAGGAGGAAGAAGAAAATCAGAGAAGGAGATGAAGAAGGAAAAAAAACAAAGGAGGGAAAAAGAAAAGTTAGAGAAAAAAGAAGGAAAAAAGCAAAGGAGAAGAAGGGAAAAAAAAATAGGAGGAGAAGAAGAAGAATGGATTTCTTTTTGCATTTTCTTTTTTTTAAAACACTTGTGCAATGTTGCTTGTTGCTTGGTTATTTTTAAAAATTCTCTTCCTTTTTGCTACATGGAACTTGGTTGCAAGCCATTGATCATCCACCATTGTTGCCCTTGCCCATCATCACCTATCATGTTATTGCCCAATTATAGCCGCATTGTCATGCCTATCACCATTACTTGTTACACCATCAATTAATTACAACATGGAATTGCAAGTCATGCCAAGTATTTTTTGCCCATTTCCTTGTTTTTTGGTTTCTTTTTGTTTGTGAAAAAAAACAAAAAGTTAAGAAAAGGGAAACAAGGAAGAAGGAGAAAGAAAGAAAAATAGAAGGAGAAAAAACTCAAAAATAGATTTTTTTCTTCTTCTTTACTTTCAGGTTTTATTCTGTTTTTTGAATTTCAAAAGAAGAAGTTTTTTTTTCCTTTTTATGTTTCTTTTTTTAAAAGATTTTTTCCTTTATTAATTTTTTTTAAGTTAGAAAAAATTACCTTTTTTCCCAAGTTTTTTCAATTTTCAATTGTAGGAAGAAAAATAATTTAGATTCTTTAAAGGTAAAGGTTTTTAAAAAAAAATAGTTATAAGATTTTAGGTTTCTTTGGTTTTTCATGAAGGTGTAAGATTTGTGGTAACATGGCTTGTGGGAAAAGGTGCCATTTACAGCAAGTTGGGGAAGGAAGCTTAAAAGGAATTGTGATTAAATTTCAAGAACATATTGTTTCATCAAATGCAACTTGAGTTAGCCCACAAATAAATGTTGGCTCCAATGATATACTTTAGTTTAAATTGTTTACTTTCATTGTGAATTTGAATGTGCTTTCACACTAAATCAATGAGTCCAATTCAACTGAAGCAAATAATAGTTTGGGTGTACAAAAAAAGATGATAATATAATTTTCACTTATACATTTAGTAAACCTCTATGTGAAACATCATTTGTCTTGCGGTGGTTTTCACTTTTATGAAAAGTTCTTTGAAATAAAATGTGAACATTTGGGTTGAATTTCTTAACTTCATGCATGTGTTGTTCCTTCTTGTAAATTATGATAAAATTATAAGAAAAAAACCAATCCCAACCCCGACCTCCATCTTCTATTGTTGCATTATGATTTCACATCTACATTGTTATAGTTGAAAATTATTAGGCACTACTTACATAATGTTTTGTAAAATCCCCATGATGTAAGGAAAAATCTACAATATTCACATATGGCCATTTAATACACAAAGGGTTTTTGGAATCATGTGTAATACTTGCATATGGGTCATGAAAACATTTATTAACATTTTAACAAAAAATTGCAATATTCACATATAAGACAAAAAAAATGTTAGTTTATTGGGGTTTTATCGTCCTTTTGAAGCCCAATGTGAAGGGATGTAGTAGGTATTGCACTTTGAAATTATGTCTTCAACTAACAAATAATGAATTATGATTGGGTCAATTTCATTGAATTTCACAACAATAAAAAAACCCTTTTTTTCAACTAGCTAGTTTTTTACTACATGTCATTTTCAATTATATTTTCAATTGAATTTTTCTTAATATAAAAATAATAATTTGGGGATACCAAGCAAGTTGAATTGTTTATTTTTTTGGTAGACAATTGAAAGTAAATTTCAACTAAAGGGTTTACAATTGAATTACAGTCGAGACATGAACTAGGAAAATGACATAGCCTATAGTCATGCCTCCAAAGGTGGTGTGTCAACTTCATAAATCTTGTGTTCAATTATTTTGGTGAGTTACAAAACATAAAAATGCATGATAAATGCATGTTGGTGTGAAAGACAGGAAAAAACACAAGAACAAAGGCTTTAGGTTTTTAAGTTTAATTTTCAAACAAGGAACAAGATAAGATTGCATGATTTAAAAACAAAAAGAAAAGTAAACATAAAAACATGAGATGTGTAAAATAAATGTGGAAACGACTTTTTATTATGCTAACATATGCAAACATGAACATGAAAAGAACATGATAAGGTTATGGTGCAAGATTGTGCATAAAACTAATGTCAAACAAATTAAAGGAAATGAAGAGCCCTACTTTTATTTAAACCCCTTTGGGACCTAGCTCAAGGAAGTTTCCAAATAATCTTCTATGTGTGCATCAAGTAAGGAAGTTGTTGTAAAACCTTCATAACTAAAAGTTGATTATGAGTTAATTGAAATTTAACTAAAAGTTAATTCGAAGTTAATTAGAAGCTAATTATGACTTAATTAAAGTTAATTTAACTAGGATTTAATTAAAAGTTAATTAGGAATTAACTTGGATTGAACTAAGACTTATTAAGAATTAACTAAGACTCAACTAAGATTTAACTAGGGGTTAATTAAGAATCAATTAAAATTTAATTGAAAGTTAATTAAGATTTAATTAGGAATTATGGATGAACATTATGGATGAATTTCATCCATTGAAATATAATATTTAATGTTCGCATACATCACACCTAGGTTATGCTACTTAATTTAAACTAGGTGGCCTAAATATCATAGGTTGCAATAGTGAAAATTTGAACCCTTCACCTTCACTTTGGGGGTTCAAGTCTTCATCCATGGTGCTACCACATTTTTTAATTCTAATTATATTCAATAAAAAATACAAAGGTCAACAATTTTAACTTTGAATTAACCTTGGCCACCTTAGGTTCACCTATGTCAACCTATCTATTACCTACTAACCTAGCCTAAACCTCTTCAGGTTGATTTAAAATGAACTAGTTTGTCAACCTATATTACTTACTAATTTAACCTAGATTAATGTATGCATTTTTAAGCTTTTAAAAAAAACCTAAGATAATTATGTTGTATTTAGTTGCATCATAGTTGTATTTAATTACACAAATTTGAGGTGGTTACAAACTTGATAAAATATTTTGTAATGACATTACTTAGGTTGATTTGGTAAAAAACCTAAAGTTAGAAACCTAAGCAAGCCTTCCTAAGTTAACCTATTAGTAAGGTAACCTATTTAAAATATATTTAAACATGCTAGATGTAGTAAATTTATTATGTCTAGTTAAGTAACTTATATAATGAAGTAGGTTTTTACTAAGTAGCCTACATACATAGGGTAACTTAATAGATATGTTAACCTAAGTTAATGTGTTAAGTAGTTAAAACGTTAAGGAATTATGTGTCACCTTTTTCAAAATGACTATTAATATTATAGTCATAATCATGATTAACAATAGATTATTTAATACACATAAAATGCATGTGAATTCATGACTTCAAAAATTTCATGGCACACAAAAGAATATGGCATGCCATGACAAATATTGTTGCCATAAATTCAAAACACACAAAAACTTAAAAAATCATGGATTACCATGAAAATTTGTGACACCTTGTTGCCAAATGGCATGCCATGTCATCATCACATGGAAGACCAAGTCATTATTAATCACAAAGGACAACAACATTTTCAACTAATTAATAGATGAAATTAATTCATCAATTCAATGACATGAATCATGATGTGAAATTAGTGTAACAAGCCATGAAGTGTTATGACTATTAATCAACCTCATTGCCATGTGGCATGCCAGGCGCAAACGAAATAAAATGTGAACCAATGTCATTACTTTGGAATTTAATTACATTTTTTTGGTCTAATTTTTTTTCATATAAATAATTTTTTGAATTATTTTTTTTGTAAATTGTTATGAGAAATGCATATAATTGTTTAGATGGACGATATTTTATTTGTTTGTATTTTTGAATAAATATGAAGTTTTGAAAAATGTGTCAATTCTTTGTAAATTTTGTGTTTCATTTTTAAAAATGATAACAATTTCAAATCATAACCAAAAATTGATTTAAATTTTTTTAATGTTTTCTTGCATAATAAAATACAACTTTTTTTCACAACATCATGTACATTATACCCCATTTATATGTGGTAAAAGGCTTTTGAAATTCTAAAATTTTGGATCAATTTTGGAATTAAAAATAAATAAATTAAAGTTTTTGAATTTCACATATTTTAAGGTATGAGTGTTTTTTGAATATGGTTAATAGGGTTTCATCTTCTTAGCTTTTTTCCAATCAATTTTTAAAAATTATATGAGTTTTCTTAATAGTCGTTTGCAAAATTGATTCAATATGATGCAATAGATGTTCATTTTCAAATGTCTTAAATTTAAATTTAAACTTAAAATTTTATCAAATGGATTTTTGGTTTGAATTTTTTGACATTCATATGAATGAAAAAGGACTAATTTGCTATGATTGCCATTGTTTTAAATGGTAAAACATAAATATTTCTCCAATCTTGATTGATTTTAGGGCCCATATAACATCCTTTTTGGTTCATTTTATTGTGAGTGCACCCTGCCACATCAACATCACACAACCATAAGTTGTTATTATTCACCAAAAGTTACAAGAATGAATGGAATTTTGTATTTATTTAATTTTGGATGATTAAAAAATATACATTTTAATTTTTTTTTATATTTGTGTAAAAACCATCAAGTCATGATATTCGCTACAGTCGCAAAATGATAATGCATGTGGCACCACAATGTCTTTTACAACAATGCAATCATTAACATGAAATTGTAGTAAAAAAAAATCATTTCATTAACTAGTTATAAAACCCAAGATGTGTTGTTGTGCAATCAACATGTTTGATGTTCATCAAAGTTGTAAATATTTGATGTGATAAACTTGCAAAGTAAAATTCATCAAATTTTAACAATTTTCAAATAAATGATTGCACACAACAAAATGCATGACAACATTTTTTCAAATTGTAACTGACCATTTATCAATCGAACCATTTTTTGGGCTCCCCAATTTAACATCACACTTGTAGTTCATTATTGTAGATTTTGAATGATAAATTAACACTTGTTGATGATTTGTACCACTTTGCATAACATTATTTTAACATCCATTTTTATGCTAAATGCCACATAATTTTAATGTTATTGGGTGCATTTTAGATACAAGAGTCAAATGTACCCACTTAGTCAGTCCTTACCAAGGGCTCATGGAAAAAGAATATGCTAATATCGCTAGTAATTAAAATAATTAGATGGACAAGGTGAGAAATTTTCAAAATCCAAAAATGGAACGCATAGGGCGTGCACGGGCCTTTAAGCACATCCAATCTTACAAACAACACATTGTATTTTTCCTTACAAGCTTCAAGGGCCATTCAAGCTAGGACATCTCGTGTTCATTGAAACTTTGCATTGTTTGACTTTGGTTGCATGGAGCTTTAGTTTATGTTGTAAATTAATCAAGTGCATTTGTGGTTGTGTGATTTCAGTTTAGTTTTTTGACCTATACAAAAATAGATTTGCTTATCCCTGCTTATTGTACACAATGAAAGAAAAGAAGGAAATAAAAACAAAGTTTAGGGAAAGGGGAATTTTAAAGTTTCTTCCATGGGAATTTGTAGATTATAGTTTACAAACAAAGAATTATTTTGTGACTTTGAGGAAATTGCCAAAATTATTTTTGCATCTTTTTATATCAAAACACTATGGAAAACATTTTTTTAGTTTGACCCCTTGTGTCGTAACCTTAGCCTTGGGCTCACGACCAAAGCAAAAGGGTCTCAAGGGCGTGGGCCAAGAAGAGTGTGAGAATGAAGACTCACATTCCCAAGTGAGCTCTCCTTTTGGGAGTTGGAGTTTCGATGGACTCCCGATCTTTCAGAGAGCAATTGTAGAGGTCAAAACACCTTACATTGAGGAGTTTTTTTATATCATTGGAAATCCATTGAATTCTATATATCTAAAATGGGCTTGCATAAACTCGTTTGGACATCTGAAACACAAGTTATGGCAAAAAAAAAGGTCAGGAGTCAAATTGACAGTTTGACTTCCGACCACAAAAAGTCAGGAATCGACCCGACTTCTGTGCGTGCAGATGGAGTGCAATACACTGTTGGAAAGCTCTCAATGAGAACTACAACTTTGCTTTAGACCTCATCCCAATTGGAGGTCTGAGCAAGAAGTTATGGCCTTGCAAAGTTGCAGGAGTCTAACCTTAGCAATTTTGGGACTCCCGTTTGGGAGTCTCGGGAGAAAAAACAATTTGGATGTGGGCCTCGCAGAGAGGCACACAAAATACTATATGGGGGAAGGTGATGGCTTCCCCCGAGTCCGGGCCGTGGTGAGTCTTGTGAATTTAAAGTCGCCCGTGGCTTGTCCTAACACCAAAGGTGTTGCAACATAATATTAACCAACTTGTGGTTGGTTGGATATAGATCCAAGTGAGTGAATAAATTTCTTGTCATTCTTCCTAGTCCCATCCCAGAGCTCTAGCATGCCCCTCTACCCTTTTAAAGTGCTGAAAGTTTGGGAGTGTGCCCTGAGTTCCTAACCTTTCCGTTGTTTTCTACCTTAGGTTTACCTTCGAGGCTAACAAGGAGCTTGGGAGTGCGTCACCTTGTGGCTACTATAATAAGGGTTAACATTTTAATGAATTTGCAACATGACCTTTTATAAACATGGATATCACCCTTTTTACTTTGCTTAGGCAACAAAGTTTTAAAAAAAATGTTTGGTTTGTGGTTCAACTTTACATCTTAATTGGTGGAGGAATTGGGCATTCCATAGTTAGGATGAGGAAATGTAAGCTTTATATGCGAAGTTAAATCTTAAAAATTTGTAAGAATCCATGAAAGTGTCATCGAAACAATCAACAACAACACTTATTAGTTTAGGTAAGAACTTTGGATTTTCATCACTTGCACATTGAACCAAGTCTTAGTCTTTGTTTGAAAAATTATAATGAATTGAAAATGACGATGTTTATATCTAGGAATTTTTTTCATTTCTTGATGTTGAATCCTTTAAATCCTTCTCTTGAATCCCATAAATTTTAATAGTCCTTGAATATGAAAATTCATAAGTTTAAGTGTTGTTTAATCCTTGAAATTATGATAAGTAGCAGAATTTTTAGGTCATATCTTGGAAGGGTCCTTGCTTATTTTCTTCGAGTTTTATTATTCCTTGTTGCTTTTATTTAACATGTGGATTCTTTAAGGTCTTGTTGTTTAATGTTGTAAACAATCCATAATTTGTTGTGTGCTAATTAAGTGTTTAAGCAAAAGCACATGAATGCTAATTATTGTGCTTTTGCATAAGTAACATAAGTAATAATTAAACACCATGAGTGTTTGTGACAGTGCTTTAGTATTGGATAAGAAAAGTGAGTGATGTGAGGAATTCTTGCACATCTTCCACATGAAGATATGCGCTCACAAAACTCACTTGGGAATGGAACTACCATGTAGTTATAGTCTAACAAGTAAAGGTGGTTCAATGTAATGTAATGAAGTTCATTAAGAATTTAATGCGTTGTGTCCACTTGGAAGATACAAAGACATTGTGGAAAAATCATAACTAACCATGAGGGAATGTGAAGGAGCATTATGTTGATGTTCATTCAATGTTCACGCTTGATGGGTGAACCTCTTTCGTTCCATACGTCATAACATTTTCATACAACCTCTTAATCTAACATGCAGTGGATTTTTGAAGAGCTAATCTAAAAATGAGCAATGTCACAAAATCTTATAATTTTTTAATTTTTAAATCAAGAGTTATGCCTCGGAGCTAAAAACTATTTTGACTAGATTTGAGGGAAAAAACAGACAATTTCAACCCCCTCCACTTCTGGCAAGTGTAGCTCCCTTGCAACAAACCTGATGATGTTGAAATTTTGAAAGAACCTTCTACACCTCCTAAATTAAATTTAAAGTTTGACACAAATCCAACGATGGATTTGAGAGGAATAACTATTTAAAATACAAATCCAAAGGTTTTGTCATGGAAATCCTTCCGTGAACTCCATTACAAATATTTGCTACACACAACCTTTTTCCATGCTCTTATTTGTACACATCTTTCCCATGAACAACACCTTTTCACACATAAGAATTAATCTCTTTCTCACACACTCATTTTCCTCATTTTCCTTCCCAAAACACAAGATACTCCCCTTTCCCTTTAGTAAGCCTTTATGACCCCTCCTTGAGCTTGTCCAATGGAAGTTTGGAAATCCTTCCCTCCAATCAATGGTCTCCTCATTCTTCATGAATCAATGAAAATCAATAATGTTTTTCTCTCCTATGGAATTTAGGATGAGAATCCTTATGCCCAAGAAAACATGAAGAAGGTTCCATTCTCCAATAAAATAGGATGATAATCCTCATGACCAATGGAATTGAAGAACTCATCCTTTTCCTTATCTTGGACATCTTGATGGGGTTTTTGAGCTCCATCATTGTCAATTTCGTTTGTTCGACTTTAACATCCTACTTTTTCATCTTAATTATTCTAAGTAATTAACTACTAGGATAATTTATCGCTAGTAATAAGTAAACATCCTTGAGTTCCCATTTGATTAAATCAACTCAATGGTAGTAGTAACCTTCTTGTGCACCATTTATTCTTTTAATATTCCTTAGTTATTCCTTATTGTGTACTAATTATGTAGTACATAGTAAATTAGAATGAAATTTGGAATTACAAGGATTCACATGTACTTCTAGATCCATTGTTGATATTAAGGTTCCACGAATTCGTTGGAACAAAGATGTTCGGTTTCTCACAAAATTCCGTCATCATTACTACACTTCATGCCTACCATAAAATTTTGAATAAAGGTAACGACCCCCTTCAAATGCAAGTGCCAAATTGTTTTGGCCACCCTTTAATTTTTGTTGATGTAGGTGAAAATTTAGTTTTGGCAGATGATTGTTGCTACCCCCTTGAATCTTCTAGTTGCACCATTAGAATAGGAAGAACTTGAAAAAGGATCACTTGATGTGAATGTTTTTCAACGATCGCGCGAAGAAGAACCGTCTAGGAAAGTGGTGCGCATTTAAGTTAATCGTTCGGCATGGGATTGTTAATTGTTTCCTAACCCACATGCCTTAACAATCTATTTAAAATTTGTTCTTACTCATGGAGCTGCGCCAAAAAGGTTTGAAGAGTGTTAATGTGAAGATGACGATGTTCTTCTTCATTGTTGAACTTGGGTTCCCAGTGATGACCATTATTGTTGGCTACAAGGCCCAATCAACTCCCTTTCCATGGAGCATTGAGCCGAATACCTCGCTCGCACCATTCGTCGAATTCTAGATTTTTGCAATTGTGATTTATCCCCTTTAAGTCATTTATTAAATTGTAATTCAACTAATTCTACTTAGGCGAAAATGTTAATAATTAAATTTGATCTTGATTCTATTTATGAATTTGATAGAAGTGAAGATTGAATAAAGATGTATTATGATTGTATCCTAGAAATTTTACAAGCACATCATTAGTGCTTGAAAATTATTCTACAACTAATTTAATATTGTCATGGCGAAATGTTAATGTTAATTATGGGCTTGTATTCCCAATATATCAATAAAATCACATTTACTTTTACATCCCCTTTCATCTCTTTACAACATAAAAAAATAATGCACTTTAAAAGGTTTACTAGGTCTTAAAATTAACTAAGCCTTGCATCAATTTAAATAAAGAAATCCTCTACACTTGGAAATATCCAAAGGCTAATTCAACTTTTAATAATTACTACTTGGAGGTTTATAAGGGTTTAAATCATTAATATTAAAAAAAATTATGGAACTAAAGTTTAACAATTTGTGGTATTATAATCCATGGTTCACAAGTGTTTATAAAGATGCTTCAATACTAGATAAACATGCTAAATGCTTATGGAAATGCTTCAATATTAGATAGACATGTTAAGTGCTTGTGAAGATGCTTAAATATTTGAGTGATTGGCTCTCATTGCTTGCATACAAGGGAACCTTATTGCATTGGTCACTTGTCATAGTGACCCCTTTTATGAAAATTCCAAAAGGTAATAAAAAAAGGAAAAAAAAAGAAAGGTGTACTATTTTATTTTTACAAGATTTTCCTTGCTAAAACCTACTATGATACCAACATACATACCTCTTCCTTTGTTCCCTCGGCCTTGCAACATCACAAATAGAAAACCCCAAACCTGCCTTTTAAAAACCCACTTTAGTGTAATGAATTTTAATTTTGTCCATGGAGAGGCCTTTTATAAACATGACCCATTTTGGTGGTTATTTAAACTCCTTTATAACCAACTAACCTAGCACCACTTCCTATCTCTATTTCCACTCATCACCCCTCAAACAAGATACATAGACAATAAAGGAAAGGCAATTCCACCTCAATTCAATAAACTTCACAATAGCACAATTTCACACCCAACCACAAGCACAAGAGAGGTTTTCCTCTTCTCTTTTACAACCTCCTAATCATTTCTATGGTCTCCCCCTGCACCAAAGAGCTTTTCTCTTGTCCCCTTTTCTTCTACTTTTTCCCCCTGTGCTCTCCCCCATGCATGTACAAAGATCTCCTAAACTATTTACATATGCACACTTTGTGCTAATGCCAGCTCCTTGCTACAACAAGAAATCACCCTTGGTCAGCAGCTCCTTGGTGTCACATTCATGTGTTCCACAACCTGAAGGCTGCAAGAAAGGTACATGATAGAAATGCACTTCCCTAAAAAGAAATTTTGTGTTAGATCATTTCCAGCAGTGCTCAGAATGTGACCTTGCAAAAAATTTTCTCACATCCAAGTTTAGTAGTTTAGCTTTTTCCAACCCCACCCAGAAAACTAAAACTGTGACTGCAAATTGGTTGGAGACTACTAATAGCAAACCACCTGGACAAACCATTATGATCAGAAACAGGGAACAGCAGTCAGATCATATTTCTTACTCTCTTCTTCTCTTCTTTGGTAGGTGTTAAGCTTTGCTATGCCTTTCCCCAGCCTCAACAAACTGTGCAAAAATGCTGGGCCAAAACCATTTTGCTGGTTTGAACCAGCATGTTTTGAGTTTTCTTCATCCAATGTTAATATGCAGGGTCACATTCTGAGCACCAGTAGAGTTGCTCTTAGCCTGCTATAGTGATGGAGAAATTTCCTACTAGATGCGCCACAAAATGCACTTCACCATTCAGAGATTCTTGTCTCAGCTAATCACAGGTATCGAGATATCCACTGAGTGGTACACTTCCTTTGTGCTTATTGTAAATCTTCTTCAGTGTTGAATATTTTGATTGGAGTGCACAAACCTGTAAGAGATGCAAGTTAACATCTACTATCAGCAGGTGAGCTCCTATGTCAAGCAGCTTTGTTCGATCCCCCAACTTTGACATACTAGAGGCAAAAGGAAACCTTGCCTGCTGATCAACAATCTCTCTTTGTTTTCCAGAATCATCAGGCATGCATGCAGTTGTAAACAGGTCTCACAGTGTCAATTTCTAAAAACTGTTACTGACACATACAGTACCAATGCTCTTGAGGGAGGGATACAAGTTCTCACTATTGTTCCAGAGAGTATCAGAGATTGGCACTCACTTCACAAATAATCAGCAACAAATGTGAGAACAACGATCACCATGTGAAGAGACCTGCCATTCTAACTCTAGTGAGGATGAGGAGAAGTGTCACTACACCCTGTGAAAGCATTGCTTAAATGAACATAGCCTAACAAAAAATAGTCAAATCCTCCACACAGCTCAACACCAAGTTCAGCCACCACACACAATGTG
>Ga0116230_10005864_pt1 | contig 12064 bp, 8 predicted proteins | sample S1TSphfallax_3_FD_88678 | JGI IMG/M metagenome (GOLD analysis project Ga0116230, IMG submission 88678) | Host-associated microbial communities from peat moss isolated from Minnesota, USA - S1T2_Fd - Sphagnum fallax MG | ecosystem: Host-associated > Plants > Peat moss > Unclassified | place: USA...
AAGATGAAAAAATATTTATGCAAACAAAAACATAGATTTCCATAGCTATGTAATAAACATACATAGTTTCGATCCTAAACCCGCTTATGATTTACATATCATTCAATAAGGTTATATATATATATATATTCAATTTTTTTACCCATTGCATAAAGGTTTTTAAATTTTTTAAAATTTTCATTAAATTAAGTTTTGAACATACAAAAATATTAGTTTTATAGATGGGTAGGATATTTGTACATTTTTATCATAGCCATTTTTTGGGGTAAAAAAAGGGTACATTTTCATTTATTTAATTAAAAATAAAAGAAAATTTCTACATTTTGGAATTTTAAAAACAATTTATAGATGTCAAATCCAATGTCAAAATGCAAAAATCAAACATGCCTACAAGTGAACATTAAGTGTATTGAAAAACATTGATGTCATGGTCAACACTCAATTGGTGATGGACTCTAAAAATAATTTTTAGTTCATCTTTGGGTTTTCTACTAATTTTTTTAATAATTTAATTTTGTTAAATGGTGTGAAAGTCATAATGAACCTCCAAAGTAAGGGGCTTCCATTTGAATCCCATTATAGCATATTTAGCATCCTAACATGTGCATTTTTACCACATGTTAAACATTCTAAATTTTTATCTCAAATGATTTGCCCAAAGTTCTCACCTTCTCACCTATATACTTGGCCCAAAAGGATGGCTCTACATCTCCCCATAGAAAAATATATTTTGAAGAGCTTTTAAAGTGATGATTTATTTTTATTTTTTTGTTTTTGATGATGGGCCAATCAAATTGGTTAATTGTAAAAACTTGGCAGCCACCCCACTTAATTAATAGAATGTTAAACAATGTTTAAGGTTTTAGTTATACTTTAAAAAAATAAAAATAAAAATACTTGCATATCAAAACATGTCCAACTTTGGTATGGGTATTTCTTACATATATATTTAGAGTTATGAATCTAAGATATAATTTTTCACATTGTTGTCTTATCAATCCATAAGCTTTGACTTATGTTTCAAAAAAAAAAAGTAAAAAAAGAAAAAGTTGTAGTAACATCTCCTTTTCAAAGTAGGCTACTGCTACAATTAATAGTTTTCTTGGAGTCCCTGGTTCAAATTCGGGTAGCAAAACAAATTACAAAAATAAATAAATGTTTCGTCATGACAATTTTAATTTTTTTAATAAAGTGGGTTGGGACTAGTGTTGGTCGGTTATTGCCTTTTGACCTAGTTATCAACCTAGGTATGGATCCGGGTACCAAATAAACTACCTACTAGGTTTGAGATTTAAGAATACTTGGGTAGGAACCTACCTGGCTCAATATGAACTTTTCAATACCCATTAATACCCTGTCGATTGGGTATTACTTTGAAAAAAAGTAACACCTAACTTATACCTTTATGGGTTTAGGTGAAAAACACCCAGGTCTGTTATTCATCCAATCTTCATCCATGTATATACGTTCATCCATAAAATTCTGTCCATTTAGGTTTTGTCTTTTTGGCCTAAACCTTAAACCTAAAGTTGCAAAACTATCATTCACAACCTTGTTTGCTCAACAACTTTGTCTTTCGGCGATGACATTATGTAGCACGATGATTTATGAATGAATGGCCACCATCTTCAACGATGTTATTTTTTTTCAATGTTGTGAGTTCTAAACATTGGGATTCACTTTCAATGTTACAAGTACAAATTTGGAATGCAAGATTAAAGAGCACACAAAGGTGGGATTTGTGTTGGAACTGAACCATCTTCAACAATCAATTTGTCAAGCTTTCCACGAAATGATTCTTTCTTATATTGTAAATGTGTGTGCACTCTTTCTCATTTTTGCCTTTGCATTTCATGGTTGCTTGTTGCTTCAGATAGTCTTTCACAACCCTAATGCACTTGAGATTTAAGGTTTCATGTTCCATACTCCTTAATAGGTCCTTGTTCATGTGTTTCAAAGCATGTGTTTGTCATTAAATTGCTTTCACAACACCTTGAATTCTAGATTTTCACATTTTACATATGGATCTTGAAGTGGTGTATCCAAGTTGGGTTTAAGGTTTTAGGAGCTCCCTATGTTTCTTAAACCTTGTTAGTTTTTGTTGAAGTTGTTATGTTTCAAAGCTATTATGTTTCAAAGCCTTTGTCTACCAATGAATTCCTTTCACAACCATGAGTTCTAGGTTTTCTTTTTAAATTGCATTTTGCATATAGATTTTGAAGCAATCTATCCAGGTTGGGTTTAAGGTTTCAAGAGCTCCTTGTGTTTTTAAAACCCTATTGTTGGTTTCAATTGAAGTTCTTGTGTTTCAAAGCTTCAATTTTCCACTGAATTACTTTCACAACCCTTAATTTTGGGGTTCTATATGTTGCATTTTGTATATGAATCTTGAAGCAATATACATATTGTCTATAAACATATGTCTAGGTTGGGTTTAAGGTTTCAAAAGTTCCTTTTGTTTCTTAAAACTTGTTGGTTTCTGTTGTCAAAACTTTTGCGTTTCAAAGCCTCTATTTGCTATTGAATTGTTTTCACAATCTTCAGTTCTAGGGGTTTTCAAGTTGCATCTTGCATATTAATTTTGAAACAATCTATCTAAGCTAAGTTTAGAGTTTTAGGAATTCATTATGTTTTTAAAACCTGATTGTTAGTTTATGTTAAAAAGCTCTTGTGTTTCAGAACCCTAATTTGTGAGTTCATTGAATTCCATTCTATACGCAATAATTTTTAGTCTATCCATGATCCAAACTCAAATAAAAAATGGTAGACATTGAGGTTTTGAATGTAAATGTGGATTTAATGGTAGCTAGTTTTGATGATGGTGGTGCTAATGAAATGACATTGGGTTCAAATGAAGTTTCAAGGCCAATGGTTGGTTCAATCTCTACACCTAGCTCGCCAACTCTTTTTGAAAGTATTGCAACCCCAAGCACCTCAAACCTAGAAGCAAAAGTTGCATGGGAATTGTTGAAGGCTCAATTGAGCTTGAATCAAAAGGTTGGGATCCTTCATAGTGGGACCTCTCTCTCCTTGCATTTCTTTATGGTCAATGATGGTAGTAAACCTAATCCTACTTTCTCACAAACCATACATTGCACTATATGCCACTATGTTTCCCAAGCATATAGTTCTAGCAGCATTACAAAAAAAAGGAAGGGGCTAATCACCTAGAACCAACAACATGGGACTACATCAATGAAAAGACATGTGACATTTGAACATGGAGATGCATGGGCAAGGTGGAAGAATGTAAATTTGAATCTTGATGTAGAAGATGATCAATGTCGAGAAAAATCCAAACATCGATCTGTTGTTGGTTATGGGGCTATCACATATCACTTTTGTAGAATTATTCCTTATAAAAAGGAGGATTTGGGGCAAAAGAATTTCATGGAAGGCTTGCTTCTATTTGTTGCCAAAGATTATATGCCTATTTTTGTTGTTGAAAATTAATGGTTGAGGTGCATGGTCTTACGTCAAAATCCCCGAATTGTGTTTCCAAGTTGGAAGCAAGTGGTTTAACATGTCATTCCTAAATTGGTTGCCAAAACCATGGAAAATTTTGTGATGCCAAATTTAGAATCTTGTATTACATGAACAACTTATTTTGATTTATGGATGGCCAAATCTGGACATGACACATTTGCTCTTGTAATTAATTTCATAAACTCACATTGGGTCCCTTCCCACGTGACAATGGGCCTTTTTGAAGCTATTAATAAATCTAAAGTTGCAATGGTTGCACAAGTGAAGGAGTTATTGTTGTCTTATAATTTATTGGACAAATTAATTACATACGTGAAAGAAAAAGGGGGCAATTTATCCACCCATGCAAGATCTTTAAATTATGTGGATAATTGTGCTCCTTTGAAACATGTAGCTCCTGGCCAAGGTTCCCGTTTTGGCCATGCTTTTAGCAAAGCTACCAATATGCTTATAATGATGCAACAAATATGTCTTAGCTTTCAGGAGGTCAACTTGAAAGCCACACGATCAGTCTTGCAAAAAACAATTACATGGACTAAGAAGTCCAACAAAGGTTGGAGTGAATGGAAGAGGGCATGCCTTGATGTAGGCCTTCGCCATCCAAAATTGAAGACCCCAGTGAAGACTAGGTTTGCCAGCAAGGTTATTTTGTTCCAAAAAACCTTGGAATATAGGGATGCCATAAATCTATGTTATGGCAAGCATGAAACTTTGGATTTACATGGATGTGCACTAGATGCCTAGATGTGGGCAATTTGTAAAACACTCATTAAAACTATGTTTTTTTATTGTGAATAAGTGTATTTTGAACCAAACCCACGACTATTGGTTAATATTTAACACTTTACTTGCTGCATTTCCAATCAGTGTGAGCATGCAAATGGAGATTCAACAATTTCAAACCACCTCCAACAATTTTATTAGGGGGAATTTTGAGTTTGAATTACAAGCATTGCACTTGCATATGATGACAAAAATCCTAGATCCCTTTTTGTCATTTGCAACTACTTGCACTCCTAGCAAGGCACATAACATGCTCGTGTTGATGTTGGACTCACATTTCAAATGCCTAGATGTGGTCAAAGCTTTTGTGCGAGGGGCAAAAGTTATGGAGATGGTGGCAAAGTATGATATTAAATCTTTGATGTTGTTGTTGGTGCCTTTCACCTCCAAAATGCAGGTTCTATTGAGCTTACGAATGCATTGGTGGTTGCTAATGAAGATTCCATTTTTGGCTTAGTGACTTCAAACAAAGCTACTTTGCAGGGGTTATTAAAGAATGAACTATCTTTATTCCACCACTTGCATGTGAAGCCTAAACATTGCTTACTACCCCTTAACTTGGTGGAAGTGCCATGAATTGTAATTTCCCAACATATCCTTTGTTGCAAGGTTGATTCTTGGGAATCCTAAGAATATTTAGTATTGCTATAATTTTGACAAGTCTACGTTGTTGTAAACTAGGAGTGGAGAATTTGGATAAGCTTGTCATTTTCATGAAGAATTGGTCTTTTGATGCAAGGGCAAATTGCATGTGCAAAGGGAAGTCCTTGGATGATTTCTTAGCAAATGAGGCTAATATCATTGATGATAATAACATCATTTTGGATGCGACTAGCTATTACAATGGTGATGAACTAAAATGAAGAATAAGATTGTTCATGAACATTTTATTCTAGTTTATGAAGGGATATAGCTTTGCTATGAGTAGGATTCCAACAATGTTAGTTGTAATTATTGTTTTTGCCTTTTTTAATTGTAAGGATTTAATTTGTTGGACCAAACTTTTTTTGATCTCATCTACCTTGCACTGTGTTTTGAAACTTGACATGTTGCTAGTTCTATGCTCAAAATGTTGGAGCATTTTGGTTTTGAATTTTTTATTATAGAATTGTCTTAAATGTATCTTGGGGATTATTAAATCCAATATCATAATCTAATTTTTTTATTGAATGGAGGTGATTCATCAAATTCATGCATTGTTGCCTGCAAACTATAGAAGTTGGGAACAACCAATTTGTGAACTGGTTTTTTTCATATCATTTGCCTTTTTAATTTCCAATTCCTTGTTGCCCACTTGGGCTATTGTGAGTCTTGGCATTATTGAATCTACTACAAGTTTGTGTTTTTTGTGTAGGGAGCATTTTGAATCGACAAATTTGGAGCTTAAGAGTTATTGGAATAATTATGCAAAGTAATGATCTTCAACAAAAGCCTATATCTGTAACAAATTGGGGTCACAATCATGAAGGTTTTAAACTAGTTAATCCTCATATTCAGCACAAATTTGAGGTAAGAATCTTGAACTAGTCTTGAAATCCCAATTGATTATATATTGATTTTGTTTGAACTCAAGTTTTGTAGCCATTAGAGAGAAAGTGGAACTTGTGAAAAGTTTAAAAGAAGCCCCCTTCACCCCACAACTATATAACAAAAATTGTGGACATAAATAACAAACATTGTGTGGGTCACTAATAGGAGGTATGACAATATTGGGAAAATTAGCAAAGGTGGCAACAATGAGGCATTCAAAGGTATTACTTATAATTGTACAATCTATGCTCCAAAGTGTATTTCATTGAAGGGTAAAAATTTCACTTTTGCTTGGGGATTTTGTCAAAACATAAAGTACCTCTAGCGCTTAAAAGGCAAGTGGCACATCTTACAACTTATTGATTTTGAGGTGGGCTTTACAATTTGCTTTATAATATTGTTTGAAATAAAATTAGTTCCTTGTTTGCAAATAAAACATCTTTGGCATTTCAAGAATTCTCATCTTAGTTAGTTTTTAGTTTTGATCATGTGTCAAGAAATTTAGGATCCCAACATATGTCCATCCATATTATGCATGTTACAAGTTATGAACAAGAAGGTCTTGATAAAAGGAATTACTAGGGAAGGTGCATAAAAGAAGATGCCTTCATATTTATAGTGTTGGAGTATGGGGAGATTTACTTGCCAAACATGTTTTATGTAATGCAAGTAATAAGGCATTGGAAATGAAACTAGATGTAGAAAATCTAATTGGAGTTCAACTTGGTTTCAATTGTATTGACTTGTATATGAATCTATACACTTGAAACTTGATCTTTGCAATTTTTTATATGAACTTACTTTGTGACATTGTTCTTGTTGTACATAGTAAGTGTTTGCTTCTCATAATAGGGTTTCAAGCATTTTCATATGTGGTTTGTTACTACATGTATTGTAGGCTTTGAAGACCATCCATGAATAATGGATTGTGTATTTAGATTTAAAGCTTGCTAATTTCTTGTTAATAAAAGGTGAACTCAAGTTCGTGAACTTTGGTATTGCAAAAACAATCCAAAATGATACAACCAACATTGTGTGGGAATTTTAGGTACACCATTCATTCTAGATCATTTACCTTTTGTGATTACAATGTGAGGTCATTTTGTAGACTAATGCTGGCAGCTTCTATTCCTATTTACAAGGAAACATGTGTATTTTGCAGGTGGCACAATCAACTACATGTCATAAGAGGCATTCCTCACTCCTGGCTCCAATGGAAAAGGATTGACATAGGAGATGATGATACAAGTCGGTTCTAGAGCTCCAAAGTTGCTAGGTTTGGAGGTTTGGAATGGGACAACAAGTTTTTGTGAAATGGAAACAAGCTAAGAAAAAATGGAAAAAACTTATGTTTAGAAAAAGGGTGCAATCACAATCAAATGAGCCACTGGTGACAAAGGACTCAAGGATTGTAGTCCTTTTGTAGTCATTTTTAGTTTCTCATAGAAAGGAGTTTTGGGATGAAATATTTTGCAATATGTTATTAGAAATATATATATATTTTCAATACATCACATTTTTTGTATTAATTTTTCAGGAATAACTAATTTTCTTTAAAAAATGTACAAATTTTACCAAATTCTACATTTTGTTTTGAAAAAAAATCTTAATTTCAAATTATATGAAAATATGTTAATTATTTAATTTTTTGATAAACTACAAAGTTCTTTTAGATGTCATGTACATTACACCCCATTTATGGGGTAAAGGACTCTTGAAATTTTTAAATTATTGTTAAATAGATTTTTTATATAATTTTTTTTCAAATTTCACAACTTTCAAATTGTGAGTGCTTTTTGAGTGTAGATAATCAATTAACATCATCTCAATTTTTTTCTCATCAAAATTTAAAATTTTTTTTTTTCTTCAGCTTAGTAATTTACAAAATTGACTGCTTTTGATGCAATTGTTGTTTGAATTCAAATGTCCTTTACTAAAACCAAAACAAAAAATAATTAATTAATTAATTTTTTTGGAATTCTTCAACACTCATATTAGTCATTTAACACAACATTCCACAATTAACATGACATTAAAGTGGCACCACAAAAATATATTTAACACGATTACAATTTTTATTGAGTTTTGGTAGTCGCCTGACATGCTTTTTGACTCATTTGATTGTGATTGCATTCAAGAGGAGTTAAAACTAACATAATCTTGAGTTTTTCAGCAAGCAATTTGTACATGGAAAATATGAAGGTGATGTATTCGATATCTTAGGGTTGAGAAAATTATAAATTATACTTGATAGAAGTAGCATTTACAATTGGAAAGTTATGTTTAGAAAGAAAAACTAGAACTATTTTGATATTATCTTGAGTTGAAGTGAGAAATGTATACATGGCAAATATTAAGGTGATGTATATGATATCTTAGAATTGAGAGAAGTAGAAAATTTGGCTATTAGATCGAGCAGTAGCAACTAATGAGTTATATTTAGATAGAGAAATCTGAGTTATATCTAGAGAGAGGAACTAGAGCATTTGATAGAATCTTGACCTGAATGTGAGGAGTTTGTACATGACAAACTATCACGATGATATCTCAACTTAAAGGAAGCTCACAATTTGGTGTAAACAATGTGATAATCTAATTTGTCATGTTAATCCAAATATGTGGAATAGTAATAAAAGAGGGAAATAAGAAAGTTTGTTTGTTGCTTTGACTTAGTGTGCCACTGTTTGTCTTGAGTCTTCAAATTTTTCTTTCTATGTAAAGGGTTTACTTTGGCAACTAGCCTTGCTGCCCATTGAATTGGAGCCAATATATACTAGTGTTAGGGCGGGTATCACAAATACCTTGGGCATCACCTGGATATCACTTGGGCATCCTAGTCTGATCCCCTCAGGGTATCATCATGAGTGATGCCCTGAGTAGAAACCAAACTACCAATTCTCATGTGTGTGAGAACTGGATGTGAGAATCGGTTAAAAAAAAATTTAACAAAAAATTTGAGTCGGGTAAAATCTGAGTCTCATAACTGTAGATCTCAAAAAACCTAAAGAATTGGTCAAAGAACCTAGCCCCCAAAGCTTTGGTTCTTTTACCAGTTCTTCCATAAAACCAGGCAGGTTCTTTCAAAAATTTCAAAAATCCAACCAAGAATTTATTTTAGAAATCTTTCAAAAACCTTGAACCAAAGGTCCTTTGATTCTGACTTTTTTCAAAAAGCCAGAGCTATTGTTAAAAAAGGAAATCAAATCAATAATTATTTTATTTTATTTTTAAAAAATTAATTAAAAAAGAAATACCCAGTTTGTGAGAACCATCGAAGGATAACCGGTTATTCTCAAACTTTTAAATACCGGCATTGAGAGAATCGATGTCAATTTTTAAAAAAAAATGTTGATACCCTTGACCGGTGTTAAAATTAATTGGGGGGGGGGGGGGGGGCAGAATTGGCCCTTTTGTAAATGACTTTGCGAAAAACGGACCCGGAGGGTATCCTAGGATTGTGATACCCGCCCAACACTGATATATACACCCATAGTTCATGTCCCTGCCATTAGCCTAGGCCAAAAATGGCAAAGAACACAAGTATGCAAAAAAATTCTTTCAGCTAATGAATGAGGTGAGGTAGCATGCACTCAAGGGGAAAATATTAAACAGGCCAAAGGAAATGAATGCAGTCAGTTCAAAAGTATTGCTGCAATTTTTTCCTCCAGTCTGCCCATTTGCCTCATCCATATTTTCTCCAGTGACACCCAGGCATGTTTTGCACTCGTAACCTCATATAATATGGCATGTTTTGCACTTGTCACTTCCCATAACATGCCAAGTAGTATGTTACATACCCCTTTATATCCCTAGATAAACCCATTTATTTACCCCTTTACACACTAGCGATATAAAGGGGTATGTAACACACTACTTAGCATGTTATGTGAGGTCACAAGTGCAAAACATGCCGTATTAAATGAGGTTATGAGTGCAAAACATGCCTTGTGTATTGTGAGACACACCTCTTGTTTTCTTTTGGGGAAGGGTGAGGGTGTTTGGATTTTTGTTGTCCTCCATGTTCTCATGAAAGTTCTCACTATCTATCCATGAAGTTTCCAACATGTTCCTGAAGTTCCCAATGTGTTCCCAACATGTTACCTCCTCACTTTATATCCCACATCCCTTTGCCTTGAGTTCCACTCTCGGAACCCAAAAGGAGGAGATTACAACATATGGATTTTTTTGGGACTGTCTGAAAGCTTAATTATTATTAATTTCTTGGATGAACCAATCAAAGATTACCATCACAAAAGCAAAAAAAAAATTGAATCTTTGGGGGTCCCCACAACTAATTAATAATATAAACAACAAAATACCCATATATATATATATATATCAATCATATATAGTGCTATTTGTCTTCCATAGTCCAATGTACTTTAGTGCATCACCTTCAGGGTCCACAATATCTTTCACCCAAATTTAGGATAAGGGACATAGGGACCCATTTTTCTATCTTTTGGTCTACTAAAAGAGAACATATGTACTCTCACAACATAAATAATAAAATACTATCTGCAAATCATGGGAAACGAGTGGCCCATGAGTAAAGGCTCTCTGTATCTTGTGTAGAAAGTTGAAAGCCGGCAACAACTTAAAATATGGGCCCAAAAAAAGGAGGTCAACAAGTAGAATACAAAATGGGCGATAAGTTTACAAAGAAAAATGCACATAAGTTGTTACACTAAAGCCAATGAAGATGACTTCAGAAGAGTCTTGCAATGTACTTTTCTTTCTGTCCTTTTCTATTTTCTAGTGGGGTCTGAGTGACAATCAGTGAGATTTTTTTTCCCCTTTTCTTTTGTTGTTGTTGTTCTAACGATTGCTAGGAACATGAATGCTACAAGGTCCTTGATTGTGAATTGAGTGTTGAAAGCATCGATCACATGAATGCTACAAGGTCCTAGATTGTGAATTGAGTGTTGAAAGCATCAATAACATGAATGCTTCAAGGTCCTAGATTGTGAGTTGGGTGTTGAAAGCATCAATAACGTGAATGCTACAAGCTCCTAGATTATGAATTGAGTGTTGAAAGCATCAATAACATGAATGCTTCAAGGTCCTAGATTGTGAGTTGGGTGTTGAGAGCATCAATAGCATGAATCCTACAAGCTCCTAGATTGTGAATTGAGTGTTGAATGCATCAATCACATGAATGCTGCTACAAGCTCCTAGATTGTGAATTGAGTGTTGAAAGCATCAATCAGCTAACTCAATTGGTTTTCATAGAAAGAAGTTCATACAATGATGGCGGGATTATCACTAGAACATCCACCAACAGGAAGACGTCTTGAGAGTTTGCAAGAGAAAGAAGGACTTTTTGTAGCTCTATTGCTTACACTTTTGGCTCTTGTTGTGCACTTTGTCTTTTATAGAAGATTTCGGCACTTGCCTCCAGGACCATGGCCATGGCCTGTAGTGGGCAATTTGTTTCTATTGGGTTCATCTCCACATCAAACGTTTGCACGCTTGGCACAGAAGTATGGACCACTCATGTACATTCGGCTGGGCTCTTGTCACACAATTATAGTGTCTTCTCCTGCGGTGGCGAAGGAATTTCTCTTGACACATGATCATGTGTTTCAATATCGTCGACCTAGCACAATCAACAAGATTTTGACCAATGGTAGCACTATTGGACATTCAAGTGGTCCCTTGTGGCGGCAGTTGCGTAAGATTTGCATGACCGGGTTATTTTCTACCAAATGCATACATTCATTCCAAGCTGTGAGAATGAAAGAGATTAGGTCCACAATGAAAGACATCAAAATTAAAGCGCAAGAGGGCAAAGTAGTGGATCTCGACTTTCAGCTGTCATTGCTTGCTACCAACATCATGACTGAAATGGCTTTCGGGAAGAGGTAAGTAAGAGAATTTCGTCCAAGTTCCCTTTGCTTGCAATCCTTCTAGTATGGTCATTCAACAACTCTTGAATGCAAATTGTGGAGGTTACATGATGTTGGAAAACAGTTAGACCAATTTTGGAGGGTACTCAAAGAAACCTTACAATTGTGATCAACGTGATGTACCATAATCCTCTTCTCATGACTTTCTTTGCTTTATGTATGTGTAAGTGTTGCCACCACTTTGTAGGCTTGCAATGCATGATGCCTTTCTTCTTTGGCACCATCTTTGAAGTTCATGCTTTGCTAAATTGATTAGGTACTTTGGAGAAGATGAAAAAGGTGAGAAGGAAGCTCGTCATCTCAAACAAATTGTTGATGATATCTTTGGTGCATTTGGCACCGTAATTATTGGTGAC
>Ga0116230_10005865_pt1 | contig 12063 bp, 8 predicted proteins | sample S1TSphfallax_3_FD_88678 | JGI IMG/M metagenome (GOLD analysis project Ga0116230, IMG submission 88678) | Host-associated microbial communities from peat moss isolated from Minnesota, USA - S1T2_Fd - Sphagnum fallax MG | ecosystem: Host-associated > Plants > Peat moss > Unclassified | place: USA...
ACCAAAAGCTTCGAGCTTTTTCAACGCGGCTTCGTAGGCGGCTTTGGTCTGCGCATCGCCGCAAAAATCCGGCACATCGGGAATGCCGAAGCGCGGACGCGCCGGCCACGGCTGTTCTTCACTCTTGGGCTTTTGCCGCGAATAGGCATCATCCGCATCATAGCCCGCGACGATGTCGTCAATAGTGCAAGCATCTTTCACCGTTGTCGTCAGCACGGACACGCAATCGAGCGTGCGCGACGCGGGCACAACACCCGTCGTGCTCCAGGCACCGCGCGTCGGTTTAAACCCAATGACATTATTGAGTCCGGCCGGGACGCGCACGGAGCCAGCCGTATCGCTGCCAATCGCAAAAGGCACAAGGCCGCGTGCGACGACCGAAGCCGATCCGGCGCTCGACCCGCCGGAGACATAGGCGGGATCGAAAGCGTTCGGCACAGCGCCATAGGGCGAGCGCACGCCGCAAAGACCCGTTGCGAACTGATCGAGGTTGGTCTTGCCGATAACGATCGCGCCAGCATCCATCAGCCTTTGCACGACAAAGGCATTGGCTTCCGGCTGATAGGCGAAGGCTGGACAAGCGGCTGTCGTCGGCAGCCCGAGCACATCGATATTGTCCTTGACCGCGCAAGGCACGCCATAAAGCGGCAGGTCCAGGCCTTGGCTTTTGGCCGCGTCGCGCTTTTGCGCGGCCGCGGCAAGCTGCGCTTCCAATCCGCTTTTATCGAACAGGCTGATCCAGGCCGGATCGCCCGGCACCAGCTGTTCCAGCAATGAAGATAAAAGCTCCAAAGGCGCCGCGGCTTCGAGAGCGCGGCGCCAATCGTCTATTGTCCAGCCCAGCATGGTTTTAACGACCCGTTTAACTTCTGCGCCAGCTACTTCAAAACCATCGCCGTGAACGGCCAGACATAGGCTTGGAGCATGACGAGGCCGCCAACCAGAGCTGCGAGCATGATCGAATGTTTGAAGACGTAGCGCAAAATATCGCCTTCATGTCCATACCAGCCCGTCGCAGTCGAGGCGACGACGATCGACTGCGCATCGATCATTTTGCCCATCACGCCGCCGGATGAATTTGCCGCGCCCATCAACAATGGCGAGAGACCGAGCTGACCGGCCGATGTCTTCTGCAACCCGCCGAACAAAACATTGGATGCGGTATCGGAGCCGGTCAATGCGACACCGAGCCAGCCGAGCAAAGTGCCGAAGAAGGGATAGAAGAAGCCCGTATTGGCAAAGGCAAGACCGAGCGTCGCATCGATGCCCGAATAGCGCGTGAGGGTGCCAAGCGCGAGCATCGCCGAAATCGTGATCAAGGAATAACGCACGACCCATAAAGTCTTGACGTATTCCTTCACCAGAGACACCGGCGAATATTTCATGATCAAGCCGGAGACGATCGCCGCGAGCAAAATCGCCGTTCCGCTCATTGTCAGGAAATTGAATGTGAAGACCGCGCCTTCCTTTGCCGCGACCGGCACCGCCGGGGGCATTTTCTGGACGAGATTATTCAATCCCTCGATAGGCCATTTTGGCAGGAACAGCGGATTGACTGCATCCTTGAAGGTCTGCGTGCCCCAAATGAAAACGAAGGCGCAGAGAATGATCCAAGGCATCCAGGCGGCGATCAATTGACCGCGCGCCGCGGCCTTCGGCGTAACTGTCTCGATCTTTTGATCCCGATTGACTTCGGAATGGTCGTCATGGCCGCGCAATTTGGGCGAAAGCCAGATCTCTTTCGGCTGCCACACTTTCAGGAAGCCTGCGAGCGCGGCCATCGATACGAGCGCCGCGCCCACATCGACGAGCCACGGCCCATGATAATTCGAAATCAAATATTGCGGGACCGCGAAGGAGAAACCGCAAACGGCGATCGCAGGCCAAACACCCAGCATGCCGCGCCAGCCTGCGAAAGCGAAAATCAGCCAGAATGGAACGATAAAAGAAAACAGCGGCAATTGGCGGCCGACCATAGCGCCGAGCATGATCGCATCGTGATCCACACTATCGGTGAGTTTCATGACCGCGGCGAGCGTCACGATCGGCGTGCCAAGCGCGCCGAAGGCGACGGGCGCGGTGTTTGCGATCAGCGCGAGGCCGGAAGCAGCGAGCGGCGAGAACCCGAGGCCGATCAGAATGGCGCCCGTGACCGCGACCGGTGTTCCAAAACCGGCCGCCCCTTCAAAAAAGGCGCCGAAGGAAAAGGCGATCAAAAGCAGCTGCAAGCGCCTATCCGGCGTGACCGCGCCAAGCGAGTTTTGAACGATCGTCAGAGCGCCTTTTTCCACGCATAGGCGATAGAGAAAAATCACGTTGAGGATGATCCAGCCGATTGGGAAGAATCCGCTCAACAGACCGAGAAAGACAGCCTTGAACGCCATTTCAGCCGGCATGGTGAAAGCCAGAACGGCGATCGAAACAGCGAGAGCAAGTGCGATCAACGCCGCCCAATGTGCTTTCACATGCAAAAATGCGAGCATGATGAGCATAGCCGCGACAGGTATCGAGGCGACAGCCGTCGATAATATCGCATTCCCGAACGGGTTATAGACTTGCGACCAGATCATGACATTTCCCCCGGCAGCTTTTTTGTTTTCTGGAGTTTTCCTCGTTTGCCCCGGTCGCGCCAATACACGGGAAAGCCAAACTTAGCCGAATTGATATGCGCGCTGCCAGAGGCTTTCGCCTTGAATCGGTAAAGGAAATGCCAAATAAACCCAATTTATAGGGAGATTCGCCCTCAAAAAATGAAGGCTATTCAGCCGGTTTGACGCCAGCGGCCGTTTCCCTCACGGTGCGGAATTCACATTGGAAAATATGACAGACGTGCGATGATGGCATAACTATTTGGATATCTTGCGGCGTCTCATTTGGTAGTGTGGAGCGGTCCATGACTGTCATCGAACATGATTTCGGGAAGAAAGATAAGGACAAAATTCGCCGCTTTACCAAGCTTTTGACCTTGGAGGCGCAGCACGAGGCCAATGTTCTTGCGAACCCTTTGCCCTATTTGGAGCGGGCGGACGAACGGATCACCCAGCTTGAGATGGCCCTGACCGAAGCCGCCAACGCGGCCGCCTATGATCCGCCAAACTATGAACCGACCGGCGAAAAGATCGAAGTCGATAAAGCGGAATATGAGCGTTTGCTTCGAAGTAAGCAGCTTTTGGATGCTGCGGTCGCAAAATTGTGATTCTAGCGGGTATGGCAGATCGCGATCCTTGCAACGCTGCCCGATGCGTAAATACGCGGCGGAATGTATCCGATGTGCTTTGCCTTCGGCGATCTGCGATGAAATCCTTTTGAAGAGACAATCTCAGCCTTGAAAGAGACGGATTTCAGCGGCTTCATCCTGAAGACGGCGGCTTTGCTTTAAGACGACCCAAAAGCCCGGCGGTTTTGCAGCATTTAGATTTCGGATATAATTCATGCGTCATAAAGGCATGCTTGCGCTTATTGAGTCGCGCGCGACGTCCATCGTCCAGACACAACAGTTCTGCAATTCTGGTAAGTCTCTATGAAGCAAAAGCGTGCTTTAGAATTTGGTGCTCCGCGCATGATCTCTTCCATTTTTGTCCGATGCGGGTTCGCGGCTCTTACCTGTCTTTTCGCGGGCATGTCGAGCACCAGCGCGTCAGCACAGGCGGATGTCGTCAAGGCTCGTTATTCGGTGAGCCTGGTCGGTCTTCACATTGGAGAAGTCTCGGCAACCGGTCTTCTCCAGCCGGATGGATATAAGATCGATCTCAATGCGCAGCTCAGCGGTCTCGCCGCTATGGTCTCGCGATTGCAAATGGCTCTGGCATCGAGCGGCAGTATTCATCGCGGAACCGTGCTGCCCGCGGCCTATGCGACGACATCCGCCAATTCCTATGAGACGCGCACCATTCGCATGGCCTTGCATAGCGGCGCGGTGACGGCTGTCGATATTACGCCGCCCTTCGAGGATAAAGAAGGCCGGGTTCCTGTAACCGAAGCCTTGAAACGCAACATTCTCGATCCGACAAGTGCGCTCATCATGGCCGTTCCCGCCGGACAGCCTCTGATCGGTCCAACCGCTTGCAATCGGACCATACCGGTCTATGACGGCTTCACCCGGTTCGATATTACTTTGTCTTATGCCGGAACGAAGAGCGTTTCCGCCTTGGGCTATTCCGGTCCCGTCTCCGTCTGCTCGGCGCGTTACACGCCGGTCGCAGGTCATAAGCGCGATTCGCGCTCGACCCAATTCATGGCCGCCAATCGCGATATCGAAGTCTGGCTTGCGCCGGTCGAAAATGCCCATGTCGTCGTGCCTTTCCATGTCTCTTTGAGAACGATGGCTGGCGTGGCCCTCATCGATGCCGTCGAATTTAGGGTCGAACCGGGCGATGTAACGGCGACCACGCATTGAGCTTTTGAGGATGTCCCGAAGCGTGGCGGATTTAGGATCGTGTCCATGATCACGCTTTACACGTTCGGACCTGCTTTCGGCTTGCCCGACCCAAGCCCCTTTGTCGTCAAAGCCATGCTGCTGTTGAAGTTCGCCGGGCTTTCCTATGTCGAAAAACGCGGCAACCTGTTCAAAGCCCCCAAAGGTAAGCTGCCCTATATTGTCGATGACGGCACCGCGATCGGCGACTCGACCTTCATCCGCTTTCACATCGAGAGCAAATATGGCATCGATTTCGATGCCGGTCTCAACCCCATGGAAAGAGCCAATGCCTGGGCGCTTGAGAAAATGTGCGAAGAGCATCTTTATTGGACGATCGTCGATATGCGCTGGTGCGACGATGCGAATTTTGCAAAATACGCCGCGTATCTTTTTGGCGGCATTCCGGCGCTTGTCCGGCCGCTGATCGTAAAGCTTATCCGCCGCAAGATCGCAGGCAGCTTAAAAGCGCAAGGCATGGGGCGGCATACGAAAGCCGATATAGCCCGTCTGGCGATCCGCGATATCGATACGCTCGCCGATAGCCTCGGTGACAGGCCCTTCTTAACCGGTGACAAGCCCGGCGGCGCGGATGCCGCCATTTTTGGTTTCATGAGCGGTGTTCTATCCCCATTTTTTGAGTCTCCGATCCGGACCGCGGCGGAAAACCGGAAAAATCTGGTCGATTATTGCGACCGGATGTCGGAGCTTTATTTCTCAGCCAAGCATATCTGACGTTTACGATTTCGCGGACGAAACCCTTGGCCATCGCCGCGGCTCCAAACCGTTATGGCCAGTCTGTAAACCCAACTTCGCGGCCGCCTTCATAGAATCGGGCTTAATATCAAAGCTCTACTCATGTTGACAAAACAGCCATCCAGAGTCCTCGCAAACGAGTGCTTTCACCGCTTTCTCATGGCTTCGGCTGAGCAGGTGAAGCCGCTAAATCCACAACATACGGTGGAGTTTTGCCCTTCAGCCACATTACCTTGATGAGAACAAAGCAAGATTTCATAGAGAGTCAGCGATTCGGCCGCGATTCGTTCGTGACTCGTTCAAAAGATAAAGAACGGCTGGGTCTGGCGCATCATTGTGATACAGAGGGGCCGTACTCGCCCTTCTCCTCGTGACGGCGCCGACTTGCTTCTATGAATGTTTCAATCCCGGCGGCCCATAGGCTCAAACACGAGCGCGCGAAGAGCGTCAGCATCGTGCTCGGGCCGACCAATACCGGTAAAACCCATTACGCCATCGAGCGGATGCTGTCTTATCCAAGCGGCATCATCGGGCTGCCGCTGCGGCTTCTCGCGAGGGAAGTCTACAATCGTGTCGTCGAAAAAGCCGGCGTGGAGGCGGTCGCGCTCGTCACGGGCGAAGAAAAAATCAAACCCAAACATCCGCGTTATTGGATTTCCACCGTCGAAGCCATGCCGCGCGATCTCAATGTCGCATTCGTCGCTGTCGATGAAATCCAGCTCGCGACGGATCTCGACCGCGGTCATATTTTCACCGACCGTCTGCTCAACCGGCGCGGTACAGACGAAACGCTTCTCATCGGCGCATCGACGATGGAGCGCGCGATGCGGGAGCTTCTGCCGGGCGCGCCCATCTTTTCGCGTCCGCGCCTTTCGAAGCTGACATTCGCTGGCGAAAAGAAGATTGCGCGGCTGCCGCGCCGCAGCGCCATCGTCGCCTTTTCCGGCGAGGAGGTTTATGCGATCGCCGAATGGATCAGGCGGCAACGCGGCGGCGCGGCCGTCGTCCTCGGCGCGCTATCGCCGCGCACGCGCAATGCGCAAGTCGAGATGTTTCAAAGCGGCGACATCGATTATATCGTCGCCACAGACGCGATTGGGATGGGTCTCAATCTGGATGTCGATCACATTGCCTTTGCCTCTGACCGTAAGTTCGATGGCTGGCATTACCGGCGCCTGATCCCGGCCGAATTCGGTCAGATCGCAGGGCGCGCCGGACGCCATATGCGCGATGGCACGTTCGGCACGACGGGCCGCTGCCCGCCATTCGATATCGAACTGGTCGAAGCGCTGGAGGAACATCGTTTTGAACCGGTCCGCATGCTGCAATGGCGCAATACCGATCTCGACTTTTCGTCGCTGACGGCGCTCGCGGCCTCGCTCGATGTTTTACCGAATGAGCCAGGCCTCACGCGTGCGCCGGTCGCGCAAGATCAATTGGTGCTGGAAATCGCGCTGCGCGACGAAAATGTGATCCGGGCGGCCAAGACAAAAGCGGATATTGCGCGTCTGTGGGAAACTTGCCAAATTCCCGATTACCGCAAATTATCCCCCGCGGCCCATGCGGAATTGGTGCTTTCGATTTTCCACTTTATTGTGCGCGCAGGCCATATTCCTGAGGATTGGTTCGGCCGGCACGTAAGTGCACTGGACAGGGTCGATGGCGACCTTGATACATTGTCGGCGCGTATTGCTCAGGTCCGGACCTGGACCTTCATTGCAAATAGAACGGATTGGCTTCGTGACCCTGAGCATTGGCAGGCCGTCACTCGTCGGGTAGAGGACATATTGTCAGACGCTTTGCACGAGCGTCTCGCCCAAAGGTTCGTGGACCGGCGGACGAGCGTGCTAATGCGCCGCTTGAGAGAGAACGCGATGTTGGAAGCGGAAGTAACGAGCAGCGGCGACGTGATGGTCGAAGGCCAGCATGTCGGTCATCTCAATGGTTTTCGCTTCACGCTCGATCCGCAGGCGGGCGGCGGCGAAGCAGCGCGAACCTTGAACGCCGCTGCGCAAAAGGCTTTGGCAAGCGAGATCGAAGGCCGCGCGACCCGTGTTCACGAAGCGGTCGATGAAGCCTTCGTTCTCGCCAATGACGGATTGATCCGCTGGCTCGGCGAGCCTGTCGGCAAACTCATCGAAGGTGCGCATGTGCTCGAACCGCGCACGCGCGTTCTATCGGATGAGCAACTGACCGGCGCTTCTCTCGAAAAAGTCCAAAAGCGGCTCGATCTCTGGACGGCGCAACATATTAAGAAACTGCTTGGCCCGCTGGCGGAGCTTGAAAAAGCCGAAGGCCTCGAAGGGATCGCGCGCGGTGTTGCTTTTCAGATCGCAGAAGCTTTGGGGATTCTCGAGCGATCCCGCGTGGCTGACGAAGTTAAAGGTCTAACACAAGAGGCCCGCGCGACCTTGCGCAAGTTCGGTGTGCGCTTCGGGGCTTTTCATCTCTATCTGCCGCAACTTGTCAAACCCGCGCCGCGCGCGCTGGCCGCCCAGCTTTGGGCTTTGCGTCAGGGCGGCCTCGAAGAGATGAAAGGACTGGATGAAGTCCCGCATCTTGCCTCTTCCGGCAGAACCTCTTTCGCCGCCGACAAAGACGTGCCGAAGGGGCTTTATCGCGCCGCGGGCTTTCGTGTCTGCGGCGACCGCGCCGTGCGCGTCGATATTCTCGAACGGCTGGCCGATTTGATACGCCCGGCTGTGTCCTACCGGCCGGGCCTCACAGCGGGCGATCCGCCCGCTGGCGCGGCCGATGGCGACGGATTTGTCGTGACCGTGAATATGACATCGCTGGCTGGCTGTTCGGGCGAGAGCTTCGCCTCCATCCTGCGTTCGCTCGGCTATCAGTCGGAGCAGCGTAAAGGCCCGGCGATCACGGTGCCATTGGTCGCCAAGGCTCCGACGGAACCTTTGCGCCCAACGCATGAGACGACTGGCGTGGAAACCTCCGGCCATGCTGAGCCGGACGCCGAGCCTGCGGTGGCCGAAGCTCCGGAAGATCTGAAGAGCGAAGCTGCGATACCGGAGGTGCTAGAACCGGAAGCTCCTGCGGAAGCTATGAGCGAACCTGTGCAGGCGGCCGCGGAGGAAACCGCACCCGCTGTTGCGCCCGAACCCGAACCGGCGGAACCCGTGGCGGACCCAGAACCCCAGCTTATCGATGTTTGGCATCCGCATCGCCAGCATCACCAAAAACATGCTGGCGCGCAAAAACATGGCAGTCCCCGCAATCAGCACAATCGAGCCCAACGCAATGTCCCGCAGGGCGGCGGATCTGTTCCCGCGGCGACACCGGACATGGCTGAGGCTGGCGCCGTGGCCGCGGTTCCGAAACCCGAAGGTCAAGAGCCCCATCAACGAGACGATCAGAAAAGAAACGATCGCCGCCGTAGCGATAACCGCGGGCGTCAGCCGCATGGCGATGCGCCGAGGCGCGATCAAGCCGCGGCGCCGCAAACAGGTCAGGACCAAGCGGCAAAACCCCGTTTCGACAATCGGCGCGGAAAACCCGGAGGCAAAGGTCCGCAGCATGAGGATCACCGCCAGGATCGTTCGAACAAGCCTCAGAACGCGCCGCGTCCTGTCCGCGAGCGTCCGCCCGATCCAAATTCGCCTTTCGCCAAACTCCTAGAACTAAAGGCAAGGCTCGAAAACAACGCCGATTCGAAATAAGCTCGGTTTCCCAGAGCGCTTTCCGATTGGGTGGAATCACCCAAGCGATAGAATTTGCTCCAAATCAATATGTTGGAGCATGTTCTTTTCGCAAAACCGCGCACAGTTTTGCGGAACAGGCTCTAATCGCTATGGAACGCCGAAATGCCAAAATCGAAATGGACGCCGCTCTGGTTGCTTTTGCTGCTGCCTTATTTTGGATTGCTCTTCGCCGGTCTCTATAACAAAGCGGCTCCCGATCTTTTCGGTTTTCCTTTTTTCTATTGGTATCAGCTCCTTTGGGTGCCGATCACATCGGTTCTGATCTACATCGTTTACCGGAGCGTCGCCGATGACGAATGATCTCGATTATCCGGCGATCTCCGTCTTCGTTTTTTTCTTTCTTCTCGTCACGGTGATGGGCTTTGTCGCAGCGCGGTGGCGGCGGCCAGCGACCTTGGCCCATATCGATGAATGGGGTCTCGGCGGCCGCCAATTCGGCACCTGGATCACGTGGTTTCTGATCGGCGGCGATTTCTACACGGCCTATACGGTGATCGCCGTTCCGGCACTCGTCTATGGCGTGGGCGCTTATGGGTTTTTCGCCCTCCCTTATACGATCATCGTTTACCCTTTCGTTTTCGCCGTCATGCCCTTGCTTTGGCGTGTTGCGAAGGACGGCAACCATGTGACGGCGGCCGATGTCGTGCATGCACGCTATCAATCGCGCAGCCTTGAACTCGCCGTCGCCATAACCGGCATCATCGCGACCATGCCCTATATCGCTTTGCAACTGATTGGCATGGCAGCGGTCATCAAGGCTTTGGGGCTGACCGGTGAAATCCCGCTGATCCTCGCCTTCCTCGTGCTGGCCCTTTACACCTATTCATCGGGCCTGCGCGCACCGGCGCTCATCGCTTTCGTCAAAGATACGATGATCTATATCGTGGTGATTGTCGCCATCGCGTTCGTGCCGCTGAAACTCGGCGGCTATGCGCATATTTTCGCAGCAGCCGACGCGGCTTTCAAAGCCAAAGGCTCTGGCGGTATCTTGCTGGCGCCCGCGCAATATCTGCCCTATGCGACATTGGCTTTCGGTTCGGCGCTCGCAGCCTTCATGTATCCGCATACCCTGACCGGCGTCTTTGCGAGCAAGAGCGGCAATACGATCCGCAAGAACGCGGTCCTCTTGCCAGCCTATACATTGCTGCTCGGGCTCCTGGCGCTGCTTGGCTATATGGGCCATGTGGCAGGCCTCAAGCTCACCAGCAACACGGACGTCGTTCCAGTGCTGTTCAAGACGCTTTTTCCTGGTTGGTTCGCGGGCTTCGCCTTCGCGGCGATCGGCATTGGCGCGCTCGTGCCCGCGGCGGTCATGAGCATCGGCGCCGCCAATCTCTTCACCCGCAATGTCTGGAAAGCCTATGTCAATCCGAATGTGAGCGAAGCGGGCGAAGCCAAGGTCGCCAAAATCACATCGATGCTGGTCAAGGTCGGCGCTCTCTTGGTCATCTTGTTTTTGCCGACGCAATTCGCGCTCGATCTGCAATTGCTCGGCGGCCTATGGATCTTGCAGACTTTGCCAGCGGTGATTTTCGGCCTCTTTACGAGTTGGTTTCGCGCACCTGCCTTGCTCGCAGGCTGGGCCGCGGGTCTATCCCTTGGCACCTATTTTTCCTATATGGATGGATTGAAGCCGCTCCATACGCTGACCTTCGGCGATACGAAATATACGCTTTACGTCGGTCTTTTGGCGCTTGTCGTCAATATTGCCGTGACATTGGCTGTCAATGCCTTAATGCCGCAACGCAAGACAGCTATCGGGGCTGCCGAATAGCCGGTGTTTGGTCCCAAGGCTTGGTGGAGTTGGGTTACTCATCTCCGCCTTCTTCTTCCGCGCATAGCGGGCATTCTTCACCGGCTTCCTCCAGCACGGTTTTGATCGCCTCCATGAACTCATCGCGCGTGGCATCGACCTCTTTGGCCTTCACCATGTCATTGGCGGTTGCATAGGCTTGGCTGACAGCCTCGGGATCGCCCTCGTCGACAAACGTGCCTTTATGCGTTTCGCATTCGGCGAGAGCCCCCGCCTTGATCAAAACGCCCTTCGCAACTTTTTCGAGTTCTTCTTTTTTCGCCTGAGCCATTTGCCCCCCAATCACACTTGGAAACGCGGCTCGCTAAAGCCGATGCCGCTTGAAAACGCAAAAAGACGTTGAAGCGAGATAAGCCGATCAATCAAGAACGGCGTGGCGCGCCATTACGCCGCCCCTCGACCGCCCATGTGCCGATAAGGCTCGCAAGCAAAACCAGAAGGCCAATGAAGCCGATCGCCAAAGGCGCGACGCCAACGCCCTTCACTTCGCTCGTGCCGGTGCGTTTGATCGCGGCGTAATCCGCGCCGCCATAGACCGGGCTTTCGCGCATCGCGACAAGACGCGGCATGGCGATATCGCCTTTCGCGTCCGTCGCAATGCGCCGCACCGTGCCGCCGGTCGCTTCGGCCAAAGGCGTGAGCTTATCGGGCGTCGAGACGACCTCCTGGAACTCGCGCGGGTTTTCCGGCCCGACATTGGCGAGCACCGACAATGGCCCATCGGTCAATTTATAAAGCCCGATCTCCCCGGTCTTCAGTGTCGCGCGCGAAAGGCCGGGCTCCGCAGGCGTCAAAGTCACCGTCTGCTCCTTGCCGGACGGCGCTATGACCTTAACCGGTGGAATCTGGTCCTTCAGGCTTTGGCGCTCGATAACGAGATCATGGCCCTTGACGCTGGCGCGCAAAGCCTCTTCTTCGAGATCTGGTTCCTTCATCAGCCAATGTGCGAGGCGGCGCGAGAGATCGAGATGCGGACCGCCGCCCTCGAAGCCGCGCGCCCAGAGCCACATTTGATCGGTGAGCAAAAGCGCGACACGGCCTTTGCCTTCGCGCGACAGCACGAGCAAAGGCTTCGCATCCGCGCCCGATAAAATGCTGGTGCCGCGCGCGACATCGGCATTGACCTGCCGGAACCATTGGCTCCAGGCAGGCGGCGTTTGATCGGCGCCGCTGAGCCCGCGTGTCACCGGATGTTTCGCACCCTCGGCTGAGACCACGGCACGAAACGCCTGTTCGGTGAGGCTGCCATCGGGGTGCGCCGGCACGATGCGCCCGAGCGGCGAATAAAAGAGCCCTTCGGGGCGCGCGAAATCCGGCCCCGCCGCCAAAAGCAAAGCGCCGCCATCGCGCACATAGCGCACGAT
>Ga0116230_10005866_pt1 | contig 12062 bp, 12 predicted proteins | sample S1TSphfallax_3_FD_88678 | JGI IMG/M metagenome (GOLD analysis project Ga0116230, IMG submission 88678) | Host-associated microbial communities from peat moss isolated from Minnesota, USA - S1T2_Fd - Sphagnum fallax MG | ecosystem: Host-associated > Plants > Peat moss > Unclassified | place...
CTTGTCATGCTGAACTCGTTTCAGCATCCATCATGCCGCACGAACGGAGGTTCATGGGGAGAAATGGACCCTGAATCGAGTTCAGGGTGACGAACTGATAATGGTGCGAACTTCAGATTCGGGCCACTAGAGCATGATGCGAAAAAGTGGGAACCGGTTTTTACCTGCGGTGGCCTGCGGCTCGCTTAAATCATGCGAAAACAAAGACTCCTAGAGAATGATGCGCTTCTTTCTTATCGCATCATTCTCTAGGTGCTGGCGAGCAGGTCCCGCAATCCCTCGATCGATCGTCGGTAGAAGGCGTCGATCCGCGCGGCGACTGCGTCCTGCGGCGCGTGGAAACGGGTGGCATCGGATGACCAGGTCATTTCGGTGACGCGATCATCGACCGCGCGCAGCGCGATATTGCCGTGCAAGTCGTCGACCGGCACCGAATGCGGCGGCAGGATCAGATAGCGCAGAACATGCGCGTCGCGATCGATCGCCTCGACGCGTTCGCGCACGCTGGTACCGTTCGCATGGACCGTACGCACCATGCCCACGCCGCTGCCCTCGACGGTGCAATCGGTCACGCCCGCGATCCAGTGCTGCACCCCGCCGAACGCGGCGATCACCGGCCAGACTTTGGCGATGGGCTGCTCGATCAGCGCGGTCACGCTGACATATGTTACCGCCGGGCTTGTCATTGCATCGTTCTCCTGCGACAACAAATCAAACATCGTTTTATTTGCGAGTCAACACGGGAGAGAAACCATGGCACAACCGTTGCGGTTCGACGGCGAAGTGGTGCTGGTCACCGGCGCCGGGCGCGGGCTGGGCGAAAGCTATGCGCGGCTGCTGGCGCGGCTTGGCGCGCATGTCGTGGTCAATGATCTGGGTGTCGATACCGACGGCAAAGGCCGATCGGCCGCACCGGCGCAAGCGGTGGTCGATGCCATCGTTGCGGCGGGCGGATCGGCGAGCAGCGACCACAGCGACGTGGCGTCGCCGGACGAAGCGCAGGCGCTGGTCGCGCGGATCATCGCCGATCACGGCCGGATCGATGCGGTGATCAACAACGCGGGCAATTTCCCCGCCCCCGGCGATATCCTCGACACGCCGTTTTCGGCATTCGAAAGCACCTGGTACAGCCATCTCGGCGGCACGCTGCATCTGTGCCAGGCGGTGCTGCCGCACATGCGCGCGGCCAATCATGGCCGCATCGTCAACACCAATTCGACCCAGTCGCTCTATGGCGGCACCACCAGCCCGGCCTATGCCGCGGCCAAAGGCGCGGTGCAGGGGCTGACGCTGTCGATTGCCGGGGCGCAGCGCGGCACCGGGGTCACTGCCAATTGCCTCAGCCCCGGCGCATTTACGCGCATGGTCGATCGCACCGAGCGGCCGCCCGAATTCACCGCCTCGCTCAAACGCAATCTGGCGCCCGATCTGGTCGCGCCGCTGGCGGCGTGGCTGTGCCACCGCGACTGCCGCGAAAACGGCGCGGTGCTGCAGGGCATGGCGGGGTGGTTCAGCCGCACGCTTACCGGCGATCTGCCCGGTTTCTGGGATTTCGATCCGACGATCGAATCGGTGGCGCGCGGGCTTTCGGCGCTGGGTGACGACAGCACGATCGAGGGCGCTGCGGATTCGTCGGCGCATGCCGCGCGCGTCGTCGCGCTGGCCGACCGGCTGCGCGCGGCGGCGTGACCGTGATGCGCGATATCCGCATCGCCACCGCCGACCGGGTGATGACCGTAACGCTTGATCGCCCCGCCAAAAAGAACGCGGTGACCGACGCGATGTATGGCGCGCTGGCGGCTGCACTGCGCGATGCCGCGGCCGATGCTGCGATCCATGTCGTGGTGATCGAGGGCGCAGGCGATGATTTCTGCGCGGGCAACGACATTGCCATGTTCGCCGATGCCTCTGCCGATGCGATTGCCCGGTCGCACGCCGGCCGCTTTCTCGAAGCGCTCAGCACATTTCCAAAGCCGCTGGTTGCTGCGGTCACCGGCCGGGCGATCGGGATCGGGGTGACGATGCTGCTGCACTGCGACCTGGTCTATGTGGCCGGCGACGCGCAATTGGCGACGCCGTTCATCGATCTGGGCCTCGTGCCAGAGGCGGCGGCCGCGCTGCTGATCCCGGCGCGGATCGGCCATGTGCGCGCCTTTGCGCTGTTTGCGCTGGGCGAGCGGTTGAGCGGAACGCGTGCGGCCGAGCTGGGTATCGCCAATCTGGCCTTGCCCGCGGCCGAGGTTGGCGCAGCGGCGCATGCGGCGGCCACGGCGGTCGCGGCACGGCCGCCCGGCGCGGTCATCGCCACCAAGCAGTTGATGCGCGATGTGCCCGCGATTGCCGGCGCGCTCGCCGCCGATCGAGCGGCGTTTCTGCAACGGCTCGAAACCCCCGAGGCAGCCGCGGCGTTCGCCGCCTTTGCCGCGCGCAAGCGATGACCGGCACAATGCCGTTCGTCGCCGTCAGCGACGGTATCGCGCTGGCGGGCGAGACGATCGGTCTTGCCCGCACCGGCGAAGACCCCCCGCTGGTGCTGCTGCTCCATGGCGGCGGACAGACCCGGCACGCCTGGTCGGGCAGCGTCGCGCGGTTGACCGCCGATGGCTTTGCGGTGGCGCGCTATGACGCGCGCGGCCACGGCGACAGCGGCTGGGCGCCCGACAAGGACTATGCGATGGCTGCGCATGGCCGCGATGTGGCGGCGGTGCTGCGCACGATCGGGCGGCCCGCCGCGCTGGTCGGCGCCTCGATGGGCGGCATTGCGGCACTGCTGGCGACCGCGATCGTGCCGGAACTGGTCCGCGCGCTGGTGCTGGTCGATATCGTGCCGCGCTTTGCCAGGGACGGCGTCGAACGCGTCCGCGCGTTCATGCAGGCGCATCCCGACGGCTTTGCCGACATGGCCGAGGCGGCTGCGGCGGTCCATGCCTACAACCCCGCTCGGCCGCCGCCCAAAAGCCCCGACGGGCTGATGCGGTCGCTGCGGCTGGGGCCGGACGGACGCTTGCGCTGGCATTGGGACCCGGCCGTGGTCGGCGATCCGCCCGGCGCCGCAGTCGAAGCGATGTTATCTGCGGCGCTGGCTGCGCTGTCACCCCGGCTGCCGCTGCTGCTGGTGTCCGGTGCGCAAAGCGATGTCGTCGATGCTGACGCCGCGGCCGAATTTCGTCGCCAGGCCCCCCAGGCCGAAGTGGTCACGATCGATCGCGCCGGACATATGGTGGCCGGCGATCGCAACGATGCGTTCGCTGCGGCGATCAGTGACTTTCTCAAACCGCTGGCGCAGCGCCAAACGTCCGCTTGAGCGCGGCGCGATCGATTTTCAGCGTGGCATTGCGCGGCATTTCGGCAATTGTTGCCAGGTGGCGGGGATGCTTGAAGCGCGCCAGCTTGTCGGCGGCATGGTCGATCAGGCCGGCGAGCGTCACGGTTGCGCCGGGGACCGGCTCGACGATTGCCATGCCGACTTCGCCCCAGCGCGCGTCGGGGACCGCAATGATCGCAATCTCGCGCACGCCCGGCGCGTGCGACAGCACGAGCTCGATTTCGGCGGGATAGATGTTCTCGCCGCCCGACCGATAGACTTCGCGCAGGCGATCGACGATGGTGAGCCGGCCCTGATCGTCCTGCCGCCCGCAGTCGCCGGTGCGGAACCAGTCACCGGTGAAATAGTCCTCGCGCGGGCGGTTCCAGTATCCGGGGGTAATCGCCGGGCCGCGCGTCCAGATTTCGCCGATGTCGCCCCGGGCGACATCGTTGCCTTGCGCATCGACCAGCCGCAGCTCGGTTTCGGGAACGACGCAGCCCGAACAGTTGCGCAAGGCAAGCTCGCGCCCGCCTTCGAGCACCGCAACATTGGGCCCCTGCTCGGTCGAACCATAGGCCAGTTGCAGAAAAAAGCCGCGATCCTGCCATTGCTGATGCACCCACACGGTTTTTGGCCCCCAGCCGCCGAACAGCGCGGTGCGCAGCGCCGGAAATGTCGCCTGGGCGAATTGGGGCAGCGCGGTGATCGCTTCGTACATCTGCAACACGCCGCACAGATGCGTGATGCCGATCGCGGGATCGGTCAGCAGGCGCAAGGTCGTTGCCGCATCGAACCGCCGCACGGTGGTCACGTGTCCGCCCCAATAGAGCATCGGATTGGTCATCGTGTTGAGCCCGCCGGCGTGGAACAGCGGCACGATGTTGAGATGGTGTCCGCAGCGTTCGGCCATGCGCGAGACATGTGCCGCGTTGATCGCATGGTGCTTCAGCGTGCCCTGGCTGCACAGCGCGCCCTTGGGCAGACCGGTCGTGCCCGACGTATAGAGGATGTGCGTCAGCGTGTCCTCGTCGCGGATCGTTCCCGCCAGCGCCTGGTCATGGGCGTCGATCAGGCGGTCATACGCGCTGTGCGCCGGATCGTCGCTCCACCGCACGCGCGCCGCCAGGTTCAGCGCATCGGCCAGTGTGTCGCCCACCGCTTGCCAGGCCTGGTCGTAAAACACGATCGCGGGCGACGAATCGCGCGCCAGCGTGACCAGTTCGCCCACCGCCAGCCGCCAGTTCAGCGGCACCAGGATCAACCCCGCGCGCATGCAGGCAAATTGCAATTCGAGCACGCGGGTATCGTTTTCGGCAATCAGCGCGACGCGGTCGCCCGGCTTCAGGCCAAAATGGTGCAGCAACGCGTGCGCCAGACGTCCGACGCGGTGTTCGAGCATGGCCCAGGTGATCGTGATGCCGCGTTCGACACTGGTCAGCGCCGGCCCATCGGGGTTGCGCAGTGCGTGCCAGGCAACCCAGTCATGGACCCGGGGCGTCATGTCCGATCTCCCGCAGTGGTGGTCTTGATGAAGATTTCCTGCGCCACCGAGGCGACCAGCGTGCCGGCGCGGTCGAAAAACCGGCCGGTGGTCAATCCGCGCCCGTCGGCCGCGCGCGCCGATTCCTGGACATGGAGCAGCCATTGATCGGCGCGCACCGGGGCGTGGAGCCAGATGGTGTGATCGAGCGAAGCACCGAACATGCCGCGGCCGGCGATCAGATCCTCCCACACCAGCGGATGCTGCACGGTCACCGCATCGGCCATCGTCAGGTCGCTGGCGTAAAGCAGCAGCGCGGCGTGGAGCAGCGGATCGTCGGGCAGCGGCTCGTCGACGCGCATCCACACGCGGTGGTTGCCGCTGCCGATCGTGCGGTCCCACGGCGGCTGGTCGACGTGGCGCAAATCGATCGGCCAGGGCACGCCGACGTTGCGCGGCAGATCGCCAGCGTGCCGCGTCAGCAGCGCGACATCGCGCGGCGTGATCCGGTCGGGCGCGGGTGCGTCGGGCATTGTCCACTGGTGCGCGATCCCGCCGCCGCCGGTCGCGAACGAAACCGTCGCCAGCACCATCGTCTTGCCGCGCTGTTCGGCGCGCACCTGGCGCACCGAAAAGCTGCGCGTATCACGCAGGCGCTCGACTGCATAAATGGTTGCCAGCGCCGGATCGCCGATCCGCAGAAAATGGCCATGGAGCGAATGGACCCGGCGGTCAGACGGCACGGTGCGTGCCGCAGCGAGCAAGGCTTCGGCAAGGCTTTGCCCGCCATAGACGCGGTCGAATGTCCCGGGGGCAGGGGTCACGCCGAACCGGTCGTCGCCGGCGGGTGCCAGGCTGCCCAGGCGCGCCACCAGTTGCCGCAACATCGCAATCCGCGCGTCCCGCGCCCGGCACAACAGCGTCTTGCCCAACGCGACTCTCCCTTGACGAAATTATTATCATACGCTGTATGGTAGTCAACGCGTGCCGCATGGCACGGCGCGCGCATGGAGATGGTGCGGTGACCGATCTGCCCCCCGATGCGGCAACATTGGCCCGGCTGGTATCGGCCCGCCACAGTTGCCGCGGGTTTCGCCCCGATGCAGTGCCCGCCGCGACCATCGCGACGATGCTGGGCATCGCGCAAGGCGCTGCGTCCTGGTGCAATTCGCAGCCGTGGCAGGCGATCGTGACATCGGGAGCGGCGACCGAACGGTTTCGCGATGCGCTCTATGCCCATGCCGGCGCCGGGCTTTGGGCCGACCAGGCGGCCCGGCCCGAACAGCCCGATTTCGCCTTTCCGCAGCGCTACACCGGTGTCTACCAACAGCGCCAGCGGCAGACCGGCTGGGCGCTCTATCAAAGCGTCGGCGTGGCGCACGGCGACCGCGTCGCGTCGGGGCGGCAGATGCTGGAAAATTTCCGCCTGTTCGGCGCGCCGCACGTCATGATCATCACCACCGAAAGCGATCTTGGCGTGTACGGCGCGATCGATTGCGGGGCTTACATTGCGCATGTCATGCTCGCCGCGCAGAGCCTGGGGGTCGCGACGATCGCGCAGGCGGCGCTCGCGGGCGTGGCGCCGTTTGTGCGCGATCACTTTGCGATCCCGCCGCATCGCAAAGTGGTTTGCGGGATTTCGTTCGGCTTTGCCGACCCCGATCATCCCGCCAATCGCTTTCGCACCACCCGCGCGCCGCTCGACGAGGTGATCGAGCACCGCAACTGACCCGGGCTCAGCCCGCCGAAATCAGCAGGCGTCCCGGCTGTTCGATCAGCGCGGCAATCGTCGCAAGGAACCGTGCCGCGCCCGCACCGTCGATCGCGCGATGGTCGCAGGCAAGGCTCAGCGTCAGTTCCTGCACCGCCACCGGGCGGCCATCGGCGGCAGGGCGAAAGACTGTGCGCGGCGCCCCGATACCGAGCATGAAAGTCTGGTCGGGATCGATGATCGGGGTCAGCGATCGCACGGCGAACATGCCGACATTGGAAATGCCGATCGCCGCATCGGCCAGGTCGGCAGCGCTCAGCCGCCCGCTGCGCGCGCGCGCGATCGCGGCATCGAGCGCGGCGGCGAAAGCATAAGGCCCGCCGACCGCCGGTATCACCGGGGCCATCACTCCGCCCGGCGTGTCGACCGCAATGCCGATGTGCGGGGCCCCCAGCGCTACGGCACGCCCGCCGCGCCAGACCACATTGGCATCGGGACACAGGCCCAGCGCGCGCGCGACCGCCACGCCGAGCAGCGCGGTAACGCTCAACTTGCGCGGTGCCGCAGGGTCGGCGTTGCAATCGCGCCGCAACGCGGACAGCGCATCGAACGCGACATCGGCGGTCAGGTAGAAATGGGGAATCTCGGCCTTGCTGCGCGATACCCGCGCCGCGATCAGCGCGCGCAAGTCGCGCGGCGCGGCGGCCGGCGGCAAACTGGCGCGCGCGTCGATCAGCGCCTGGACATCGCGTGCCTGGATCCGGCCGCGCGGCCCGGTGCCGGAAATCAGCGCCAGATCGACGCGATCGCGTGCCGCCAGCCGGCGTGCCAGCGGGGTTGACAGGCGCCGCTCGCTGGCAGCGGCCGGCAGCGCGGGGCGGTCGGGCGCCTGCCGGTCCGGTGGGGCGGGCGCCGCATCGGTGATCGCGGCGGCCTGCCCGGGCCCGCTCCAGGTCGCCACCGCAGCGCCGACATCGACCGTTTCCCCGGCGGCGACCAGCAGCGCACCGATCGTTCCCGCGCCAGGCGCTTCGACTTCGCTGCTGATCTTGTCGGTTTCGACGACAAACAGCACTTGCCCTGCCTCGACCGCGTCGCCCGGGGCGACATGCCATTCGGCGATCACCCCTTCGTGCATGGTCAGCCCCAGCTTGGGCATGACGATGGTGGCCTGGTCAGCCATAAGTGCCGTGCACGGCCGCGATCACCTGGGCAGGGCCGGGCATATAGTCGATTTCGAGCGTGCGGCCGAACGGCACCGGCATGAACGCGCCGCCAACGCGCATGATCGGACCGTCGAGTTCGTCAAAACCGATCTGCGCCATCCGCGCGACGATTTCGGCGCCGACGCCGAACGCTTCGACCGCTTCGTGGGCGACCACCAGCCGATGCGTGCGCGCCAGCGATGCGAGCACGCAGGCCTCGTCCCACGGCTGCACGGTGCGCAAGTCGATCACTTCGGCCTCGATCCCGTCATCGGCCAGCGTCTGCGCTGCGGCCATGACTTTGTGGACCATCGCGCCATAGCTGACGATAGTGACATCACGCCCCGCGCGGGCGATCCGCGCCTCGCCCAGCGGAACCGCCGGCGGCGCGTCGGACAGCACGCCTTTCATCGGATAAAGCGCCTTGTTCTCGACGAAAATCACCGGGTTGGGATCGGCGATCGCGCTCTGGAGCAGCGCATAGGCATCATCGAGCGTGGCCGGCACCACGACTTTGAGCCCGGGCACATGCGCAAACCAGGCCTCCAGGCATTGCGAATGCTGCGGCCCGGCGTTCAGCCCGCCGCCGTGCTGGGTGCGCACCACCATCGGCACCGCGCCCTGGCCGCCAAACATGAAATGCAGCTTGGCCGCCTGGTTGACCAGCGCGTCCATCGTCAGCGTCATGAAATCCATGAACATGATTTCGATGACCGGGCGAAACCCCCCGACCGCCAGCCCGACCGCCATGCCGGCGATCGCGTTTTCGGCGATCGGCATGTCGATCACCCGGTCGGGGCCGTATTTGTCCAGCAGTCCGCGCGTAACCGCAAAGCTGCCGCCGGCATTGGCAATATCTTCGCCCAGCAGCACGACTTTGGCATCGTGGGCCATGGCATGATCGAGCGAGCGGTTGATCGCATGGGCAAAACGCGCTTCGCTCATCGCGCGGCACCGGCCTGCGCATAGACGTCGTCGAGCGCGGATTGCAGCGACGGCTCTGCGCTGAGCCGCGCAGCATCGACCGCAGCGTTGACGATCGCATTGACGGTGCTTTCGATCGTCTCGATCGCAGCCGGCGCAGTACCGTGATCCAGCAACCGCGCGCGCGCAATCGCCAGCGGGTCGACCGGGGGCGCGGGATCGTTGCGATAGCGCTGCGAATCGCCCTCGTAATGGCCGCGGATGCGCGTGGTTGAACATTCCAGCACCACCGGTCCGCGCTCGATCCGAATTCGCGCGACGATGTCGGCGGCGCATTGCGCGACGCGTTCGACGTCGGAGCCGTCGATGCCGAACCAGGCAATGCCATAGGCCGCAGCGAGCTTTTCAAGCGTGAAGCTCACCTGGGTCGAGGTCGGGCTGAATTCGGACCAGCCGTTGTTTTCGCAAACGAACAGGATCGGCACGTGCTTGAGTTTGGCAATGTTGAATGCTTCGTGGATGATTCCTTCGGCAAGCGCGCCATCGCCGAAAAACGACACCGCCAGGCCATCGCCGCCGCGCAGTTTCTGCGCCAGCCCGCTGCCCAGCGCGATCGCCACGCCGCCGCCGACAATGCCGTTGGCGCCAAGCATCCCGACCGACAGATCGGCAACGTGCATGCTGCCGCCGCGGCCTTTGCACGCGCCATCGGCTTTGCCCATCAGTTCGCGGAAAAACCCGTCGAGCCCCAGCCCTTTGGCCAGTGCGTGGCCGTGCCCGCGGTGAGTCGATGCAATCGTGTCGTCGGTGCGCAGTGCGGCCATGACCCCGACGCTGACCGCTTCCTGCCCGTCGCTCAGATGGATGAAACCGGGGATTTCACCCGCTGCAAACAACGCGCCGCAATGGCGCTCCGCCTCCCGAATAGTGGCCATCCGCCGATAGAGTTCGGGCAGATCCACGCCGCCCGCGTTGTGCCCGCGCGGATGCTCCGTCACGGCGCCGATCACCTGTTCCAACCAATGCCTCCCGAGCCAATGTCTTGGAGTCTGACCGAAAACTCCGGCGTGGCCGGAGTTTTGAAGTCGGCACCGGCCCGCTCCCCCACCCGACCACCCAACAATAGTACCCTATGGGTGGTCGGGTGGGGGAGCGGGCCGGTGCCGACTTCAAAATTCGCTCTTTCGCGAATTTTGAACCCGACTCTTGCCGGACCAGCGGCGGTCTCGGTTCGGCCTTGAATTTCTCGGCGGTCGATTTGAAGAACGGGCCTTCGTAATCGCCTTCGGTCGCCGGGGTGTCGTCGACCAGGATTTCGTAGGCATAGCGGGTATCGTCTTCATTGATCGGCCGCGTGTCATAAGTCCATTCGATCAGGTTCTTGTCGGGATCGAACGTGTAGATCGAGCGGATGAATTCGTGATCGGTCATCGACACGTGGTACCCGGCATCGAGCCAGGCCTGCTTGCGCCGCTGCAACTCTTCTTCACCCCCCTTGCAGTTGAAGGCAAAGTGGTTGACCCAGCGCGGCAGCCCAAGCCCGGTCGAAATCGCGCTGCGCCAGGCATCGGGGTCGAGCTGGACTCCCTCGATCCCGCGCAAGTCCCACAGCGCCATCGTCGCGCCGTCGCCGATGTCATAGAACATGTGCTTGGTCCAGCCGCCGCCTGGCGCCTGGCGCTTGACCCCTGCGACCAACGGGAACCCCATCACTTCGGTGTAGAAATGGTGCGAGGTGTCGAAATCCTTTGGCGCAATCGCAAAGTGGTGAACGCCCATAGCCTGATCCTCTCGGTGGAGCGCCGCCGTTAAGGGCGACGACGTTTCGGCAATAACCTAACAGCGAGAGAATGTGGGTGCAAGGGGCATATTCGGCGACAGTTCGCGGATTTTTCGGGATGCAAATGCCATCAGCGCTTGCCCTCAGGCGTTTGCCCTGAATGACTATTGCGGATTGAAACATACACTGTTAGAGGATTTTTGAGAGAAACTTGGAGGCACGCATGGAACTCGCACTCATGTCCCTGGGCGACATTAAGGACGACCCCGTCTCGGGACGCAGGTTTTCGGCGAGCGAGCGCTATGCGATGACCATCGAAGCGGCCGAAGTTGCCGACCGGAGCGGGATCCAGGGCTATTACATCGGCGAACATCACGGTATCGATTACACTTTCTCGTCGCCGGCAGTGGTGCTCGCGGCGATCGCGGCGCGGACCACGCGGCTGCGGCTGGGCACTTCGGTCGCGCTGGCGGCCAATCTCGATGCGCTGCGCATGGTCGAAGACTATGCGACGGTCGACGTGATTTCGGGCGGCCGGGTCGAACTGGTCACCGGGCGCGGCAATTTCTTTGAGAAAACCTATGATCTGTTCGGTCAGCAATCGTCCGAATCGGCACCGCGCTTTGCCGAGGCGATGGAACTGGCGTGCAAGCTGTGGCCGGGCGAGCCGGTGCACTGGACCGGCCAGTTTCGCGCGCCGATCTGCGGCCAGCGGCTCGAACCGACGCCGGTCCAGCAGGATCGCCTGCCGTTCTGGGTGGGCGGCGGCAGCTCGCCCGATACCGCCAAGCTGGCCGGGCGGCTGGGGCTCAACCTGATGCTGCCGAGCGCGTTCGGCCGGCCCGACAAGTTCATCCCGATCGCCGACATCTATCGCGAGGCGTTCGCCGCCGCCGGGCACAAGCATGCCCCGCGGGTCGGCGCCTGCTGGCACGGCTGGGTGGCGCGGACCGATGCGTTGGCGCGCGAACGGTTCGAACCGCGCTATCGCGGCTATCATGCGTTCAACCAGCGCGTGATCCGCAGCGTGAACCCCAATCCGCCATCGTATGTCACCTCGGAATTCGATTACGATCTGCTGTCGACCAAAGGTCCGGCGATTGTCGGATCGCCCGCCAAATTCGTCGACCGGCTGATGACGCTGGGCGAACTGGTCGGAGCCGACGTCAACCTTGTAAAGATGGACATGGGCGGCGTCGGGCGCGAAGAGTATGTCGATATGGTCGAACTGCTCGGGAGCGATGTCGTGCCGCATTTGAACCTGCCCAGTCCCGTCGCTCTGGCTGCCAATTCCTGACATGACCGCGGCGCCGCGGACCGGACGAGGCCCGCTGGCGGGGGTGCGGGTGCTCGATCTCAGCGGCCTTGGCCCAGCGCCGTTTGCCACGATGATGCTCGCCGATTTCGGCGCGCAAGTGCTCAGCGTGCGCCGGCCCGATCCGCTGCCGTTCGATCCTTCGCTCGGCATGTCGCGCGGCAAGGAATCGATCGGGCTCGATTTGCGCTCGGCCGCGGGTGCGGCGACCGCGCGGCGGTTGGCAAAATCGGTCGATGTGCTGGTCGAAGGATTTCGTCCCGGTGTGATGGAGCGGCTGGGGCTGGGACCCGAGCCGCTGATCGCGGACAATCCGGGGCTGATCTATGCACGGCTGACC
>Ga0116230_10005868_pt1 | contig 12061 bp, 6 predicted proteins | sample S1TSphfallax_3_FD_88678 | JGI IMG/M metagenome (GOLD analysis project Ga0116230, IMG submission 88678) | Host-associated microbial communities from peat moss isolated from Minnesota, USA - S1T2_Fd - Sphagnum fallax MG | ecosystem: Host-associated > Plants > Peat moss > Unclassified | place: USA...
CTTCTACACCCAGGTCAACATGACGCGCACGATCGAACAAATTCTCGGCCTCAAGCCGCTGAATCAAAACGATCTGGTCGCCTCGCCGATGGCGACGGCATTCGTCACGGGGACCCCGCCGAAGGGCAATTTCGAGCCGTTTAGCTACGTGGCTGAGACGATTGCGCTCAACAAGGGCGTACCGGCATCGACTGCAGCGCTCCGCCCGGTCGAGCGCGAATGGCTCAAGGCCAGGAAGCAGATCTTCGCCGGCAAGTTCCAGAAGCCGGACTCGGAAGATTCCGATGTGGTAGGTCATATGAATTGGTATTTCGCCACCAATTTCACGAAGCCCTATCCGGGCGAGCGAAAGGTGCGCATGCCGAAAGACTTCCCGAATCTTCTCGTGACGCATGACGAGGATGATGACGACAAAGCGGGCGAGTAATCTTCGCGCGGTACAAGCCTCTCCCCGTCGGGGGAGAGGCTGTCACGACATGAAGGCGCCGATATTAAATTAACCGGCGTAGTGCATCCAATAGAACGTCGAGGTGCTGCTGCCCATGGTCCGCAAAAACAGCGCAGCGGAGGACGCCCCCACTGCCGGCGCCGATGTACGTTGAGCGGTAGACAAAGATACCCTCGGCGAGGAGCGCCGCATGCAGGCGCTGCATGGATTCGCTTGAATCCAGTGCGAAAGACGCGATGGGAGCAACTTCATCGCCTCGAGGATTTAATCCCAACCGACGCAGTCCGGACTTCAGGTACGACGTGTTGTCCCGCAGCCGGGTCAGTAACAGAGGATTATCGCGGACATAATCGAGACTGGCGGCACACATGGCAGTAGCAGCCGGTGAACCTAAGGAGGCGCCGCGCATCACCGGCGTAGACTCAAGAGCCTTGACGTCTGCCACACTGCCGAGCGCAAGGCCGCCGCAGGTGCCAAACGCTTTGCCCAGCGATCCCCCCGCCAGAGCCCCGTCGCGGATTAGGCCGTGATGTTCGAGTGCGCCGCGCCCGGCGGCGCCTAAGACCCCGAAGGCGTGAGATTCATCGACTACGAGCCGACCGCCGAACGCCGCAGTCACATGCGACAACCGATCAAGAGGCGCGATCTCGCCCAAGGTTGAGTACAGACCATCGGTCACGACCAATGGCCGCTGACCTGCAGCCAAGTGGTGCCGGAGCTGATGTTCGAGATCCTCGACATCCAGATGTCGAAATGACCGATGGAACAGGCCGGAGGCAGCAATACCGTCCCGCAGGGCAAAATGTGCGAACTCGTCGAAAAAAATCGCTTGGTATTGCTCGCTCAGCATTGCGGGTGCGGCAAGCCCGAAATGATAGCCGCCGCCGAGATACAGCGCCGCGTCGCTTGCAAAGAAATGGCATGCCCGCTGTTCAACGTCCTGGAGCGGTCGCGATCCGATCGCATGCCCCCGGGGAATCGGCCCCCCCGCGCCCAACTCCCGCAGCGTTGCGATGCCCGCTTCGAGGATGTGCGGATTCGAGGCGAGCCCAAGATACGATGAGCCACCAAAGTTCACGTAGCGAGTGCCGCTCAGCACGATCTCCGCACCCACCGGCGATTCGAGCACCAGTGGCATTGCTGAGGAATTCAGGTCCATCAACGCTCCTTCGCCGTATTCATCGGGGGCTGATGCTATTGTGCCATCGCCTGGTTGAAAATCCGTTCATCGCGGAGTGATGATGTCGTGAATGTTCTGCATTTCGTCCGAAGGCTCCTAGTTTGGAGAGCAAACTCGGGCGAAGCTCGACAACCTAAGAGAAAACGAAAAGCGGGATCAATGGCGTACAGCGTGCGATGCGAAAATGTATTCCTGCTAGCGGTCGCCGCAGTTGGGTTTTTCGGGCCAGCAGCGTCTCCAGCGACCGAGGTTGAGTTCGACCTCGTGATCGTCAACGGGCACATCATCGACGGAACGGGATCGCCATGGTATTCGGCGGACATCGGTGTACGGGCGGGGCATGTCGCCGCGATCGGCCAGCTGCGTGGAGCGTCGCGCCGGCAGACCATCGATGCCGCCGGCAAGGTCGTCGCTCCGGGCTTTATCGATATGCTTGGCCAATCCGATTTGAGCATGCTGGTCGATCCCCACGTACCGTCCAAGATCTACCAGGGAATCACCACCGAAATCAGCGGCGAGGGGGAGTCGGCGGCGCCGCTCAACGCCACCATGATCGCAGCCGACAAAGCGAACTACGATCATCTGCACCTTGCGCCCGACTGGGCGACCCTGGGTCAGTACTTCGCCCGACTCGAGAAGAAGGGCCTGGGCATCAATGTGGCAAGCTACGTGGGTGCCACGAACGTGCGCCGGCTCGTGCTCGGCGATGCTGACGTGCAGCCGAACGCAGGGCAACTTGACGCCATGCGCGCGCTGGTCCGCGATGCCATGCAAGATGGGGCGGTGGGCTTATCGACATCGCTCCAATATGCGCCGGCACCCTTTGCGACCACGCATGAGCTCGTCGAACTTGCGAGCGAAGCAGCACGCTATGGCGGCATCTACGCCACGCACATGCGTAGCGAAGGGGACACGGAGCCCGCCGCCATCGACGAGGCGATCCGCATTGGACGGGATGCGCATATCCCCGTCGAGATCTGGCATCTGAAGGTCGCCGGAAGGGTCAACTGGGGCAAGATGCCGCAGATCGTGCAGCAGATCGACGCGGCACGCGAATCCGGCATTGACATCTCCGCCAACACTTATGCCTATCCGGCCTGGTTCAATACGTTCTCTGCCTTCATACCCCCCTGGGCCCACGACGGGGGCGATGCCGCGCTCATCGAGCGGCTGAAAGATCCCGCGACTCGTGCGCGGATTCGTGCGGATCTCCTGGGGTCCGGAGCCGACTGGGACAACGAATGGCAGGAGATACCCGGTCCCGAGGCCATACTCGTGGCCGTGGTACAGAACCCGGATTTGCTGCCACTGCAAGGTAAGCGGCTGTCCGAGGTCGCTGCGCTGTGGCATGAGGATCCGATCGATGCCCTGTGTGACCTGCTTATCAAGGACAAGGCCTTCACCATGGTGGCCGTGTTCGGGATGGACGAGGCGGATATTGCCTTCGGCCTGAAACAGCCCTGGGTGTCGATCGACAATGATTCACAGGGAACTTCGCCCGAAGGGTTGCTCGGCAGCGAGCACCCACACCCCCGTGCCTATGGCACGTTCCCTCGCATTCTCCGAAAATATGTGCGCGAGGAGCATCTAATCACGCTTAGCGATGCGGTCCGCAAATTCAGCGCGCTGCCGGCGCAGAAATTGCGGCTTGCGGACCGAGGGGTCATCAAACAGGGCATGTGGGCGGACCTGGTGATCTTCGATCCGTCCACGGTCACCGACCTTGCCACTTTCGAGCGTCCCAATCAGCTGTCGCGCGGCATGGATTACGTGCTCGTCAATGGCGTGCCCGTGATTGCCGGGGGCCGGATGACGCAGGCGCTCCCGGGCAGGGTGCTGCGGGGTGCTGGGTATCACGCCAGGGATTAGCGGTGCATTCGGCGGCGCGCCCATCAGCCAATAGCCCCTTCAGGGGTGATACAAATCTCTCGTAATGGCGCCACCGCGCCGTCGATCCGGTGTGGATTGGCTGACGAACCTGCCAGCGACTGGCGGTGATGACGGCGCGCTCAGCTCGGTGGAAATCGAGACACGCCGGATCCCACGGCAGGCCGACGAAATCCAGCATTCGACGTGTCCACCGTTCTTGATCCGTCACGAGCCCTTCGTACGGGATTTCCAGCAGCGCGGATGCGGGCAGCAGGGTGCGCCACACCTGTGTAATGCGTTGGTACTCTGCATAGTAGTGGGCGAGGGCATGCAGATCGTTGGCATGGGGACCCAAGTTAAAAAAATTCTGAAAATAGATGGAAAGACACGTATCGATGGGATTACGGCACATGTGAATGATGCGAGCCCGCGGTAGGGCAGCATGAATCAATCCGGCATACATGAAATTGACGGGCATCTTATCGACAATCCGTGCGGCGTCAGGCGACAGCGACCGCAATTGGCGCAGGTAGTCCGCTGCGAACCCTGGGAGGAGCTGCGCCGCGGAGTGGCCTCGCCTTTTCGCGTCGCGATAAGTCTCGTAAGCCGAGCTCCAGAACACGATCTCGCCGCCGCCGAAGACCTCCCGATGCGACGCTAGAATCTGCTCCGCAAGAGAGGTACCCGAGCGCGGCATGCCGATGATCACGATCGGCACGAGAGACTCCGACCTGGCGGTGTCCCCATGAAGAGTTTGGATGTCCCGGACGCTGTCGATGATCTCGTTGACTCGTTGGGTGACGGCGTCCGGGTCGTAGGGTGGCCCTTGCCGCTTACACAGCTCGTTGGCCCGGTGGTACTCCGTGAAGGCCTGGTCAAATTCCCGCACATCATCGAAATACTTGCCGAGGGCGTAATGCAGAGTGATCTCCTCCGCAACCGGTAGCCGGCTGGCCACCAAGGATTTTGCCTGCCGCAACCAATCCGAATCATCCGCCGTCATCGTGCGATGCGCAGCAATGCCCGAAATCGCCATGACCAATTCGGGTTTGACGTGAAGCGCCCGCTGAAAGAGACTCATCGCCGTCTCGAATCGGCCGCCATCGGCCTCGAGTTCGCCGAGTAGCGCAAGGGCCTCCGCGAAGTCAGGATGGGTCTCGAGGGCCGCGCGACAAGCGACCAGCGCCTCTGTGGGTCGTCGCTGCTGGCGGAAGACGAGAGCTCGGCCGAGATGAGCGGGCGCATATCCTGGACGACATGCCAGCGCCTGCCGGTAGTGCATCATGGCCGCCTCGATTTTCCGCGCCTCAATGAGCGCATTGCCGAGGCTGCAATGCCATTCGGCTTGATCGGGCTCGAGTTCCACGGCTCGAAGGTACAGCGCTATCGCCCCACGGGCTTTGCCCGTCGCGCGCAGGCAGTCTGCCATCTCCATGAGGAGGCCGGCATCGTTCGGCGCAAGGCTCAAGGCGCGCTCCAGGTAGGGCAACGCGGCCAACCAGCGGCCCTGTGCGTGCAGCGCCGAGCCCAAGTTACCGAGCGCCTCGGCATCGTGCGGCAGCAGCAGAGCCGCCCGGGTCAGCTCCGGCAGCGCATCCTTGTGCTGTTGGACCCGAACGACGCTCAATATCTTCCAGAGGAGGCCGAACTTTGGGTGGGTGAGTAGCGCACGGCGAGCCGCTTCCTCCGCCTCACCCAGACGTTGCTCTTGCATCAGCCTCTTGAGACGGCCGAGCAGCTCCGGATCGACACTCACGGCTCTCGAAACCGCGCGCTCGCGTCGCCCAGCGCGGCGGCGAGCGGTCCGAGCCACGGCTCGAAGTGCCTCCATTGCTCGAGACCTTCGCGATAGAGGGGCTGCCGGACCTGCTCCGAGCTCGCGGTGCGCACGCTGCGAGCCGTCGTGTGAAAGTTCAAGCACCGCTCCTCGAACTCAAGACCGCAAAATTCAAGTATGCGCCGCACGTTGCCGGCCAAGTCGTTCACCAAGTCCTCGTAATGCACGCGTAAGATCCCGCCGGGAATGACGTGACTCCAGTGCTGCATCAGGTCGAGATAGGTTCGATAGTAGCGGGCAATGTCCTCGAGGCGGTAGGTAAACTCCTGGCCTCGTGCAAAGAGCTGTTTGAAATTGCTGAAGCAGCACGCCATCGGCTCGCGTCGGGCATCGATGATCTTGGCGTTGGGCAACAGCAGTCGGATCAGTCCGATGTGGCGAAAGTTGTTTGGCATCTTGTCTATGAAATACGGCTTGCCGGTGCGATATGCCCGGGTACTTTCCAGGTAGCGGACGCCGAGTTCTCGTACCGACTCGGCACTCAACTCCGTCAGCACGTGCGGGTAACGTGGCCGTGACGGATCCGGCTCGCGACCGCGCAAGGCGGCGACGGTTTGCTGGATATGGGGAAGCTCCTGGGTACCCTCGACCGCGGAATGCGACGCCAAGATTTGCTCGATGAGCGTGGAGCCTGACCGTGGCAGGCCGACGATGAAGATCGGCGACGGATCGGGGTCTCCCCAGTGGCCACGGTCGGCGAAGAAGCCAGCGTTGCAGGTGGTCTGCTGCCGGGCCGTGTTGTCTTCGATGATCCGTGGCTCGTAAGCCGACGTCGCATGTTTCAGGGCATTGCCGCGAGCATAACAAGCAAATGACTCGGCATAGTCGCCCCGATCCTCGAGTGCCTTGCCCAGCGCGAAACACAGATGCAGTCGGTCGACGGTGGATCGCGCCGGGTCGCTCTCCAGCACTTGCATCAAGCCTATCTCATCGTCGGTGAATCGATAGGTTTTGAGATTGGCGAGGCTCCAGTATGCATCGCCAAAACCGATTCGGGCGCTGGCCGCGCGGCGATAAGAGTCGATGGCCGCCGCGCGCTGCCCGATCGTTTTCTGCGCATGGGCGATCGACAGATGCGTATCGGCATCGAGCGGGGAGCCCCGCAGGAGATCCCGGTACAGGCCGATGGCCTTTTCGTGCTCTCCCAGTCCCACGCATGCCGTGGCATAGAGACCCTGATAATCCAGGCGATGCGCTGGATCTTCCTGCATCAGCCGTTCGAGCTCGCGGCGGGCATCCGCCTCCCGATGTAGCTCGATGAGGACTTCGGCATATTCCAAGCGCGCCGTCCTATAGTCGGGCGCCAGGTCGAGCACGGCCGCCAGCAGCAGTTCGGCATCATCGAATACTTTACGAGCGATCCCGATCCGGGCCAGCAGTCGCATGGCCTCCACTTGATTGCCGCGCTGGGTGAGGTATTCGCGCACCCGTTCTTCGGCGACATCCAAGTCCCCATCCAGGAACAAACTGATGGCCGCCACAACCGGCGCCGGAATCCGGCCGAGCGCGGCGAGCTGGCTGGCGGCCATCTCGGCGTTCGCCGGTTGTCCCTTCATCCGATGCAAGCCTTCGAGCATGCTCCAGCTGCTCGGCAGCGCCGCATTCAAGTTGACGGCCTTCTCGAACGACTCGAGCGCCAGGTCGGCTTGGCGCATTGCCACGTGAAAGTGCCCCCGCTCCTCATATAGCCGGCTGAATCCCGGCTGTCGCTCCTCGAGTTGCTCAAGTGTCTGGCGTGCGTCACCGAGTCGACCGAGACGCCGTTGCGCAATCGCCAGGAACAGCAGGGCATCGCGTTCCCCAGGACTGCGCTCCAGCAGGCACCCGGCTCGCGCCATGGCCTGATCGAAATTCTGCTGCCGCAGAAGCGATCGGATCTGCACGAGTTCCTGGGGAACCGACTCCATATCAGAACTTATACCCCATCATGAGCGTAACCACCCGAGGGCGTACCGGTACCTCGGCCTTGATGAAGCCGCCGGTCGTGATGTTCGTCGCGGCATCCGAATCGAACAGATTGTTGGCGTTGAGTTGCACCGACCAGTTGTCCTTCGATATCCCAGCGGCCGCATCATAGGTGGTGTAGCCGGGTATGGTGTACCGCAGCAGGGTTGTCGTCGGGACGGCCTCCGCCGGACTATTTCCACTCGGAAAGTTGGCCGGCTCGTTGCTCTCCGCGCCGATATGGTTGGCGCCGAAGGTCGCGAAGGTACGGTAGCTCGCGAGGGTCCATTCATATCGCCCCCGCAGATTGAACTGCACGGCCGGGGAGTAGGGTAGGCGCGAGCCTAAGAGTCCATAGGGATTGCTGTAGGGTTGACCCTTGATCTGCGTGATGCAATCGCCGATGGGCGTCGGGTTGTTCGCGGCAACGCGATTGCTCTCGAGACATTGCGCGCTGCTCTGGGACGAGGAGTTCCAGGAACTCGAACCTTGAATCGTCAAACCGTCGGTCACGCGGGCAACCAGCTGCAGCTCCTCGCCCCGAATCAGGTACGAGGCCCCATTGACGGTGAAGGAGGCACCTCCCAGGTTGACAGGATCATAGAGCTGCAGCTGCACATTGTTCCAATTCATTCGATAGATCGATGCATTTAACTGCAGACGGTGGTCAAGGAATTCGCTCTTCACGCCGATTTCGTTGTTGATGAGGGTATCCGATGTGTAGCCGGTGGGCTTGTTGTACTGGTAATCGTTGCCGCCGGGCGTATAGGCCGCGACGCTCCTCGGCTGGATGCCCGAGCCATCGGGCGCGGTGGGCTCGCGGTTGAAGCTGCCGGGGCGGAATCCCTGTGACCAGGTGTAATAGGCCATGATGTCCGGCGTGACGTGCCAGGTCAGGTTGGCGCGGCTGCGAAACCCGCTTTCGCTTTTATGCAGATTGAAGCCGAACCCGCAGGTGGTGCACGTGTTGTTGGGAACATTCAGGACGGACGAAGTACCGCTGTAGAATTCCTGTCCCTTCTCGTATTCCACGTAATCATAATGACGTGTGCCTGCCGACAGCGTCAGGGTCTTGGGAATTAGATCGAGATCGGTGGACGCGAAGAATGCCGTCTGGCGATAACCGCGTGCCGCGTCGAAGCCGAAGGCCGTGTTCTGGTTGTCGCGATAGCCCGGCTCGCCGGCATAGTAGCCCGACAGAGAAGGACCCACGCTCGTGACGCAATCGGGACCGCCCGCGAGGGACGTGGCGAGGTTCTGCGCGGTACACTGCGGGATGGCCATATAATCCTGGTTCTGCTGGTCATAGATTCCGTAGCTTTCCCAGTACGCACCCACCAGCCCCCGCCAGCGATTATCTTCATTGGTGTTGAGCCGAAACTCATGGCTTTGGTGGGTGTTGCGCACCGTATCCTGCCACCAGGCGACGGGTGCGTAGCAAGTGGTGGGCTTGTTCGAACGGAAGTACGAATAACCGGCGCCCTGGCCGCTGCAGGCATAGTAGGCGCCGTGCACGCTGCGCAGGTAATTTGAATAGTCTTGCTGCGCTTCGATGTTGCGCACGAGGTAGCTGCCGGTATACACCGCCTTGAGATCCGCAAACCGTCCGGTCAAGGTCCATGCGGTGCTTTCGTAGCGGTCCTTGTTGTACGCGGGCGTCCACGCGGTGACCTCATCGCGCCCCAGCGCATTGCCGTTCGGGTCCACGGGATACTCGAATGAATAGCCATCCGCCTCGAATTGCTGGTAATTCTGTTGCAACAGCAAGTCCCAGTCGTCATTGAACTTGACGAGCGCCGAGAGCCGCGCGCCGGTCCACTGCAAGGTGTTTTGGTTTGATCCAGCGACACTGGCATTCGACGCTGTGGGGCTTCCGGGCCGAACCAGCGGGCCCCCGTCACCAGCCACCGTCACGGCGGGTATCGAGATCGTGTCGAGCACATTACTGATGTATCCGCCCTGATGCTCGGTGAAGATCACTCCACGCAGCGCGACGTTCTCGCCGATCGGCAGATTGAGCGTGAGATTAGCGCTGCTGTTGGGATTACCACCGGCGGTGATGCCGTAGCTGGCATCAGCGGACCCCTCGGTCACGCCGAGCTTGGGTTTATTGGTGATATAGCGGATGGCACCAGCCTCGGCGCCGCCACCGAACAGCGTGCCTTGGGGCCCCTCCAGGACTTCGACACGTTGCATATCGACCAAATAGACATCGTTGTTGCGGCTCGGAAACTGCATCGACTGGTCATCCAGATACAGCGCGACACTGGGGAAGGGCGCAGTGGTGGATTGCGACTGATTGCCGTTATTGACGCCCCCAAGACCGCGCATGTAGATATTGCCGGTGCCGGGACCGTTGCCGCTATAGGTGACGTTCGGCGTGTATTTCAGCAGATCATTGAATGAGACAACGTCCAATTGCTTGAGCTGGTCGCCAGTGATGGCCTGCACCGTGACCGGCACGTTTTGCAGACTTTCGTCGCGGCGCTGCGCCGTGACCACGATCTCTTCGATTCCCTCGGATGCCGCCGGACCCGTATCCTCATCCGCTGCCATGGCATGGTGGGATGTTGCGGTGGCGAGTGCGACGGAAATCGCATACGCGAGTTTTCTGTTGTACTTCAAGATGATCTCCCTGCTTTTTTTCAAACCGGTTTGTAAGACTCTCGCCGGTTCCCCTCTAATTCGCCGTCACCAGCTTCCCGCCATGACTCGCGGCCGAATTGGATCTGTCCGACGAAACACAGAACGGATTGGACATTGCCCGGAGCGGCCTACGCCACTGCGCCCGGACAGAGACAGAATGTCGGCTGCATTCCACACTTCGTCTGCTGCCTTCAATCCCCAAGAGGCCCTTTCGACGAGCGTGCACGGACTCAAATCTTCCTCTGCCGATCCAAATGAAATGAGCAATGTTTTGCCATCCAACTCGCTTCACTATTTCTCGGCATGTGAACTCGGTAGAGCGATCGCTGCTGGAACAATCACCTCTACCGTCATCGTCGAGACGTTCCTCGAGCGCATCAGCCGGTGGCAACCGAAACTCAACGCGTTCGTTCAGGTCCATGCGGAACAAGCCCGGCACGCAGCGAATCGGGCGGACCAACTCACGGCGGCGGGAGGCGCGTTGGGGCCGCTTCACGGTGTACCGTTCGTTGCCAAAGATCTCTTTGACGTCGCCGGATTTCCGACCGGTGCCGGCTCGACGGCGCTCCCCAACACCAAGGCTAAGTCGACGGCGACGGCCGTTTCACGGCTACAAACTTCGGGCATGATCTTGCTAGGCAAGACGCAAACGGTGGAATTCGCGTTCGGCGGCTGGGGAACCAATCCCGTGCTCGGCACGCCCTGGAACCCGTGGGACTTATTGCAGCATCGCATCCCTGGCGGCTCGAGCAGTGGCACTGCCGTCGCGATCGCAGCGGGACTTGTGCCCTGCGGACTTGGCACAGACACCGGTGGTTCGGTGCGCATCCCCGCGGCCATGTGCGGACTCGTGGGACTCAAGACCTCGCCCGGCGTCGTATCTCGCGCCGGCGTTTTTCCTTTAAGCCGGACACACGACACCGTGGGACCACTCGCCCGAAGCATAGAGGATATCGCGCAGTTGCTGACGCTTCTGCAGGGGTTCGATGCGGGCGATTCGGCGACCGAGGGCGCGTCATGGATCGATGCGCTGGGGGGACTTCAGCGCGGTGTCGCCGGATTGCGTCTCGCCTGGCTTCGAGCGGAGGACCATGGCGAATTGTCGTCGGGGGTGGAAGCCGCCTACACTCGAGCGTTGAAGGTTTACGCCGAATTGGGGGCGACCATCGTCGCGATTTCGTTGCCCCGGCCATTGGATGAATACATGCGCCGTGCCGGCGAGATCATGAGCGCCGAGAGCTACGCCACACTCGCCCGCTGGGTCGATGACGATCTTACTTCCATCGATCCGTTCATCCGTACGCGCATCCGACGCGGTCGGGACATCGATGCGCGACAGTATCGCGATTTGTTGGATTATCGGGGTTTGGTCCAAGCTGAGCTCGCCTCGGTTTTCAACGGGATCGACGGCCTGATCTTGCCTACGTGTCCCATGGCGGCCATTCCGGTGTCGGACGTGGACGAGAGTGCTACCCCATTGAGTCGACTTGGCCGTTTCGTGAATTTACTCGATCTGTGTGCCGTCGCGATTCCGGCGGGGCTGGAGAATGGCCTGCCGGTGTCGATTCAAATCATCGCTCCGCGTTTTCAAGACGCCTTGGCGCTGCGCATCGCGCGGGCCTTCGAAGCCGCGACTGCCCACTCGCTACACCATCCGGCGACGATTTAAGGAACCTTCTCGTATGAGTCGCGTTGTCGTCATCGGCGGCGGTGTCATTGGCGTGACGACCGGCGCTGCAATTGCGCGTCGCGGCTTGAACGTGACCGTACTGGAGCGGGCAGAAATGCTCGGGGGCGGCGCGACAGCGCGTAACGGCGGCCAATTGTCATACAGCTACACGGACGCGCTCGCCGCCCCCGCGATTTTTAGTGACCTGCCGGGCTTGCTGGCGGGGCTCGATCCCGCATTTCGTATTCGCGTCCGCCTGACCCCGCAATTCCTCACGTGGATCCTGAGGTTTTTAGGCAATTGCACCGGGTCGCGGTTCAACGAGAACACACTTGCCGTCTTGCGCCTGGCGCTGTTGTCTCGCTGGGCGCTCACGCGCCTGACACGCCGCTTCCCCGATCTGAGCTTCAGTCATGCCACTGCCGGCAAACTCCATGTCTATGATGATGCCGCGAAATTGCAGCGGGC
>Ga0116230_10005869_pt1 | contig 12060 bp, 10 predicted proteins | sample S1TSphfallax_3_FD_88678 | JGI IMG/M metagenome (GOLD analysis project Ga0116230, IMG submission 88678) | Host-associated microbial communities from peat moss isolated from Minnesota, USA - S1T2_Fd - Sphagnum fallax MG | ecosystem: Host-associated > Plants > Peat moss > Unclassified | place...
CCGCCGCAGATGTCCAAGTTCGACGAGCCGTCGAGCGGATCGAATAAGACGCAATAGCGACGTACACCCGTTTGTTGCTCACTGATGATCACGGGCTCCTCGTTCTCCTCGGAGGCCACGATCGCCACCCCTTCGCGACCGCCCAAGGTGGCGAGCAGAACCTCATTCGCGATCACATCGAGCTTCTGCTGCACCTCGCCCTGGACGTTTTCCTGGCCGACGCTGCCGAGTACGCTCTCGAGCCGCGCGCGCCGAACCTTGTCTGCGATGATCTTCGCTGAGAGCGAGAGCGCGGACAGAATCCAGGAAAAAGTCCCGGTCGCGTTGGGGTGGTGTACCTGTTCGGCGAGAATGTGGGTCTGCAGCGAGACGATACGGATCGACTCGCCGACGGCATCAGAAATCGACTTGCTGGCGGTATTCATCTCGCTAGCATGCCACGAACCGCGGGCGGCGGCATCCGCGCGCGGGCGCTCGAATTCGGGCGCGGGCCGGCTCTTGGGAGCAATGGTTTACACTGCCACGGTGATCACGGTCCATCATTTGAATAATTCCCGTTCGCAACGCATCTTATGGCTGCTGGAGGAACTTGGCCTGCCCTATGAGGTGCAGCGCTATGAGCGCGACGCGAAGACCCTATTGGCGCCGCCGGCCCTGCGCGCCATCCACCCACTGGGAAAGTCGCCCGTGATCACCGACGGCGCCACGACCGTGGCTGAGTCCGGCGCGATCGTCGAGTACTTGGTGGATCGATATCGCGCAGGACCCGGCGCTGCGGCCCGATTGATCCCGCCACCGGGGACGCCGGAGCGGCTACGCTATACCTATTGGTTGCACTACGCCGAGGGGTCGGCAATGCCGCCCCTGCTGTTGAAACTGATCTTCGATCGCGTCGCAGCGACTCCGGCTTGGCCAATTAGGGTCATCGCGAGGGGAATCGCGGGCAAAGTGCAGAAAAGCTTCATCGGCCCGCAACTGAAACTCCATCTCGACTTCATGGAAGCCGAACTCGCTCGCGACGGCTGGTTTGCGGGTCCTGCGTTTACGGCGGCCGACATTCAAATGAGCTTTCCGATCGAAGCCGCGGCCGCTCGCGCGGGCTTGGATGCCACTCGACCCCAGTTGATGGCCTATCTGGGCCGAATTCGCGCCCGCGATGCTTATCGGCGTGCGCTCACGCGCGGCGGTCCGTACGATTATTGAATCCTCAAGACGGAGTATTCATGTTCAGACTGATCCCGTCGCGATTGCCCGCACCGCGCGGGTACATCCTCACTAGGTTTCTGGTCGGCGTGACGGCCTGTGCATTGATCGCTTGCCAAAAAACCCCTGCTCCGCCCGCGGCCTCTGCCAGCCGCGCACCCGCTGAAAGTGCCGCCGCGGGGGCCGGCGCCGCGAGTGCCACACTCGCAGCGAACGGTCCGGATCAGTGGCCTGCAACCCGCGACGAGTTCATCGAGGACTATTTCCGGGCCCAACCGTTCTTTGCGGCTCAGGCTGGTCGGCATGAATTCGATGGCCAGATGCCCGATCTGAGTACTAGCGGTATCGAACATGAGATCGCGCGTCTCCATGCTGCACGTGCACGCATCGACTCCGTCGACAGTTCGACGCTGACACCGCAAGAGCGCTTCGAGCGTGAGTACGCCATCAGCGTCGTCGATCGTGACCTCTTTTGGCTTGAAAAGGCGCGCGAGCCTCACACGAATCCCGCTTGGTACATCAACGCCCTCGATCCCGACCTCTATCTGAGCCGGAATTACGCGCCGCTCGCGCAGCGCATGAAGGCGTACATCGCTTACGCACGCACGATCCCCAAGATCGCGAGTGACATCCAGACCAACCTGGATTCCCCTCTCCCGAAGAGTTTTGTCGAACTGGCGATCGCCGGTTTTGGCGGTTATGCCGATTTCTATACCCACGACGTCGCGGCGACATTTGCTTCGGTCCAGGATCCGGAGCTGCAACAGCAGCTCGCGGAAGTCGACTCGGCAGCCACGCAAGCGATGCTGCAATTGAAGGCGCACTTCATCGCGCAGCGCAAAACCGCCGGCGAAAATTTCGCCTTGGGCAAGGATTTGTTTGCCGAAATGCTGCACGACACCGAGCGCGTGGATTTGCCGGTGCCGGTGATCGAGGCGCTGGGGCGTGCGGATCTCGCCCGCAATCTTGCTGCTTTGCGCGTTGCCTGCGGGCAGTACCTGCCCAACGCTACACTCAAGGCCTGTATCGCGAAGATGTCGGCGGACAAACCAAAGGGTGGTCCGGTCGCCGCGGCGCGAGTCCAATTGGGTGTGCTCAAGGAATTCATCGTCCGGCATGAGATCGTCTCCATTCCGGGCACGCAGGAGGCCCTCGTCGCAGAGGCGCCGCCCTACAACCGCGGGAATTCAGCTTTCATTCAAGTGCCGGGACCGTATGATCACGGCGTCGTCTCCGTGTACAACATTTCTCCGCCGGATCTGAAGTGGAGTAAGGCGGAGCAGGCGGCCTACATCCCTGGCAATGCAGTGCTGATGTTCACGTCGGCCCATGAAGTCTGGCCGGGACACTTCTTGCAGTTCCTGCACTCGAACAACAACCCCTCGAAGCTCGAGGCCTTGTGGGTCGGGTATGCCTTTGCCGAGGGCTGGGCGCATTATTGCGAGGAGATGATGATTGAGCGCGGTTTCGGCGCCGGCGATCCCGCGATGCATATCGGCCAGCTCAGCGAGGCGCTGCTGCGCGATGTTCGACTGCTGTCGGCGATCGGCTTGCATACCGAAGGCATGACCCAGGTACAGTCGGAAAAAATGTTCCGCGAGCAGGCGTTTCAGGATCCCGGCAACGCGCGCCAACAAGCAGCGCGCGGAACTTACGATCCGGCTTACCTCAATTACACGCTCGGGAAATTAATGATTCGCAAGTTGCGCGACGATTGGGTTGCCAAGCGCCTTGCGGTTCGGACCGGCGGAACGGCGGGTGGCCACCCCGCGAGCGATCCGCAATCCCTCTGGCGCGAGTTCCACGATCAATTCCTTTCCTATGGAGGGCCGCCGATTCCGATGGTGCGCAAGGAGATGCTGGGGGACGATAGCCCGGCCCTTTGAGCCTAGGGGCGGCATCCCGTCGGGCGTGGAATCTTTGGGATTTCAGCTTCGCAATTGCATCCACGCGGCGTGCCCGACCGAATAACTCCTCAGACTGAAAGGAGTTGCCATGCTGCTGCGGATGTTAGTTTTATTCCTATCCACTTGTTGCGCAGCCGCGTCGCTCATCGCGGCGCCCAGCGATGGATATTTGACCTACACCGGGGTCGCGACGGCTCGGCACTCATCCGATTTCTTGTACGGTGAACATCACGTGTTGCTCTATCGTGGTGGTCGTCTCGCCGAGCGCGTCGTGCTCTACACCTGCCGGGACGGATCAGCCTTTGCGCGCAAGACGGTCTCGTATGTCGATCCGCTCGCTCCCGATTTTTTGGTCGATGACGTAAGCGACGGCATGCGAGAGGGAATACGCACAGTCGCCGCTCAGTCGAGCCAGCCTCCCTCCGGCTTGAGCGCGGGCGCTGCGACTCGCACGGTGTTCTTCCGGCCGAGCGCGCGTGATGCCGAGAAGTCCGGCCCATTGCCGAGTGTGCCGGGTCTGGTTGCCGATGCCGGTTTCGACGAGTTCGTGCAAGCGCATTGGGATGCTCTGCGGCAAGGCAAGCCGCTCGAGATGCGCTTCCTCGTGCCCAGCCGGCTGGACGATTACGGCTTCGAGGTCGAGCATCTTCGTAGTGACGAGGTTCACGGTACGCCCGTCGAGGTGTTTCGACTCAAACTCTCCGGGATCTGGGGCTGGTTCCTGCCCGGTATCGATGTGTCCTACAGCGCGGCCGATCACGTCTTGGTTCGTTATGACGGGGTCTCGGATCTGCGCGACAAGGATGGCAATAACTTCAAGACCACAATCGAGTTTGCGCCACAGGACCGCAAGGCGGCCACCGAGCAGGTGATGCAGGAGCTGCAACAAGCGCGGCTCGCCCCTTGTCGGTAAACTCCGGGCATGACGGTCCTACCTGTTTATGCCTCCGGCTTGGGCGTTCTCGCCCTGGCGGCCTTCTTGACCTGGTTGCTGAGCCTCTATAAAGGCAATGTCGCGATCGTTGATAGCCTTTGGTCTTTGATGTTTATCGTCGCCGGCCTCACCTATGCGTATTTGCTGCCCGCAGCCGGGCCGCGCGCAGAGCTTGCGCTTTTTTTGGTCAGTATTTGGGGCTTGCGTCTCGCGATCCACATCACCTGGCGCAATTGGGGGCACGGTGAGGATCGGCGCTACCAGGAAATCCGCGCGCGCAACGAACCGAATTTCGCGTTCAAGAGCCTGTATCTCGTATTTCTGCTCCAAGCGGTGCTCGCCTGGATCATCTCCTTGCCTCTGCTCGGCGCGGTTGCGAGCAACAGCGAACTGAATGCGCTCGACTATTTCGGCGCGCTAGTCTGGTTGGTCGGTTTCATCTTCGAAGCGGGCGGCGATTGGCAGCTCAGTCGCTTCAAAGCCAACCCTAGCAATAAAGACAAGGTCATGGACCAGGGTTTTTGGCGTTTGACGCGGCACCCAAACTATTTTGGTGACTTTTGTGTTTGGTGGGGGCTTTATCTGATAGCGCTTGCAGCGGGCGCTTGGTGGAGCGTCGCCGGACCGATCCTGATGTCCGTTCTGCTGATGCGTGTTTCCGGAGTCACTTTGCTCGAGAAGGACATCGGCGAGCGTCGGCCGAAGTATGCCGACTACGTGCGTCGGACCAATGCGTTTTTTCCGGGGCGGCGGCGACGCTAAGTGGGTGCAGCTTGGGCGTGAGCCCACTCAATAGAGTGACGCAGTGTTTCATGACTCACAGCCAATTTCTCGAGCCATGCCAGCCCGCGCCGTATCTCTACACCATGTTGCGTCCGTGCCGCGTTCAATACGTCGCGTCGGAGCGCGGGGTCATATGCAAACTCTTGTGCTTTTGAGTACCGCCGCATGTGCGGGCCTGCAACTATTGTCGTCGCCTCCTCATAAGTGACATCGACCTCGAAGTGCTTCAAGACGCGATGCAAAGTTGTCGATGGAGCTTCTAGGAACGCGTCAAAGTCCAACGGCAATACTCGCTCGTCAGCGAACCCGGCTGTGCCTGCGAGGGCGCAACACTCGGTTGCCCATCCGAGAGCGATGATTTCGCCTTCCGTCATCGAGTCCAGGTTCCATGGCGCCCCCTCGAGGCGCATGCGGAGTCGTTGAGCACGGCTGGGCGCGAGCACTCGGGCCTCCCGGCGCGAATTTTCTCCCGCGAGAATTGTCGCGAGGTAGCTCTCAGGACTAACGCAAATCGCAAGGCCACGCGGCGAGCCGCGGCGAGAAAGCAATTTGGTGGCGAGTTCTGAAACGAAACTCGTTGCCTTAACGACGGCGCGTTGGCGCGGTGAGAAAGTTCGTGACAGCAATCTGATGCAGGTTCCTAGGTCTGCGTCGAAGGCATTCGTGCCGTTGTCCCTGCGTTGCGCGAACGAGCGCAGAAGTAGAGGCTCCCGGATCGAAAGAATTCCTGGGTGCGAGCCGATCAGGCGCGATATGAGGGTGGAGCCGACATGGCCAATATGAAAAACATAGCTGCACCGTTCCTCTAAACCGGCGGTCTCTACGGCCCTGATCACCTCATGCCATGGGTACGTCTGCAGACGCATCGTCGGGTTCAAAACGCGCTCATCGAGGAAGCTCGCGTGTTGATAGTCCTGCTCGGCGAGTCTGATCATAATAAGAATCTCCCGATCGATATCTAGCGCATAGGGGAAGAGCTCCGGTGATCGTTCTAGCGATAGTGCGAGTTCCTGCATACATCGTCCTTTGGCTAATTCGCGCCGTTTGCACCGAATGACTCACATGTTACGTGCGATCCGCAAGGTATAATCGTATGCTACGCTGCCCCGAAATGAGGGCGGATCGCCGATTGTAAAGGGTGTGAGATGTTCTTGAGGCTGCAGGATTTTCTCGATGCGGACACAGTCAGTATGATAGCCGCGGTTGCTGGCAAGATGCGGTTTGTCGATGGACGGAACTCCAATCCGGGTAATCTTGCCAAGCTTAGCTTAGTCGCGGATCCGAGTGATGCCGCCGGGCAAAAGGTGTCCAAACAAGTGTTGGCGGCATTGTCCGGCAACGAGCGTTTCCAAGATTTCGCCAGACCGAGCAGGATCGCATCGCCCCTCGTTTGTCGTTATGAGAGTGGAATGAAATACGGCGCGCATGTCGATGCGGCGCACATGCCGGCGCTGTCCCCGCCGCTGCGTTCTGACATGTCTTGCACCGTTTGGATTTCGGACCCTACGACTTACGAAGGCGGCGAACTGGTGATTCACCTCGGCACGGAAATCATCACCGTAAAGGAAAAACCAGGTTCTGCGATTTTTTACCCGTCGACAACGGTTCACCAGGTCCTGCCGGTTAGAAGCGGCGAACGGGTGGTCGTGATCACCTTCATCGAAAGCATGATCGCTGATCAGCTTCAGCGCGACTTGCTGTTTTCGCTCAGCGAGGTCTGGAGTCAGGAGTCGCCGAAAATGGAGTGGCGCAATCGAGTCGAGCTCGATTACGTGATCCAGAATTTGCGTCGCATGTGGTCCAGTTAATCCTATATGCCAGCCGCAGCAGACGACACGCACCGAATCCGTAGGCTCCTGGATGCCGCGGGACAGGCAACCGCGGCCGGTCTAATCGACCAGTCAGAACGGCTATGGCGGCAGGCCGCCACGGAGGCGCCGCGTCATCCTCTGGTTCTGAATGAACTGGCTCGTCGCCTATTGAGCGTAGGCGATGCGGACAATGCCCAATCCGTCGCGCGTCAGGCTTTGGCGGAAGACTCCGGCAATACTGAGGCTTTGCTGACCCTGGCAGCATCTCTGCGTCAACTGAATCGGCTCGACGAGGAAATGGTCGCGATAAAGAAGGTGCTTGCGCTCGATCCGCGCAATTTGCGAGCCTTATTACATAAGGCGTCTCTATTGGAATTACGTGGTGATGGTCGATCTGCGGCGGCTGCATACGGCAATGCGCTGCAACTTGTGCCGCCAGGGATTGCACCTCCTGAGTCCATGCGCCAGACCTTGGAGCATGCCGCACGCGCTGTCGCTGCGAACGCGAAGGACTTGGAGGGAGTTATCGAGGCTCGCCTGGCCGCGTTGCGCGAGCGCCATGATTCTACGGCAGTGCGCCGATTCGATCGCTGCCTTGAAATCCTCCTAAGAAAGCAACCAATCCATCGACAGCGTCCGAGCCCGCTATATTTCCCGGGGCTGGCCGCGAACGAATTTCCCGATCGCGATCAATTTCCGTGGCTTGATTCCATCGAGGCGGCGAGCGATGACATTCGCGCAGAGCTGCTTAGTGTTCTCCATGATCATCCGCAGGACTTGGAGCCATACGTCAATGTGGCCGGCGGTTTTGCAAATGAGCGGTGGCATCAGTTGAATCAATCGCGGCGCTGGAGCGTCTATTATTTGTGGCGCGAAGGAGAGCCGGTCTCCGAGCACCTCGCTCGCTGCCCGCGCACCGTAAGTGCCCTGGAAGCTTGGCCGCGCTGTGAAATTCCCGGGCGAGGCCCGAGCGCGCTTTTCTCAATTCTCGATGCACATACGCATATTCCTCCTCACTCGGGTGTGATGAATACGAGGCTGTTCGTGCATTTGCCGCTCATCATTCCCCCCAGCTGTCGTTTCCGCGTCGGTGGGGTGACCCACGAATGGCGTCCCGGTGAGGCATTTGTTTTCGATGATACCTTCGAACACGAGGCTTGGAACGACAGCGATGCGCCGCGGGCGGTCTTGATCTTCGATATTTGGAACCCGGCCCTCAGCGCGATCGAGCGAGATTTTGTCACAGAAATGACGTCCGCCGTCGGCGATTTTTACGGCCAAACCGGTGAGTTCGATGGCTGAATTGCCGGTTGCAGAACACGACGACTCGCTTGCGCTTCGCGCCGTTGATGAGGCGCTTCGTCGGGGCGACCGGGTGGCTGCCACCGCAATGGCGGACTCGTTGCTCGCGCGCGGACTCGAGCATCCCTTATTACTCAATCTTGCTGCCTTGGCTTCGGAGGAGGCAGGGCGAGATGACGAGGCGGAGCGCCTGTTAAAGCGTGCGGTTGCATTGGCGCCCTCGGATCTCGGCTCCCGTAACGCGCTTGGCCTATGTCTCTTGCGTCTCGATCGCCCTGACGAGGCCCTGCCGCACTTCGAACAGCTGGTTCGCTCGCAGCCGATGCTGGCGTTCGTTCACGCGAATCGTGGTAACGCCTTATCCGCGCTTGGAGAACAGGACGCGGCTGAGGCAAGTTTCAAGCGCGCGATTGAACTCGAGCCCAACCACTGCATTGCCGCGGCGGGACTTGCCAGAATCGCCGCGGGCCGCGGTCTTTTTCCGGGTGCGCGGCATTGGGCGCAACGCGCGCTGGCGGCGTTGCCGGATTTTCCCGATGCAATGCTGAGTTTAGCGGCGGCAGAACTTGGCGAAGGTAACGCCGCATTGGCCGAGGCGCGATTGCGCAATCTTCTGGAAGATCCGCGCGTGGCGCCGCTTGAGCGCGCCTATGCGTACGGATTGCTCGGCGACGTCCTCGACACGGCAAAGAGGTCCGTTGAGGCATTCGAAGCCTACACCGTTTGCAATACCGGACTGCGAGCAATTTATGCTGCGCGATATGGGGATGGGCATCCCGCGCTTGATTACGCCAAGGGGATGATTCGGGTATTCGAGCAAATCCCGCGCGATCGCTGGCGCCGGCTCGCCCCGACGGCATCCGCACGGGGCGGTGCGTCTGGGCACGTATTCCTCCTCGGTTTTCCTCGTTCCGGTACCACGCTGCTCGAAGTCGTCCTCGAGGGCAATTCAGGTGTTGTCAGTCTCGAGGAGCGAGAGTCCTTGCTCGAGGGCGTGCGGGAATTCATGCAGCGGCCAGAGGACCTGATGCGATTGGCGCGGGCATCATCGCATGAATTGGAGCCGCTGCGCGCAGCGTATTGGCGGAACGTCGAGCGTTCCGGCGTGCAGGTCGGCGGCAAGCTATTTGTCGACAAACACCCGTTCAATACGCTCAAACTACCGTTGATCGCTCGATTGTTTCCCGACGCCAAAGTCATATTTGCCTGCCGGGATCCGCGCGACATCGTCATGAGCTGCTTCCGGCATCGTTTCCAAATGAGCGCGCCTATCTTCGAACTACTGACTTTAGAGGGCGCCGCGCACTATTACGATGCCGTCATGCGCCTGGGACTGCTCTGCTTCGGCGCTTCGGACATACGTACCTGCCTTGTCCGTCACGAAGATATTGTGACCGAATTCAATCGTGAGATGGAGCGCATTTGCAAGTTCCTGGAGATCCCATGGGAGCCGGCTATGGGAGATTTTGCCCTGCGATCGCGCGCACGGGGGGCCTTGACCCCGAGCACGGCACAGCTGCTCCGCGGACTGAATACGGAGGGCATCGGTCAATGGCGGAAATACCGCGATCAATTGGCTCCGGTGCTGCCGGTGCTCGATCGTTGGATCAAGCAGTTTCTGTACGAAGCCTAGGACCCCGTTCGGGCCGTATCGGGAAGTGTAAACCAGCAATTGAACGCAATCGTGATTCGCTCGCCCGTCCCCTCGAACGGCTTGACATCGTGGAGGACCCAGGATGGGAATATCACGAGTTGGCCCGCCTCTAGTGCAAAACTTGCGAGTTGCGGTGCGTATGGCAGTTTGAGTCCAGCCACGCCCGCATCCACGTGCATGGTGCTGCTGATGGCGGGATTCACGAAAGTGAGCTGCCCGCCCGGATGATTGCCGGCGTCGCTTGTCCCAGGATCCACGCAATAGACGCCGCTCCAGGATGCATTTGGATGATTGTGCAAGCCAAAGAAGCCGCCCCGCCGCGTCACGTGAAACCAACAGTCATTGTAAATTTCTAGTTGCTCGAGTGTCGGCTTATCGTAGCCGTTCAACACACCAATCACGGCAAGAAGCTGATCCCAACAGAATATCTTCAGTTCTTGCACGGCCGTATGCGGGTCGCGAAACAGATTGAAGTGACTCTCGAAAAGCGCGGCATTGCGCAGAGTAAGGGGTCTCGGGTTGTGGGCGGTTCCGCTCGCCGCGGTGGCCAACAGATAACGCCTGAGTTCCGTATTTAGACGCTCCGCGGCAGGGTGTCGGCTGAACGCAAATGGAACCGCAAATAAATTTAGTATGTTCGGTGGCTGCATCTGCTCTCCCATATACGTGGTCTCGAAACCGCCGACCCGATTGTAACAGGCGGTTTCCAGGCGATCGTTTGGCTGTGTGCGAGTCTCGCTACCAACGGACTTGGCGCTATAATCCGCGACCATGAGCACTTGGTCGAATGGGATTCATCCGGACGACGACGCGAAAGTGTCGGCGTTGATGGCGAAACTGCAGCGTCTGCAAATTGAGCGCCAGGAAGTCGAGGCGCAGCGCTTGCTTGACGAGGCTGGTTTGGCATTCCCAGACCATCCTGTCTTGCTCCAGGAGCGTGCACGCCGTTTGCTGCTAGCTGGCGACGCGGATGCCGCGCGTATCTTGCTGGAACGACTAGTCGATGTTGCTCCCGCTCAAGTCACGCACTGGCTCAATCTCGCGGCGGCCTTGCGCAAACTCAATGCACGTGACGCCGAGTTGACCGCTCTCGAGCGCGCTTTGGCCCTAGACCCAACTCACCTTGTCGTACTGCTACAGAAAGCTGCGCTACTCGATTTGATGGGCAAGCCGAGGAGCGCGGCGGCCGTCTATGGTCACGCTTTGCAGACTCTGGGTCCGGATGTCTCGCTGCCTGGCCCGATCCAGGCTCATGTTGCCCATGCGCGGGAACGCGTCGCAGAGAATGCTGCGCGCATCGCTTCTATGGTGGAAGCGCGTCTCGCCGCCGTCCAACCGTCCGACACGAATCCCGGCGCGCGCATGCGGTTTGATCGGTGCCTCGACCGTATGCTGGGAAGGCGCAGAATTTACGTGCCCGAACCGACCTCAATGCTTTTTCCATTTCTCGCGAACTATGAATTTTATCCGCGCGAGGTATTTCCCTGGCTACAGCAGTTGGAAGCGCAGACCGACAGCATTCGCGAGGAATTGCTGAAGGTCTTGAGCGTCGATGCGAACGGTGTGGAACCGTATATAGCATTCGAGGCGGGCTTGCCGCTGAATCAGTGGCGCGACTTGAACCATTCTCGACGATGGGGAGCTTACTTCCTGTGGAACCAGGGAAAACGTGTCGATGACCATTGCAGTCAGTGTCCAAATACCGTCGCCGCGCTTGCTGCTCTGCCGCAAGTAGACATTCTTGGCCGAGGACCGACTGCCTTCTTTTCTATCCTTGAACCGCGCACGAAGATACCGCCGCACACCGGTGTCACTAACACTCGATTGACGGTGCACCTTCCTTTGGTTGTGCCCTCCGGCTGTGGCTTTCGTGTCGGCGGCGAAACGCGCGAATGGGAAGTCGGCAAGGCATGGGTCTTCGACGACACCATTGAGCACGAAGCGTGGAATAACTCCAATTTACCGCGAGCGATTTTGATTTTTGATATTTGGCACTCGCAACTGACCCCTTTGGAGAGGGATCTTGTCCGCGAGACGACCGTCCTGTTTGCGGCCTATAACGACGCGGAACGCAAGCCGGAGGTCGCGCCTTGAAGAGACTGATGGCCTTTGGCTGTCTGGCGATGCCCATGTTGAACGCGCACAGTGCGCCAACGCTTGCCGACGTATTCGCGTGCCGCGCCATCTCAGACGCGAAATCTAGGCTTGCGTGTTTCGACCGCAAAGCTGCCGAACTCGCTGGGACTGACCAGTCGCTTGTGCGCGTCCCCACCGCAACAGCGAAGGACGTAGTTGATAGCGCAAAGGACAGTACCAAGGATTTTGGGCTTTCCTCCCAGGAGATCCTCAATGAGCATGTCATTGCAGGCGAGCGGCCCAAGGACGTGAAACATATTGATGCAATACTCACGCGGATCACCTCGACGGCGGATGGACGAGTGATCTTTACGTTGGACAATGGCCAGG
>Ga0116230_10005871_pt1 | contig 12057 bp, 9 predicted proteins | sample S1TSphfallax_3_FD_88678 | JGI IMG/M metagenome (GOLD analysis project Ga0116230, IMG submission 88678) | Host-associated microbial communities from peat moss isolated from Minnesota, USA - S1T2_Fd - Sphagnum fallax MG | ecosystem: Host-associated > Plants > Peat moss > Unclassified | place: USA...
GTTTTAACTTTCATTCTCATTTTGAAATATATATAAACAAGGTGTTTTTTTTCTTACATTTTCATATTAAAAAAACATGAATGTATGGGATGAGACAATAAAAAAAGTTTAACCGAAAGTAAAATATAAATATTCATGCACCTAACTACCTACTTCTTTAATTTACCTACCTACCTATCTAAATAGGTATTTGGCCTAAATAGGTAGGTAAGTTTTATATAGATAGGTGTTTAGCCTAGATGGGTAGGTAGGTAAGTAAGTACCTAGGTCAACATACATTCTTAAATATTGATTTAAATTTATTTTGGACAAATTCAATTAATATGCCACATGGAAAATTTATATTGCACCACATGTCACAATCTAAACCATCCAAGCATAAAAAATTAAAATTTAGTTATTGAAAGTTGGGACACATCCCAACACATAACTTGTTCCCATTATTCACCAAAAAAGTTGCATCCTAGTTGCAAGCAACAATATGTACATGATTAATCAAAACATGAAAGTGTATTTCCTTGATTTTTTTTAATCCAAATTTTTTTGTTGTGACTAGTGTCACATGCAATTATCTAACACAACTATTAAGATTTTAGTTACAAATGTTGTTTGCGACTAAAAATTAATCTGAACGACCAATTGTAAAATGACCATTTTCTACTAGTGATGGTGGCTATCAATATGAACCCAATGCCACCAAAAGTTATTAAAAGAAAGGCTAATTTACATATTAAAGGTCCTTTTAGGCTATTGAAGGATCTTAGATTCAAAAGGCGCCCAAACATTTGAAGGAGGGATGAATCAAAAGAAAAAAAAGATTTTATCAAGGTGGAAAAGGGAGGTGTGCATCATAAAAAGTATGATAGTCATTGTAGAAAATAGTGGGTTAAAATTCCAAAGGTTACATGAACATCGCCCATTCTAGGGAGAAGGTCCACATGTTGAACACCCTTTAATAGGACATACTTTATGAAGGATGATGTGAATGATGAGGTGCTCAATGGAACCCCTAAGATTTTAATTCCTTGTAATGGGGTGGTAAACTAGGATGGGGTGTTAAAATCAAGTGGCAAGCAAAAGGGTGACCATGCTACACACTTTTGCGGTTGGATAGAAAGACCTATCGCATGAAGTTCAATCTGAAAATGTTCATATGTAAATGATACAATTAAAAAGGGACCTATGATGTGGATGTCATTTGTAATGGATGGAAATAAACAAGAAAGGAAACAATTAACTATAAAATGTAAAACCTTGAAGTGGGCTAAAACAAATAGTGACCTTCCCAAAGGATCACCTTGACAAGTTCCCATGGTAGATGGGATGATTATGACTATAAAACACAAAGACTCAACTGCATAAAATGCACAAACAAAAAGGATGAGTTGTATGATGTCCCCACTTGCTACACTAAGTTCTTGAAATATGACTTTTCTAAACATCAAATTGAAAACATTTGCCATGTCTAGTTGGAAAACAACCCGGTCAAGGTGAAGGTTTAAGGTGCACCTAATGTCGTGGATTATTGTTTTTGTCATGGGCATGAAAAATTATAAAATTAGGAACTAAGCCAAAAACACAACAAGGAAAAAAAATAAGAAATGTAATCCTAAATTTAAACCAAGATTGAAAACATAAAGATGCAAAGTAAAAACACGATATATGTTAAAAAATGATTCAAACAAAACTTTGTTCTGATAAGGTATGAAAACAAAGGTTATGATAATAAAAACGTACCCAAAATTGGTGTTGAATAAACAAAAGGTTTAATAAGAGGTCATACCCTTATTTTACATCCCATTAAAGACCTAATTTAAAAAAGCTTCCATAGAAATTTCCATGTGTGCACCAACTAAAGAATTTTTTGAGAAACTTCTTAATTAACAATGAACTAAAAATCAACTAAAATTTAACTGAACGTTAATTCAAATTATAGCCCATTGAGGACCTAATTCAAAGAAACTTCCATAAAGGCTTCCATGTGTGCATCGACCAAGGAAGCTTTTCAATAATGAATTAAAAGTGAACTAAAATATAACTATGGGTTAACTTATAATTAACTAAAAGTTAATTAAAGGTTAATTCAAACTTAACTAAAATTTAATGAAAGCATAACTTAGAATTAACTAAAATTTAATTAAGACTTAACTTATAATTAACTATAGGATAATTAATATTTAATTAAAATTGAACTGAAAATTAATGATAATGCAAACAATGATGCATGCGACTATATTGGTGCAAGCAACGGGTGATGGTGGTGTCCGTGACAATTTCACTGCAACTTTGAATTAATGCGAAGATAAATGTGTTACAAAAATGTCACAAAATTGTGAGTCATCAATACAATGTTTCCCCCATTACAATGGGATGAACTCCACCTAAAGGTTTGGTCATGGCTAAGAGGCATGCCATTCCGAAAACACATGGAATTCAAGGTGGAATGTGACCTTATGCGATATCAAAATAAAATTGAAATAACTTAGGGTAACCACTCTTTGAATCTTTTGAAGGAAAATTGTTTCAAAGGTGTTCAAAAAACATACTAGAAAAAACATTTGATGATACATGTGGCATGAATTGGAATGTCAATTTGAAGGAATTAAAAAAAATTAAAGTCCTAATTTAACTTGTACTATTTTATGAAAAATTAAAAGTAACCATATGATTTAAGGTGTAATGCAGTGAAAGTTGAGGTGGTGTCAGAGGATGTCGGTGCAAAGGAAAATGGTGCCAAAACACAATTGCTTGAAAATATTCTTTTGCACATCCAAAAATTAAAGTGTAAAAAAGGCACTTATGAACTAAAAGGTCATGTTGGGGAAGAGGCATTGCATTCAAACTTACCACCAAAACTTGGACCTGCAAAAAGAATTCCACCTATAAGTTTTTCAAATTACCTATTAGAAAGCACTTGAATTGAACTCACAATTCCTTATGACATGTTGCCCCACCACAAGAAGGCAAAACAAAAACACCATTGGGATAACAAAAGGAACAAGTGTCAAATCACCACATCATATGGGTCATTTATTAGCTTATCCAATGAAAAATGAAACACCACTTATACACCATACCATTGAATGTTAAGGATGCGGTTATATAATTAAAAAAAACAAAAACTTATATCAAAGGCCTTGAATACATCCAACGACAAAACTTAGCTCTAAGCTAATGCAAGCGAGGTGAGAGCAAGGGAAGGTATTGAGCTAGGATGGTCACAAGGGTGTGGATTAGTTGAACTAAATGCTTAACAGGAATGTTGAAGATGAGTTAACCTTCGACCGGTAAATTGGCGCCCACATGTGGGCTAGGAAACTTTAGGTGGATGTTACAAATGTGTTGAGGAAATGGGGATAGGTTGGGGGGATTGATCTTGGGCAACTATAAGGGCCAATAAAGTAAAAAGGGGAAAATGTCCTACTTGTGCATGATCAAGTGGGTTTGGGAAAATGTAAGGTTGGGGCCCCACATTCACATGAAAAGCTAGGGGAAAGTAAGGGGAACCAATAAGTGGTGTGTGGCTTGTTAGAATGGGAGGGGGAACTAGTGGATGGTTCATGGTTTGCATGGGAGATGGGGTGGATAATAGGTTTGTGGTGGCACATGATAAAGAAAATGGGTGATGGGGACTACGAGGTTCAATGAAACATGATGAATTGAAGGACACGAGACGTTTAGTCCCCATGAAGAAGGAGGTCTACTAAAAGCATAAGCCCCACTTTCTAAAAATTGTGTACTGTTGTAAGGCAATCCTAAATTTATAAAACCAACCATGTAAAACTAAATGAATTTCAAAAGGAAAAAAGTAGGAAACCTCCTAGGGGTCCATGGTTAAAACATTATGCCAAAGCCAAGCCCTAGTTTTGCTATAAGCTTAGGTGTCATGATCACTATTCTATTAGGTTCAACATAACCAAGACACCTTAATACCAATATTACATGTTTAACTCCTTATTTCTAATCTTATAGGACCTAAGACAAGTAACACCACACAAAAGTTTCCTAAAAAAGTAACAAATCAATGTTGTTTATCTCTTATAATATAATAATCAACTACACAAATGCATTAGTTGTTTGAAAAGCCTTTGTTTTCACAATCCTCTAGAGCTCCTAATTTGAACACATACTCCTTTTGGAATTACAATTGGTTGTCCTAGCCTAGAAGCACACGTTACAACGATGGTGATGTCCATGGGATTTATAAAACCTCCTCTTTTTCCGAAAACTTCTCAAAAACATTTGGAGCCCAAGTCTCAATTTGAAACTAACTTTAATTAATAGATATCAAAATTAAACCAAAAGGGATGAAAACCTACCATTATGAATGATTACATCCTCCTTGTGACTAGTTCCACATAAGCTTAATGGCAAATGACAATAGGTGAAGTGTATAGAAAAAAAATAGACCATCCTTTTAAAATGTCATTAAAACACCAACAAAAAAATTCTAACATCTCTTGGGGGCACATTATCAAATGGAAATTTTCCTCCACAAAAAGAGGAAGTGTTTCATTTTTCAAAATGTCCAACTTTTTTTTCCCAATTTATTTTAGCAATACTTGCCAAACATCATGGGGAAAAAAAATTAAAAAATCTTGTTCTTTACATTAGACAATGCCCATAAATTGAGGTGTTCCAAAATAAATGCCTCGTTAGTTCTTGTGCTCAATTTGGGAACACCAAATGCTTTAAAGGCCTTACCTTATTTTTGACACCCTTGCCTACACTTTTTTTTTAAACCTCACGTTTCCATATGAATAATGCCCGTGTAAAAATTTCAAAAAATATGTTTTTAGGACAAAGAATTGAAAAAAAATAAAAATGCAACTTATATGGACTTATGAAAGTATGGTCAAATTTGAACAATTCAAAAGTCCCTAACTATTAAATGGTTAAAGTTTTCGAAAAAAAATCTTCATATGAATTTATCATCTTGTATTACATTATATATTGAGTCCCAATAACAAATTTGGAATGTGAATTGATATAATTTTTTCCATTTTGTGATGTTCTAGTCAAATGACTAGTTTATATTTTTCGATTTCAAAAATCCAATACTACTAACAAATGATTTTATAATCAATAAATAACCACAAAATTCTTTTCATAATAAAGTTGTTAGTTTAAATCCAAGTTTCAATTAGTACATCTTAGGATATATTAATCACCATATGCATTTGAGTAAAGGGTACCTAGGGAAAGAACATCGCTTTGTCACAAAAGTGAACCATCATAGCTTACATCTACCATGTGGAAAATAATTGGTAAAAGATGCAAAGGTAGGTAAGGTGAATTCCTTTAGGCTTGAAAAGACATTTTTAGTTGTTGTAAAAAAGGAACAAGAAAGAAAACACACTAGAGAATGGAGTGTTAGAACTTTTGATTAAGGAAATCATGAAGGACCACATCAAGGTGATGTGGTTTTGAAGATACCAAGCTTTGCAACTATTATGGTGGTTAATGTAAATCTTAAACAAGATGAAATTGGAGATTTAATGGTGCAAATTATTCATAGCAAAAAGAAATCAATTATGCAATTTTGGTTGAACATGAAGAATGTCAAAGATTGTAATGAAAGAAGACAGAACACAATATCACACACCCCCATGAATGTGCCAATCATCAACCATATTCTATTGATTTGAAATGAATAAAATTTTCAAGTACTTCAAACTTAAAACAAGTTGATTAAGCATCTAACTGCATGTCCAAAACCATTTAATTTAAAAGGTCATCATGGATCAAATCCCTTCAATTTCCTATCATAGAGCTCAATGATCATCTATGGCAATTGCATTTTTGGTTTATATCCTAATACATATGGAATAATTTCCACTAAAACAATACAAAACATATCCCTCGCATATGTGCAAAAAAGTCCCTTAACAATTGGAAACACCCATGGTTGCAAACTTCTTTCATAAAACAACCCCACCAACACAATTGGAAATTTCCCTGCATAATGAACAAATAACAATTTCACAATCTGTACCTAGAGGTTTGACAAAAATGATGCATAATTCCAAACAATTTATCAACATAATCCACAATCCAAACATTACTAGAATAAATCTTCACTTATGAACTCCCATTTTAATGCATTTTGATGGGTAGTCTCCTTTTGGCAACAACACAACTTCTTTATAATCAACAAAATATTCCACAAAATTGACCATTTGACCATTCCCAAAATCCTTATGGTTTTTCATCACATCCATGATTTTGATCCCTATAAACTACTTTTAAACTTCTAATCCCTCCATCAAAGCTTATGGCACAACAAAGATTCATTAATTTGACTAGGTCATAAGAGTTTTCAATCAAAGGGCATTTTTCCCCATCAATTGAAATAGTTATCCTAACACCAAAAGCACATACCCAAAACCCAGATTCACAATCAACAAAGATAAAAATGCCACACAACAATCAAATCTCAAGTATTTTGTTTTTTCACATCACTAAATGTTTGGTATGCCCACCTTGTTTGCTTGCACCTTCTTTTTTGTCAAAGTCCACCAAAACGAAAATGCAAAATCAACACCACCAAACATTCCTTCAATGAAAAACCATCAACAATGTAAGCACCATTGAACAATAAAACCTACAATGCTCATAACTTGCAAGAAACCAAACAAAGAAAAGATAGCCATGCATATCACATTTTCCTTTCCTACCACCATCAATTGCCAAAAGCTTTGCCATATTCAACTTTCAACTGTTGATGGTACTATTCCATCAAATTAGGGTTTCATCCCTTAAATTTTCATCACAAACCTATAATACTCACATTATGTGTGTAAGACATGATATTTCCAACATAATAATTTTCATTATGCATGTAAGAAGTGGTATTAAATGTATTGTAAAACTTAAAGTTATAAGCTTTATTCGAATAATGGTTTACACTGTGAGTTCAAGTTAACTTCAAGCCCAATTTTGGTAAAGTCCATGGCCAAGGGTTTTCATATCAAACATAAAAAAATCAACATTAATTTGTTTGGTTTTTTTCATGTGACACTTGAGGGGTATCATGAAAAAAACATTAAAATAAAAATAAGGGCATTGTGAAAAATAAAATTTTATTAATTCGGGCATTTCATTTTTAGAAATGACTTAGAAATAATAAAGGAAAATTTATGTTAAATAAAGTGCCCTCCAATTACATTGAAAAAAATTGGTGGAGATCTTTAAGTTCGTAATAAATGGGTCACCACATAATGGTTCTGCCTTTTATGAAGTAGGTAAAAGCACGAGGTTGAAGGGTTGCTTAAGATGGACTTAATTCCAATATAGCCTACAACCAATGATTTCACCATGTGTGAAAATTCTTAGGATTTTTATAAAAAATCTTTTCTTGTGATTCCCAATGGGTAATAACTAGATATCACAAAACATTATGATGACAAACATGCCCCCCAACCCCAATATTTAACCACACGAGGAACACAAATTTTATGTAAGAAACCTATACAAATATAGGATTCAAAAGTGAAATAAGACCTCAAGGGAATTGTGGATGGGTTGAGAATTAAAATGAAGAACTTTGTGTGTGTGTGTGTGTGTGTGTGTGTGTGTGTGTTTTAGCCATGTGCATCAACCCACAAGTTGTGATCAACAAAAGAATGATGAGGAAAGGAGTTGTTTGGGCATGAATGAACTCATGAGACCATGCAACTTGTTGATTTTCATTTGCTTTAGGACTTGTGCATTTGTATTATGCATATAACATCATAATATGATGTCACAACCAACAATGAAATCATCTTCATCCCCATGCTTGTCAAAACATCTAGCAATTTCATAGTTACTATTGTTACATCTTCGCTTCATAGCTACATTTTTGCCCCCATGTTTGTTAAACACAATTGTTTGTTGACACATGACATACCTATATGGTGTGATGATATTGTTGAAATGGTGTAGGTAAAAATTATGTTAGAATATGTTCCCCATGCTTTGCACCAACAAGACAATTTTTTAGTTTATAGATGTTTCCATAGAGCTTGTCCAAATGAGGATGCAAAGTAAAAACACAAAGAGGTGGGTGGCAAAGGTGGGAAAGAAACACCTAGTTGTAAGTTTTTGTACATATTCTCCAAAGATTTTGTCATTTCACAAATGGATTTATTAGACATTTTGACATTTCAATGTCCTAATTTCAAAAATAAAATAAAAGATTATATAATGCCAAATCCAATTCAAACATGCGATATTCCTCAAAATATGAGACCAAATGAACTTTTTCCATTATAACATCTTAACAAAGAAAACCAACAATTATTATGGTGAAGTTGCTTTCAAAACATTGTTTTTTTCTAAAATGTAGTGAACACATATGCAAGGAAAGTCTTGCATGTGGCTCAATAATTAAAAGAAACAACCTTAGAAATCACTTGAGGCTTAGCTAGTTCTCCAACTAGTTGCTCAACAAAGTTGAATCAAAATTCAAAACTTCCTCAATTTTTTTAGAAGAAATGAATTTGGCAAAACCTCATAGAAAAAGAAAGATTGAGTGTTTTGTTATAGTGACAGTGGCAAAGAAGAATTGATGCAGTGGTAGTGAGCGTTTTGCTATAATTTGGGTGGTGACGGTAATCGTGGTAACAACCTTGCTACCACTACTATTATTGTTTCCTTGCCTTCATTAGTTAGCGTTGTGCAAAAAGAGGAGAAAGATAAAAAAAAAAAGACAAAGAAGGACAAATAGAGACAACAAGATTTTTTTTGCAATTAAGGGCATTCAAGAAATATGAAAGAAGGGTTCAAGTTCCATTTTAGTATAAAGAGGCCTTGTTGGTAGTCTAATTATAGTTCCATTAAGGGGATTAGTTGTAAATCTACTTTCTAAATTTTCATGGCATGATGGGACATATGAGACCAACCACTTTATTAAGCAAAGGAGGAGGATAGTGATTACAACATCACCAACATCAACATGGAACAAAGACAACAAAGGTGAATAAGTTAAGGGAAGACAAGTTTTGTGTTTTTGGGTTTTGTTTTGTTTGGGTTTTGTTTTGTGATAAGTCCTATTTTTTTACGTTTTCATCAAGCTTAGAAATTTTTTTATCACCAATAATTTAATCATTATTTATAGGTTAAGAATTTTTTTAAAATTCTATTACAAATATAAAGACTTTGCCACAATTTTGGTTTTTCTTGGTTTTTGTCACAATAATGGAGAAATAATAAAGGAATAAAAAGAAAAAAGAAAAAATATAAAGTGCGTTGTAAGTGTGAATGTGTTAATATTTAATGGTTAGTCATTCACCAATAATATGTTTTCTAGGATGGTTTTTTTTTAAACAATTTGAATCTAAAGTGTTTTTTTGTTATTGAAGTTGGGTGTTACATTAATTGGATAATCCAACAAAAAAAGATTTAGAAGTTTCTAGGCCCCTAATTCTTGCATAATAGTTTTTTAAAAAGTGTATAGGTTGTGTTAAACCCAATAAAGCAAGGATGATGGTGTCGAAGGTTATGGCAAAATTAAAGTTTAACTATCTTTTGAAACATGACTTGTTTATTTGTGATAATTCATTATCTTTTTTTTTCCATTTGATCTATTTAGTTTTACGTGGTTGGTTTTATAGTTTTAAAATTATTGTGTTGAAATAAACAATATTTAAAACATGGGACCTATTTACAATTGCACAAATAGGTCCCAATCTCATATTTTGGTATTAGAGTGTTTAAGTTTTGTTGAATTTAGTATATTAATGATCGTGACACCCATGCCTATAACAAAGTTTTGGACTTGGCATAATGCCTTGACAAATGACTCATTGGAAATTTTCTTATTTTTTTCCTTTCGTTTAGTATTGCGTGATTAGATTTGTAGATTTAGTATTGCCTTGTAGCAATGGGCAACCTTTAGAAAATGGGGCTTGTGTTCATAGTATACCTCTTACTTCATGGGCACCAAATGTCCTATGTCCCTTAATTCATCATGTTTCATCAAACTTTGTCGTTTCCATCACCCATTCGCCTCACCATGCACCACCACTTACTTACCCTCCACCTCATCCCCCATGCAAATCACAAACCACCCATTAATTACCCTTTTCAATTTTGACAAATCACACAACACCTACTAGTTCCCCTTACCAGCCCCAACCCTTCATGTGAATGTGGGGTCCCAACCCTACATTTTCCAAAACCCCTTCGATCATGCACAATTAGGACATTTTTTGCCTCCCACTTTATTGGTCATTATAATTGGCCATGATCATACCCCCTTAGTTTACCCCCATTTTTTCAACACACCCTCAATTTCCACTTAAAATCTTGTGCCCCACTTGTGGGCACCAATTTACTAATCGAGGATTAGTTCGTCATCAACATTCTTGTCAGACATTTAATTCATTCAATCCAAACCCTTGTGATCATCCCGATTTAATGCCTTCCTTTATTTTCACCCCACCTACATTAACTTGGACACGGGCTTCAACATTGGATGTCCTCAAGTCCTTTCATTTAGCCTTCGTCATCCTTGATTGTATAATCGCATCCCAATTGCTTTATGGCATGATGTACAAGTGGCATTTTGTTTTGCATTAAATAAACTAACACATGACTCGTACAATGTGGGAGTTTAACATTTGCTCTTCTTGCTACCTCGATGGTGTCTCTCTTTGCCCCTTCGTGGTGTGGTGACTAGGCATAAAGAATCGTGGATTTGATTCAAATGCTTTTTAGCATGTGATTAGGAAAACTTGTAGGAGGGGTTCTTTTTGTGGGCTTAAACTTTGTCGACTGGTTCAAGTTCAATCCCTTTCCCCCAACATGATCCTCCAACTCATAAATGTTTGTTTCGTAGTTTAACACTTGGGCATGCAAAGGAATACTTTTGGGCAATTTGCGCTTTGACACCATTTTCTCTCACATCCATGTCCTTTGACACCACCTCAATTCTCACCACATTACACTTTGAATTAGATGGTTACTTCACATTTTTCCTTGAAGATTACGTGTCAAACTAAGATTTTGAGCTTTCTTTTGATTCCTTCAAGCTGAAATTCCAATGCATGCCACATTTATCGGCAAGTGGTCTTTGTGGGATGGATTTTGAACACTTTCGAAATTGTTCCCACCGTGGAAATTCAGCAAGTGGATTCTTTTAGTTATTCCAACTTTGTTTTCATATTGCACAAAGTCATATTCCACCCCAAATTACACGTGTCCTTGGAGTGGCCTACTTCTTAGCCATGACCAAACCTTTAAATGGAGTTCGTCCCATTGCAATGGGGGAAACATTGTATTGATTCACAAGCCGCACCTTATGCCCTCAATTTTGTGAAGCTTTTGCAACACATTTTTTCACACATTAATTTGGAGTTTATACTAAGGGTGGTTGTGGAATAACAATCCATAACATCAAGTGCACCCTAGACTTTCACCCCAATTAGGTTATTATTTAATTGGACATGTCAAATGCTTTCAATTTAATGTCAAAAAAGGTCATATTTCAAGAATTTCCTATAGCAAGTGGGGACATCATACAACTCATCCCCTTTGTTCTTGCATTATATGCACTCAAGTCTTATTTGTTTTATAATCATCGTAATTGTGAAGGTGATGTCGTAATCATTTCATTTGCCATGGGGACTTGTCAAGGTGATCCTTAATGGGGGACTATTTGCTTTAGCCCATTTTAAGGTTTTACATTTTATAATTGATCATTTCCCTTCTTGTCTATTTCCATCCATTGCAGATGACAATCACATTATAGGTCCCCCTTCAATTGTATCATTTGCACATGAGCAATTCTAGACCAAATTATTTGTGATAGGTCTTTTTATCCAACCTAAAAAATAAGTAGCATGGTCACCTTTTGGCTTGTCATTAGACTTTAACATCCCATCCTAATTCACCACCCCATCCGAAGGAATTAAAATAATTGGGGGTTCCATTGGGCACTTTAACTTTCACATCATCCTTCATAAAAGATGTCTTGCTTGAAGATGCTCAACATGTGGACCTTTTCCTTATAATGGGTGATGTTCAGGTAGTCTTTGGAATTTTAATTCGTTGTTTCGTGCAATGCCCATACTA
>Ga0116230_10005872_pt1 | contig 12056 bp, 7 predicted proteins | sample S1TSphfallax_3_FD_88678 | JGI IMG/M metagenome (GOLD analysis project Ga0116230, IMG submission 88678) | Host-associated microbial communities from peat moss isolated from Minnesota, USA - S1T2_Fd - Sphagnum fallax MG | ecosystem: Host-associated > Plants > Peat moss > Unclassified | place: USA...
CGAGAATGACCGGCGTCGACCCCGCCGACACGCGGATCGCCCCGGGATGCCCGGCCGAGATGTAGCTCAGCTCGCGCGTCCTGGTGTCATAGACCGCATAAAACAGCGTGATAAACTGCTCGGTGGACTCGATGGAAAAATTCTTCGCCAGCCGGGTCGCCACTTCGCAGGGGGGCACCACCTGCCGGGCTTTGTTGTCGCGGGTTTGCAGCACAAACGAATCACCGCTGGTGGAGGGGGAGAGCATCCGCGTAACGGTGACCGCCAGCAGCGAGGCGGCCACACCATGTCCGCTCACATCCAGCACATACAGCCCGATTCGCTGCTCATCCAGCTGGACCACGTTCAGCGAATCACCCGCCAATTCCGTGCAGGGCTCGAAGATCCAGGCGAACGCCGCCCCGGGAACCTGCGGATTGGCGTGCGGGAGAAACGCCTGCTGCACGCGGGCGGCGGCATGCAGTTCCCGTGCGGTGCGCTCGGCGGCCTTCACCAGTTTGTCATTGGCGATGTTCAGCTGCTCATTTCGGCTCTGAAGGTCTAGCTCGAGGGCCAGAATCTGGTCGACGGATTGCTTCACCAGCAGCTGCGAGCGAACCCGCGCGGAGACCACCGCAAAATCCAGTGGTTTGGTGACGTAATCGTTCGCCCCCCGGTCCAGCGCTGCCACCACGTCCTCGCTCTGATCACGGGCGGTGGCCATGATGATCGGCAGCTGCATCGGGGACAAGGTCTTTCTGACCCGGTCCAGCACCTCCAGCCCGTTGATGCCCGGCATCATCACATCCAGAATCACCAGGTCGAATGCACGCTTGGAAATCTGATCCAAGGCATCGTTCCCATCAATGGCGACGGCGGTGGTGTACCCCCGGCGATCGAGCCGGCGGCGAAGCGATTCGCGATTGCCCTCGTCATCATCGACCACGAGAATGAGAGCGGGTTTGTCCAAATCGGTCTTCCTGATGATGGGTCCTGATGATGGGTTCTGGTGATGAATCTACGGAGGTGAAACCAGCCCGGATTCATTCCTCAAGATGACACCGGCGGCGCAGCCCCTGCACCACCCTGCTGGAGGATCGACTCGATTTGACTGATCAGCTTGGCGAATTCGATCGGTTTGGTGTGGTAATCGGTGCAACCCGCCTGCATGGCGCGCTCGCGATCACCGGTCATGGCATGGGCGGTCAAGGCGATGACGGGAATCTGGTTCATCGTGACGTCGGCCTTGATCTGGCGGGTCGCCTCCCAGCCGTCCACCTCGGGCATGTTCATGTCCATGAGAATCAGGTCCGGTTTTTCGACTTTCGCCATTTCAACCCCGACTTTTCCATCGGCTGCCAGAACCACCTCAAACCCCCGCCGCTGCAACCGCCGCGACAGCGAATCCCGATTCTCTTCGTTATCTTCAACCACCAGAATTTTCGGCATGGCATTGTCCTCAATCGGTCCCGGAGATGAACTTACTCCGCGGACGGAAAAACCGCATCGGGCGTAATTGCATCGCTGTCCTGTTTCGCGGGGGGTTTGGTGGAAACGGCGGCGTCTGGTTCGCACAAAACCGGCTGCTTCTCGCACAGCGTGACCAGCTGCTTCACCTCGCGCAGCAGGGCCTCGCGGCTGTAATCCCCTTTTTGAATAATCCTTTCCACACGACCCGACAGCTGCGATTTCTCCGCCGGAGTCAGATCCTTTGAGGTGAGAACCACCACCGGGATCGTGGTGTGGACGCCGTCATTGCGCAGGGCCGTCAGGAACTCAAAACCGTCCATTTCCGGCATGGCCAGGTCCAGCAGGATCAGGTTCGGTTCGTTGGTCTTGAGCCGGTTCAGGGCGACCCGCCCGTTCTCTGCTTCGATCACGGTCCACCCTTCCCGGGTCAGCGTGCGCGAAACCACCTGCCGGGTCGCATCATCATCATCCACGATCAAGACGATCCGGGCGGCATTTTTGGTTCGGTATTTTTCGACCACTCGTCCAAGAATCGCGCGGTCGATGGGTTTGGTCAGATATTCCGAAGCGCCCAGCGTGTACCCCATCTCGCGGTCGCCGACGATTGTCAGCATGACCACGGGAATCGGCGAGAGCGCCGGATCGGATTTCAGCGACGACAGCACGGCCCAGCCGTCCATCTTGGGCATCATCACATCCAGAAAAATCAGATCGGGTTTCAGATCCCGCGCGGTTTCCAGACCGTGCTCCCCATCCGAGGCGGTGACGGTATAAATGCCCTCGGATGAAAGCGTGCGCGACATCATGTCACGAACCGACGGGTCATCATCAATGATCAGAACCGTCGCCGCCCCGGGGGTGCGCGCGTCGGAGGCGGCGGTGTTGATCCGCGTATCCCCCGGTAACTCCTGCCGGGCCACCCGCGCCGGCAGATGCACGGTGAAGGTTGAACCTTTGTCCGCCTCGCTGGTGACGCTGACGTCGCCGCCCATCATCTGGCAGAAACGCCGGCTGATCGCCAGCCCCAGCCCGGTCCCGCCGAACCGGCGGGTGGTGGATTCATCCGCCTGGGTAAAGGGTTGGAACAGCTTGTCGATCTGTGCCTGGGTCATTCCGATGCCGGTGTCATGCACCTGGAAAACAATGGTGCTGACCCCGTCGCGGTCGACCCGGCTCACCTGCATCGAAATCGTTCCGTTTTCAGTGAATTTCGACGCGTTGGAGAGCAAATTGAACAGGATTTGCCGGACCTTGGTCAGGTCGGCGTGCATCGATCCCAATTCCGGCGGGCAGTCCACCGCCATCTTGTTCGATTTTTTCTGAACCAGCGGTTCGACCGTCGTCAGCACATCCCGCACCATCGCCGGCACGTCGAACGTCTCGAGGAACAGGTCCATTTTTCCCGCCTCGATCTTCGACAAATCCAGCACGCCGTTCACCAGCGCCAGCAGATGCTTCCCTCCGTTGCGGATCTTGTCCAGATCGGGGATGAAACTTTCGACCCCGCGATCGGCGGCCTCTTCCTGCAGCAGTTCGCTGTACATGATCACCGCGTTCAGCGGGGTTCGCAGCTCATGGCTCATGTTGGCGAGGAACTGGCTCTTGGCGACATTGGCGGCCTCGGCGTCGGCGCGGGCGTGCTCGGCTTCGTCCTTGGCTTTTTCGGCTTCGTCCTTGGCTTTCTCGGCTTCCACCTTGGCCGCCTCGGCTTCATCCCGCGCCCGCTTCAGGTCGTCTTCAATCTGCTTCCGCAGCGTGATGTTGGAAAACGCGATCACCGCTCCTTCGATCCGCCCGAAATTCCGGATCGGAAATGCCGAGTATTCCACTGGAAAACTCGTGCCATCGGATCGCCAGAACACTTCATCGTCCACCCGGCATCCCTTGCCGGTCTTCATGGTGTTGTAAATCGGGCATTGCTCGGTCGGATATTTCGTGCCGTCGGCCCGGCTGTGATGCGTGATCGAATGCATGTGCGTCCCGATCGCCTTGCTCGCATCCAATTTCAGAACCCGCGCCCCCGCCGCATTGAGAAATGTGCAGTTCCCATTCAGATCCACGCCGTAAATTCCCTCGCCGGTGGATTCGAGCAGCAGCTGGTTGTAATTGGAAAGGCGGTTTTGCTCCCGTGCGTTTTGAAGCCGGCGTTTGTCGTCCCGGCGGATCAGCAGATACGCCGCCACCACCAGCAGAATCGCGAATAACGTCGCCAGCCCAAACGTCTCGATCGCCTTGGCGTAGCTGGCTTTGGACTCGCTCTTTCGTTGGGCAAGGAATCCGTCCTCGGCAGTTTGTTCATCGCGCAGCTGGGCGCGAATCGCCTTGATCTGCGAGCGCGTCTCGGCCAGCAGCATCTGCGAACTTGCCACGTTGGGATCTTTTGATTTGGCGGCAGTCGCACGGTCCATCGTCGCATAGAGATCGTTCAGACTCGCTCGCAGGGCGGTCGAGCGGGCCTTCTGTGTCGCATGGGCCCGGTCTCCCTGATGGTCACCGGTCTGCTCGATCAACGTGTCCACCAGCGCCAGGCTGTTCTGCTTAGCAGTTGAAAGATTCTTCAAATACAGCGGATCACCGGTGAGCAGAAAACCGCGTTGGGAAGAAACCGCGTCCGACAGACTCGATCGCATTCGCTCCAGGTTTGCCATCACTTCGGTCGTGTGTTCCACCCAGCTGTCGCGCGAAACCAGTTGCCTGATGTTCTGCAGCGACACGATCGCGTTGGCGATCAGCACGATCAGTGCGAGAATCACGCCAAGGGTCGCAATATTTCCGATTCGTCGTTCCATGGGCATTTTCATCCGGGGGTTGAGGCAACGATCACCACTTCCGAGGTTTTCAGTTCCACCAGCGGTGGCAGTGGGGTCGATGCCGTCGGTGGTGTCGGTGGCATTGGCGTCGGCTCCAACGTGGCGGCAAGCAGCGACCGAATCTGGTTTCGGCTCTGGATCACCGAGGTCGAAACGTAGCTGGCACCCGCCGCCCGAAGCCGGGTCAGCAGCTGATCGAAATCCCGGATCTTACCGAAATAGCCGACCACAATTTTCAGATCCGCGAATCGCCGGCGAAGGCGTCTGCACAGATGCATGGCCTGATTCACTCCCCCGGGTGGAACGATCGCGATGAAAACAATCGCCGGTTTCTCCCGTTCGACCCTGGCTTCGATCTCGACCGGAAGCAGGCGCGTCGAAACCGTTTGCAGACAGCAGGTGGGCGCGAGGGTCGACGCCAGCATGTGCAGGGTCAATTCCTCGGCCCGGTGATGCGCGGGGCAGCCCAGCACCAGTGCGCTTCCATCGCTGGGCACGACGGGAATTTTCTTCTCCAGCGTGGTGATCACTTCCTCGGTGGTGTCGAAAACGAAAGCCTCGTCGGCGGGGCTGAGGCCTGAATGCTTGCGATCCTGCCGGGCCATTCTCAGCGCGGGGACGACCACCGCATCCGGGAGTTCCTCATACCCGGACTTGGCCGCATATTGCCGGGCGATCAGCATCGCTTCGGAACGATCACCCGCCAAAAGCCGTTGGTAGTAGGCTGCATGCGGTTCCAGCGCCGCCTCGTCCCCCATCAGCAATGACAGCCACCGCAGACTTGGCACATTCTGGCCCATGACCACCAGACACACCGTCAGCGGCGTTGAAAGCACCAGCCCCAGCGGTCCCCAGACCCAGGTCCAGAAGATCGCCGCCACCAGCAGGGCCACCGGTGTCACCCCGGTGCTGTGACCGAACAGCAGCGGTTCGATGACATTTCCGGTCATCAGATCGAGCAGGAAAAATGACGCCAGAACGCCCAGCGGCCGCGCAAACCCAGGAAAAACCGCGAAGCTCAGCAGCACCGGCAGCATCGCCGCGATCCAGGTGCCGACATACGGAATGAACCGGAGCAGCACGCAGAGAAACCCCCACAGAAACCAATACGGCACACCGAACGAAAGCAGCACCAGTCCAAAGACCGTACCAAAGGCAGTATTGACGCAAAGCTGCATCAGCAGCAGCCGGCTGATGCGCTCGGCCGACTCGACAAACACGCGGGTGGTTCCGGTCAATCGCCCGTGACCGAGCAAACCGATGATGCGGTTCCGCAGATCCTCCCTGCGGATCAGCATGAACGACACCAGCACCAGGACCAGCGCGGCATCGGCGACCGGTTCCAGCACCGCCACCGCGACAGTCGAGAGCCGGTCAAATGCCGACGACTCCGCCGGTTGCACCACCACCGTGGGTTGCGTGCCATGACCCGTCCCAGCCGATCGATCCGCCGCCGCGCCAGCACCCTGCAACGCAGCCATCGCCCGGGAGAACGGGCCACCGTCCGACGAACGCACCTTGCTGATTTTCCCGTTGATCGCCCTGGCGTAATCCGGAAGCTGGTTGGCGAGCTTCCCGACCTGCGTTCCGACTCCATATCCCACACCGGCGGCAAGAATAAAGGTGCAGCACAGCACCACCAGCACAGCCGGCACCCGCTGCAATCCGCGTTTCTGCACCGCAATGACCAGCGGCGTGAGAATGAACGCCAGCAGAATCGACAACGCAAGCGGAAGAATGACCGACCGTCCCAGATAAAGACCGCCGATTGCCAGGATCAGCGTCAGAAGAAATCGAAGATGGTCGGCCTGTTTGGTTGCCGGGGATCGCTCGGACATCGCATGCGACAGCGTACCAGTCCGACCCGTAAGAGTGGAATGACGAAAGTAATACCGGTGTCGCACGGGTGCATTGCACGCCCCTGCTACTTGGCTGGATACCGCTGCGGATACACCGTCACCACATACATCGCGATCATGGCAGTGATCCAAACCGCAAACAAAATGCTGAAAAAGATGAAAAGCAACCGGGGCAGCTTCGACTGCGTTGGAGCCGGCTGGATCGCGGGTTGTTCGGCTGGCGGTTTCGCCCCGCTCATGCTTTGCTTTCGGCTTGCGCAGCCCGGTCGGGTTCGGGGAGGGCGGCGATGCGATAGGCGCTTTCCAGCTCGGTTCTGAAATCGTACACCTGACGGAAATCGTCCAGCTGGTCCTGGTCGGTCTTCTGCATGTAATTGTGCTCGATCATCGCAAAAACAATCCGCCCAAAATCCAGCGTGGTGGTGATGTTCCACCGCTGCAGCACCGTCCGGGCCAGCAATCCCCATCGCTCCAGGGCCACATCCCGCAGCCCCAGACACAGATCGCGACCGGAAATGTGCTGGTTGGCGGTTGGTTCAGCCACCTCCCCATGGATCTTCTCGACCGCATAGCTCAGCCCCTGCTGCACGAACAGATAGGCATCCATCGGATAGACGCCCACCGCGTCGACCACTTCCTGCAGCGAGTTTGCCGGATGCTTTGAAGGCATTTGCGGCAGTGTATCGAGAAGAGAGAAATTCGCCAACTGCATCTCGCGGCTGGAAATCCGAATTCAAAAACCCGGGGTTGAAACCAGAATTCCGAATTCCGAAACCCGAATCCCCGAATGAATTCCGAAACCCGAATGACGAATGACCCAAACGAAGAGTTGCGTGACCAGATCAACAAAGCAGAACGCGCATTTGTTTCGTCATTGGGATTTTGGTCATTCGTCATTCATTCGGGGATTCGGGAATTCGGGAATTCGGATTTCCCGCCGGGCTTCCCCGCGGGGCCGCAGTTTATTTTGTTTTCCCATCTCCCCATTTTTGCGTTCACCGGCCTCGCCTCTATAATCCCGCCCCTTCGGTCTTTGAGGGCAATCTTTCATGAAAAAATGCTTGTGTCGCTCTGCGGTTCGCGTGTCTCCGTTGGTCCTGGCTGCTCTGGCTGGGCTGGCGGGCATGACCGGTTGCGTTCAGGATCCCGAACCGTTTGATCCCGTGGCGGCGAAAAAATGGGAACTGGAAACCGATTCGCAGGTCAAGGAATCCCCCAAACCGCCGCTCCCCACCAAACCGCGCGAGCCGTATATCCCCGGCGTTACCCAGCCCGACCCGCTGAGCCGATTCATGGGCATGAACGCCCTGAAGGGCCCCGCCATCAAGCTGACGCTGCAGCAGGTGGTTCACCGGGCCATCATCAACAACGAGGAAATCCGCGTCGCCAGCTTTGATACCGCCATCGACCAGACCCGCATCCTCGAGGCCGAGGCGAATTTTGATCCCACGCTGATCGCCGACACCTCCTTCCAGCGGATCGATAAAATGACCGCCGGCACCGAGGCGGCAGTTGTGTCACCCAATGTCAATGTGAACACCAACAATGCGACCAATGCCTTTCACGACATTATCGTTCGCTATGACCAGGAAGCGCTTTCCGTTTCGGACATCGGCATCAAGCAAAACCTTCCCGCCGGCGGTCAGATCGAACTCGAGGAGCAGATCAACAGCATCTGGAGCAATCCGCCCCGCGGCATCCTGCGCCAGTACTACCAGAACGATCTGCTGCTGACCCTGACCCAGCCCCTGCTGCAGAACTTTGGCATTGCCGTCAACCGCGCCCGCATCACGATCGCGCAGAACAATTCCCGCATCAGCCTGCTGGATTTCCGCAACACGGTCGAAAAAACCGTGCTCACCATCGAGCAGACCTACTGGCAGCTGGTGCAGACGCAGCGCGATGCACAGGCCACCCGGGAATTGCTGCGCAGCTACAACGTGCTGCGGGACAAGCTGTATCACCGCATCGGTTTGGGCGCGGATGTCACCGAATCGCAGATCGAGCAGGTGAACGCCGAAGTCTCCAACCGTGAAGGGCAGCTCATCCAGCTGCAGTTCCGCATCGCGACGCTGTCCAACAGCCTCAAGCAGCTGATGAACGACCCAGCCTATCCCGTCAGCGGGAACGCGATCGTGCTGGCGGTCGACCCCGGAACCGAACTGCCCATGCGCTTCAATCAGGACGACCAGATCGCCACCGCGATGGACAACCGCTACGAACTGGGTCAGCAGCAGGTTCGCGTGGACTCGGCCGAGATCGCGGTGGATGTGGCGCGGAACAATCTGCTGCCCTCGCTGAACGCACAGCTGTCGGCAACGGTCGACGGGCTGGGCCGGCATATCGAAGATGCGTTCAGCAAGGAAGGGGATTTCAATCACCTGGGATATCAGGCCCAGTTGCAGTTTTCTTTCCCGCTGGGCAACCGGGCAGCCGAATCGATCTGGCGGCGGTCGCTGCTGCAGCGCATGCAGGCGATCCATTCCTATGTCGGGCTGGTGAACCAGATCGCAACAGACGTGCGAAATGCCGGTGACCAGGTTGATGAGGCCTACTTTTTCCTGGACAAAGCCCGCGATTCGCGTCTGCATTACGAGAAGACGCTGTCGCTGCTGCAGGTGCTGGAGGAAAAGGGCGATCAGCCGTACACGTTCGATTCGCTGTTCGTCGAATTGCAGATCCGCCAAAGCCTTCTCGCCGCCCAGCTGAGCGAGCACCAGGCGCTGAACGATTACAATTACGCGATCGCCAACCTGGAAAAAGTGAAGGGGACGATCCTGCGCTACGACAACGTGATCATGGAGCAGGAGCAATTGCCGTTTGATATGAACCCCAAGGGCGACCCGCTGGTGAAGGAATATCTGCTGGGCACCCAGCACCCGCGTGCCGAGAAACCGGTGATGCCAATCGTCACCCCGCCGGTGAACCCGCCGTATGAGCAACCCCCCGCGACAACGCAGCCGTGATCTCCGCGTTTCCTGGAAATCCCGAGTCCGCAATAGAGCGGCATGGCCAGACTTCGCCGCAGAATCCCAAAAGAAGCCTCGCACGAAGCTCACTCGCGAAGAAAGCGGGTCGTGCCCAACGCTGATCTTTCACGCCGATTGGACGCGATGGAGAATAAAATATGATGCGCAGCTCAAGGCGGTTCTTGACGCGATGCGACAGCTGATGGCACCGCCGGTGGATTCGCCCAGGCCGCGGATTGGTTTTCAGACGCCAGGAGCAGCGGCGGGACGGCCGCCGGGCCCGGCAGGCCAGGCGTTCAAATGATGGAGTTGGCAGGGAAATTTGTTGCACAGTTCCCTTGCGTTCGGTTAGTTTCCCGTAGTGAAAAGCCGTTTCATCTTCCTCGGTTTGGTTCTGATTTTCATCGCGATCCTGCAGCTGCCCTGGCAATGGGGCGGGAGGGCGACGCGGGCGCTGGCCGAGAATCCGCCGGCATCCGGGGCTGCTAAGCTAGTTCCCGGATTGACTTTGTCATTTCAAAACGCGGCGGGGGAAACCGTGGATGCGCGGGATGCGCGGGTGATCGCGCTGAATGTTCCCGCGGGGCAAACCGTCTCGCCGCTGCTGCCGGCCGGGCCGTTCACGGCGACGTGGACCGGCACGCTTGCCAATACGATCAGGGATACCTGCCGATTCACCGCCGAGGGACGCGGGGATTTGGTCATCACGCTCAACGACAAGCCCGTGCTGGAGGTGCATGGTGATTTTGCAAACCATGAGAGCCCGGCTGTGCCGATCCGCAAGGGGAAGAATAAATTTCAGGTGGTGTATCACTCCCCCGCCGATGGCGATGCGCTGCTTCGGCTGTCGTGGGCTCCGTCGGAAAAACCGTTCGAGCCGGTGACGCTGACGACCAAGCAGATCCAATTGCTGCACGACCCGGCGGATGTCTTGCTGGCGGCCCATCAGGCGGTCCGGCAGGGCCGGGAGTTGGTGGCGACGATGCGCTGCATGGCATGCCATCAGGGCGTGACCGGGTCGATGCCGGAGATGAAGCAGGATGCCCCGAATCTGGGCGATCTGAAAAACCGCCTGAACAAGCTGTGGGTCGCATACTGGATCACCAATCCCAAGGCGCTCCGCCCGACGGCAAGCATGCCGTGCGTTTTCCACGATGGGCCGGCGAGCAAAGATCCCGCGATCGACCAGCGTGCCGGTGACATCGCGGCGTATCTGACGGCTGCGGAGGAACTGGCGACCCCCGCCGCCGGGCCGGAAGTCATCGCCCGCGGCGCCCGGCTTTTCACGGGGCTGGGTTGCGTTGCCTGCCATGTCGCGCCGGGGCTTGTCGATTCGGATCCCTCGCTGAACCGGGTGCCGTTGAAATATGTTCGCTCCAAGTATCGCCCCGAGGCACTGACGGCATTCTTGAAAAAACCCGAGGCGCATTATGCCTGGATCAAGATGCCGAACTTTCACTTCACCGATGAAGAGGCGGCCGCGCTCACGGCATGGCTGCTCGATTCGGCCAAGGATGAACTGCCGCCGACCAGGCTGGCGTTCAACCCGGAAAACGGCAGGAAACTATTCGAATCCAGCGGATGCCTGAATTGCCATGCGGTGGATAAATCCGAAATGCCCGCGCCGTCGGCGATGGATTTCACCCATGCCGATTTCAAACGCGGTTGCGTGGCTGACGAGCGATCACAAAACAACAAAGGCGTGGATTTCGCTTTCACGTCCGAGCAAATCGCTTCCCTCCGCGCGCTGGCGGGGGTCGATTGGAAAGCTGTTTTGCAGCGCGATTCGCTGCCGGAGTTCACCGCCCGGCAATGGGCGGCACTGCGCTGCAATGCCTGCCATTCCATTGATGGCGTCGACAGCATCTGGGCGAATCAGGACACGGACATTGCCGCCATCGAAAAGGATCTTCCGCCGCGGAGCGATAAGGAACCCGAACCCAAGGGGGACCAGTCCCGCCCCCCGCTGACCTGGACGGGAGAGAAGCTGCGGCCAAGCTGGACCTCGGCGTTCATCGCCGGTCAGATTCCGTATAAACCGCGCACCTGGTTGTATGCCCGCATGCCCTCGTTCGCATCCCGCGCGGATCTGCTGGCCAAGGGCATGGCGATGGAACACGGCTGCAGCAGCAGCGACGAGGTACGCCCCGCGCCCGATGCCAAGCTTGCTGAGATCGGAAAAAACCTGACCAGCCAGACGGGCCTTGGCTGCGTGAAATGTCATTCGGTCGCCGACCAGGCGGCGATCGCGCCGTTCGAGGCCGAAGCGCCGAATCTCGCACATGTGGATGCGCGCCTTCGGCACGAGTACTTCAAGCACTGGATGATGCAGCCCCCGTATTACCTGCCCGGCACGAAGATGCCGAGCTTCACGAACGCCGATGGGCAAACCGCGCTGAAGGACGTTCTGAACGGTGATGCCGCCGCGGAGTACGAAGCGATCTGGAACTATCTGCGTGCGGGAGAGAAAATGGAGCCCACGCAATAGTTGCCGAGTTGCCAAGCTGCCCGGTTCCAAAGACGCCAATTACCCATGACCAAAGGGAGAGCCCTTTCCAACCCTGCCTGAAAATTAAATTGGGAAACGAAAATCGATTTTAGAACCCCTCCGACCTATGCGCCGCACATCAGTCTGGTTATCTATTCGTTTTAATCGTGCTGGATCTCTCGTGCTTTTTTCCGGTGTTTGCCGATGAATGCGATGGGGGCGAGGGCATTTAAGTTCTGAAATCATTCAGCATTTTTGTAACCAAGCGGGGCCACTTGGAGAGCATTGCGTGAATAGCCGTAAAAAGTTGCGACAAGTGTCGTTGTTGTCCGGTGTTTGTTGCGTATCCCTCGCGAGTCCGATTGCGCTGTCACAGGTGGTTACCATCCCAACGGTTCCGGTTGGCTATGCGAATAATGCACCGGATGTGGCGCACAATGATTTTGGTTCGGTGGGCTATGAGTACAACATCGGCACGTAC
>Ga0116230_10005875_pt1 | contig 12054 bp, 3 predicted proteins | sample S1TSphfallax_3_FD_88678 | JGI IMG/M metagenome (GOLD analysis project Ga0116230, IMG submission 88678) | Host-associated microbial communities from peat moss isolated from Minnesota, USA - S1T2_Fd - Sphagnum fallax MG | ecosystem: Host-associated > Plants > Peat moss > Unclassified | place: USA...
GAGGCAATCAGTGCCTCGACATGGGTCATGGTTGCTGTGAAGTCGACCTCCTGCGCTTGAGTCAGCTGTGTGGTGATCGCGGGAAATACGCCGTGCCAGTGGTTGCTCATGGTATTTTGGTGATGCTTTGTCTGTGGGTGTTTTGTCTGTGGATGTCTTGTCTGTGGATGTTTCGTCTCTGGATGTTTTGTGTGCGGATTGTTTATCAGCCGACTTTTTATCAACCGCCGGCGTTCAGGTCGGCGGCTATGGAGAACTTTCGGCGCACTGTCACTGTCGCCCTCCGCGCATCAGGAACAGATTATTGTCCTTGGTCAGGTACGCGATGCCGCCGTCGGCACCGATCCAGTCCATGATTCCGGCGCGGTAGTCGATGCGGGGAATATCGCCCCAGTTTGGCTCGCCCCATTCCTTGGTATTCCCCGGCTCGGGGATGCGGCCGTACGCCCCGAGATAAACAAACGGCTGGCCCAGCGGTCCGCGGTCGACCGGTTCGTTGACCAGGATGGCGTAATCTTTTCCGAGCATGGCGGTGTGGATCTTGTAGATCGAGTTCTGAGCGCCAAGGGTATCGATGCAGTGATCGGTGGCATCGATCAGGTTGTACTGCCGAAGCTCGGTGGGGTTGAGGATGTAAAGCCGGGTGCCGACGATTCGGATCGAGACCGGCGCTCCGCTGTTGGGGCTGACCCCGGTGGCTTTGGGGTCGGATGCCTCGCCGGATTTTCGCAGATCATATCCGCGGGCATAGGCTCCGCCGTCGTACAGGCAGGCGACAAACCCGCCCCTGGCGAGCAACTGGTCGGGCTGGTTCAGACCCGTGAGCGGCGCGGGATCGCGTGACTGGGCGGTCAACTGCTGCGGCGGGGATTTCCAGATTTCGTAAAGGTCTTTCACCGCCACCTGGTTTGCCAGCGCGATGACCAGCGTGGCCTCTTCAGACAGCGCGAGGTTGACCAGTTGCGAGGCAGAACCATCCCCGCCGAACTTCCGTCGACCAAGGGTTTGGCCAGTCAATGTGTCGAAAACGGCAAGCTGCGATCCCGTTGGATCGTCCAGCCGGACGACGGTGAAATGCGGATTGACCAGCAGCTGGTTGACCGCATGGTCGAGCGGGCGGGTTTGCCAGAGAATCCGACCGGTGCGGAAATCAAGGGCCATGACTCGACCAACCGACGTGGCGATCACCACGCGGTCGCCGCCTGGGATGACGCTGGTGACCTGTTCGTCACCGGTGACAACCACCGGGGTGGGCGGGGGGATCAGCTGCTGCTGCGCCATCGCCCGGAGACCGACCATGCCGCGAACGCGGACGCCGTTGACCCGGACGACCTGCCCGTTGACGTTCACCTGAACATTGCCGTTGATGCCATTGATCGCGACATTGTCGTCGGAGTTGTCGCTGGTGGGATCATCGCTGATCGCGTCGGCTCCGCTGGAAACCGCCAGCGTCGGCAGGTGAGCGGTTGGGAAATCCCAGACCAGCTTTCCATCGCCAGTGATCTGATACACATCGCCTGGGGTCCAGACCAGCCAGTGATCTTTGGTCCAGGCGGCATTGATCGGGGCCTTGTCGACCTGCGGGAGGCTCGCCAGCGGCGTGGTTCCCATCGCCGGATAGATCGACAATCCAGAGGGTCCCCAGGTGAGGATCTGGTCGGGCCGGTTGAACTCGCGGATCGGATGGACGATTGCAGCGACGTTCTGGATCTTGAGCAGGGTCGGGGCGAACGGAGTTTTCAACCTCACCTGCTGAGCCGCGAGGTGGAAATCGGGCAGGCGGGCGTTGTCCTGATCGGACTGGAGCTGGCGGAGTTTTTTGATCGCCTCGACATAGGAAGTGCTTTCGGCCAGCGTGGTGCCATCGGGCAGGCGCAGCGTTGTGCCGAGGTTGGCCGAGCCCGAAACGCGCGCGGCCCAGCAGAGCCGGTCCAGCGCCCGACCCAGCCCATCGGGCATGGCGAGGAAATCATTGGAAACTTCGACCAGTAGTGCCGCCTTGCGGCCAGCGTCGATATTCCCGACGTACATCTGCCGCAGCACGTCAATTGCCTTGCCGGGCTCGTGATCAGCTTCGTACCGGTGGACCGCATCCTCCCGGGCATCCACCGCAGCCCTGGAATTGGGAAACTCGCTCGCCACCGCCAGCAGCGGGTCGATCTGGTTGGTCTGCCGGGCCACCACCAGGGCCTGAACCGCTCTCTGTTCGATCGGTGCATACACCCGGCGGCTGATCCCCATCGCGATATCGATCTTCGCTTCGGCCTCAGCACCGGCGGTTTGCGTTTCGGAGTTCATCGCAGCCCGCATGGCCGGATCGGAAAGGATCTGCTGGCACAGCTCCACTTCGGCCGAGTAATCGCCGTGGAAATGGTCGAATTTCGCGCGGGCGAGGCGGTACCTGGCGTTCTGCGACGGGGATTCCGCCGCCGCCGCAGCCCGGTCGTAAAACTTGTTTTCCCATTCCAGATTTTCGTCCCCTTCGCCCAGCGCTCTGGCGCGCTCGGCACCGCGGCTGGCGTAATCGAGCATGGTGGTGAAGACCTGCTCGCGGGCCTTGCCGCTGCGCATGCTGTTGATACCGCCCAGCAGATCGATCGCCTCATCCACCCGGGCGACCGCCCCGGCGAGATCCCCCCCGGCAAACAGCGCGTCGGCATAATGAAGCCGCGCCGCCGGGTCGCTCGGAGCGGCGGCAATCTCCGCTTCGCGCAGCCGGCGAACCAGCGTCAGATCGCTGTAGACTCCGATGCGGTTCTGGCCTGCGACGATCACATCATGCGCCGTGACCAGCATGTTGCCAGGCCCCTGATCGCCGGTGAAGGTTCCGCGGTTGGGATAGAACTGCATGAGCCGAAGATCCTGCCATGCGTATTGGCAGAGGCGGAACTTGGTGGGGATGAAGATTGATGTTTCGGTGACAAAGCCGCGGCCGACGACGGGGCTGGTTTGCCCGTTCAGTGCCGGATCGGTGTCGGGACCCGGGTCCTTGGAGAATTCGGTCGCTATTTTCTGATCGCCTTCCTGGTATTTTTTCCAGTTCACCAGGAGCACATGCTTGTCACCGGCGAGGCAGACCCGGCCGTCGCGGACACCCAGAAGCAGCTTGGCGTCACCGAACTCGTTCATGGGCAGGCAGTTTTTCTGCACGCCGGTGTTGGCGTCATAGATGTACAGCTGCTTGGAGTCGCGCGGCAGGATGAAGACGTTGCCGTCGCTGACGATCACCGGGTTATGCGCCCAGGCGCTATCGGCGGAAAAAGACGACAGCTGACCATTCATGTTGAATTGCCGGGCACGAATGAAATTCTGCTCCGGACTCAGTATCCCGTCGCGTTCGTAACCGTTGAACCAGATCATCCGCCCGTCGGCGGGGTCGAGGGCGGCAACCGTGCCCAGGTTCGTCATCACGTAGACGCGCCCGTCCGCCAGCGCCAGCTGCGAGGGGCTGTTGTTCACGCTTCCGTCTTCGTTGGTGCTGCGGGTGGCGCTGCCGAGATAGCTGGACCACTTGAACTGCCCCGTCTTGAGCGACAGGCAGACGGCATAGCAATCAGCAAACTGGTTTTCATCTCCACCCCGCGCGATGACCAGCACCGAATCCTCGCCCGAGCTGGTCAGGCTGGCGGGCAGAAAGAGCGGCGTGCCTGAATAGCTGCCGCTTCGCATCGCCGCCATCGAGTCGGGAAATTCAGACGCGCCCCTGGTCCAAAGCTCCTTGCCGGTGTCGCGATCCAGGCAGACCAGCTTCACGGTGCTGGGGGACGCGAATCCCTGGCCGGGCATCATGAACGCATTGTTGGGGTTCAGCATCTGCTGCGAGGAACGGTCCGGCTGACCCATCACGGCGAGGACCACCGACGGGGTCACCGTGATCGTGGTCGGTTCGCTGATCACCCGACCCGGCACGTTGAGCCGGTACCGTCCGCCGCGATCTGCGCCATAGGTGTTGAGCCAGCCCGGCAGGGCTGCGCCGCTGTCGGCATCGACGGCGTAGAGAGTGCGCCCGTCCTGAAAAAAGAGCGAACCGGCATCGACCACCGGCATGATCCCCATCGCGAGGTTGTTCGTGTTGGTCCGCCTTTGGTTTTGCCGGAAGGCGTTACGCTGCTGGGCAGCCATGCCCGATGTGTCGGGCTCGGTCAGGGCAATGCTGGTCAGGCTCGTTCCGGGCCTGGCGGTGGAGGTTGACACTTCACCGCGACCCCCCAGACCGCCGAAGCTCGGGTAGGTGTCGCCGTCGCTGGGAAGGGTCGTCGGATGCAGCGGGGGCGTTGCCAGGATCGCGGAAAGCGAATCAACCAGCACGACATCTTTCCCACCGATCGACCCCAGCGCGGCGGGGCTTTGCCTGTGCAGGCGGTCGCGCAGTTCATCCGCCTGTTTGCTGTCACCCATGCGATGGCAGGCAATCGAGGTGCGGTAGAGAATCCCTGGTTTATCGGCACCCAGTGAAGGGTGCAGACTGAGCAGGCGATTCCCGATCCAGCTGGCGGCGCGGAATTCGCCGCGCTCCAGATGGGCATCGATCAACCGCAGCCCGGCGGTCTTGCCGGCATCGGTGTCGAAGTAGGTCCAGAAGACGTTTTCAAGGCCCGCGAGATTACCGCTCGGGACGGCGGTGAGTAAATCGGCGGCGGTCTGACCGTAGGCGGCGCGATAGGCGGCAAGCCCGTCGGCGGGCCATTTGGAAATCCGCTCCTGCACGATCGGAGCAATCCCGGAATAATGAAAAATCTTCTGCTCCGGATCGAGCGTGACCGGCACCACCCGACCGGGATATTTCGCCAGCGCTTCCTGATACAGATCGGCGGCGGTTTTCCACTGCTTCTGCATTTCCTTTTCGCGGGCTTTGTCCAGCCGTTCGACCGCGCCGGGAGCATCCGGGGCCGATACACCCGGCGGACCGCCGGTGGCGGCTGGCGCATCATCTGCCCGCGCGCCGCACACCAGCGCAAGGCTCGTGTTGAACGCGGCGGTTAATAAAACCCATCGGGCGAGCAACGGCGATCGGTTGGTGTGGTTTTGCATGTCAGTGGCACGGGCGTCCGCCCATGCTCCTTAATCTTCCAGATCCGTGCATGGGCGGGACACCCATGCTACAGGTACCGGCCCCAGATCGGCCGCAGTTTCGCAATCTCCTGGTCGCTAATCTTCGCTTTATCCGACCAAATTGCCAGCTTCAGGCTCGACCGGGACGGCGCAGCGAGCGCTTTTTCCCGCTGCTGGCCCAGCAGTTGGATCGTCTTGCGGATCAACTGCATTGCGTTGGCACTGGCGGCCTGCAGATTTCCGATGATCTCCCTGAGGAGTATATCCGGATTCGGCGGTGCAGTTGCAGTTTGAGTCGCAGTTGCATCGGGAACCGGTTTTTGCCGCCAGCAATCGTAATCCGTCACCAGGGCAATCAGCCCGTAGCTGATTTCCGCCTCGCGCGCCAGCTTCGCCTCGGGCATCGCCGTCATGCCGATCAGATCCCCGCCCCACAGCCGATGCATCAGGCTTTCGGCTCGGGTGGAGAATCCCGGACCTTCCATCGCGACGTAGCAGCCGCCGGCGTGTACCGAGAATGAGGATTGAGGATCGATGGTGGCGGATGGAGGATTGCCAGCTGTGGTTTGCAATCCGCCATCCTCTGTCTTCAACCCTCCGTCTTCAATGTTGGTTCCCACGCCCGCATCGATCATGATCTGACGCAGGACCGGGCAGAAAGGTTCCGACAATTCCACATGCACGGCAGCATTTTCAAAAAAAGTGCCGGCCCGGCGGAAGGTCTTGTCGATCGCCTGATCCGGCACGACCAGATCGCGCGGTTTGTATTCCTCCCGCAGCGATCCCACCGCCCCCGAGGCCAGGATGTGCGTGCAGCCAAGCTGCTTGAGCGCGAAGATGTTGGCCCGGTAGGGAACCTGCGACGGATTGAGTAAATGCCCCGGTCCATGGCGGGCCAGCAGAAAGACCGGAACCCCGGCCCAGTCGGATTCGAAGATCGCATCACTGGGTTTTCCGAACGGCGTTTCCACCTCGTGCCGGGTTGTGTGAGCATGCTCGCCCAGCAACTGACCCAAACCCGATCCACCGATGACACCGACCTTCAACTGATCCGTGGGGATAGACTCCATGATGACAAACGGTACGGGAGGGAAAGGCTCTGTTCAATATGCGGCGGGTGCGGGACGCGAGGAGCAACGCAGAAATGAAAACAAAGCCGCGATGACGGGATTGGAAGCATTGTGCCAAAGCGGGAATAGAATCGAGTATGGTCTTCAGGGCCGAGCTGCTTATGACACGTCTTTGCGTTGCCATCTTCGTGACCGATGAACTGCAGGCAAAGCGCGACATGGCGCTGGCGGCGGAGCACGGGGCGGATTTGGTCGAGCTGCGAATTGACACTTATTCGGGGGACCCGCTGAAGCTGGTTCAGCATGCGCCGCTGCAGACGATCGTGACTTGCCGACCGGTGTGGGAAGGCGGTCAATCTCCCGACTCAGATGAGGTCAGGGTCCAGAAGCTCCGGGAAGCGCATGCATGCACGTATGTCGATCTGGAACTGAAAACATTCCAGAAGCTGCTTCTCGGCGGAGGCGACTTCCGCCGGGTGATTTTCAGCAGCCACGACTTTGCAGGCAGGCCCGCCCGGCTGACCAATATCGTCATGGATCTGATGCAGGCGCCCTGCGACGTGGCCAAGATCGTCTGGACTGCCCGCACCATCCGCGACAACCTCGAAGCCTTCGAGATCCTTCAATCCCGGCAGAAACCAACGATCGCGCTGTGCATGGGGGAAGCGGGGCTGATCAGCCGGGTGCTGGCGAAGAAATTCGGAGCGTTTCTAACATTCGCGTCGCTCGACGCAACTGCCGGCACCGCGCCGGGTCAGATGAACATCATCGACATGATGCGCGTCTATCGCTGGGATGCGATTCGCAGCGACACCAAAGTGTACGGTGTGGTCGGTTCGCCGATCGCGCATTCGATGTCCCCGGCGATTCACAACGCCGCTTTCGAGTCGGCCGGCTACAACGGCGTCTATCTGCCGATGCTGGTTAATCCAGGATACGAAAGTTTCAAAGCCTTCATGGAGAGCTTCACCTGCTTCAAAGGGCTGGATCTGGCGGGGTTGTCGGTGACGATTCCGCATAAGGAAAATGCGCTGCGATATCTGAAGGAAAAAAACGCGGAGGTGGAACCGCTGGCCCAACAGATCGGCGCGGTGAACACCATCGTCATCGACGATGGAAAATTCCTCGGGTTCAACAGCGATTACGCGGCCATCCTCGACAGCATCACCGGCAAGCTGGGCATCGAGCGCGACCAGCTGAAAGAATACCGCGTGGCGGTGATCGGCGCGGGAGGCACCGGGCGCACCGCGGTTGCCGCGCTGGCGGCATACGGGGCGACGGTTGTTGTCTACAACCGCACGCGCGAAAAGGCCGATGCATTGGCGGCGGAATTCACCGGCCGGACCGGCAAAGTGGTGGCTGCCGACTTCGAAAAACTTTGCGACAGCTGCTGCCAGATTTACATCAACACGACATCGATCGGCATGCATCCTAATGTGGATCAATCCCCGATGGAGTCGGTCCCGGCCGAGGTGCTGGTGTTCGACGCGGTTTACAACCCGATGCGGACCAGGCTGATTCAGCAGGCCGAAACCGCGGGAGCCAAAACCATCGGCGGCGCGGAGATGTTTGTGCGGCAGGCGGCGCGGCAATTCACGCTCTGGACCAACCTTCCCGCGCCGGTGGAGTTGATGCGAAGTGTTCTGGAAAAGAGACTGATCCGCTGAACCGCTACGCGGAAAAACCTGCGAAATATTGCCGAAAGGGCCGACGCCCGGCAAGCTTTGGTCCCCAGTGGCAGTTATTGACAGTTGCAGACATGTTCAATTGAGATTTGTATGTTTTGAAAAGCCGGAAAAATGTTGCCAATCCGGACGAGCACAGCTATGTTTTCAACGGCACTGTGATTTCGGTGGAACAAGCATTAGTCGGCTCACGCCGAAGTCGGCACAGTCGAAACATTTTTGCCAATCTCGCAATATTCCGCGTGTTTTTGCGTTTGATGGAACGCCGTCGAGACAGCTGATCTTTTATTCTCGTGCGGATGGACCGCAGGCCAGTTAGAGTGTTTTCGAGATTACCACGATCCGATGCGATCGCCGACTTTTGTCGAGATCCGGCGATTGATCCCGCATTGTTCAGGAGCAGAAAATGTTGCGTCGTTCTCCCGTTCGGGCGGCTCGCGCCGTTGTTGCTGCCGTCTCCGGTGCCTTCCCCAGATTAAATCAAACGGTATTCAATCAAACGGTATTCAATCAAACGGTGTTGACTCCGGAGCGTTTTGGGTCGCCTATTTCCGAAGCCCTTGAACCTCGCCGGCTGATGTCGGTCAATGTCACGACCTACCACTACAACAACGCCGAAACCGGCGCCAACACCAGCGAAACGACGCTGACGCTGAACAACGTCAACACCAGCGACTTCGGCAAGGTCGCCAGCATGAATGTCAGCGGGCAGATCTATGGCCAGCCGTTGATCATGACCGGTGTGTCGATGGGATACGGCGAGGGTACGCACGATATCGTGCTGGTCACCACCGAAACGGATCTGGTTTACGCCTTCGACGCCTATGGGAACAATCCCGCTCAGGGATATCTCTGGAAGACCTCGCTGCTGCAAACCGGTGAGACACCGGTGCCGGAAACCGATTACGGCACGACCGACATCACCCCGGAAATCGGGATCACCGGCACGCCGGTCATCAATCCCGCAACCGGCATCCTGTACGTGGTCGGCCTGTTCAAGGAAAGCAACGCCACTTATGAGCAGCGGATCTATGCGCTGAATATTTCCACCGGGACCAATGCCATCGCCCCGGTGGCGATCACCGCCAGCGTTTCGGGCACCGGTTATGATCAGGTCGGGGATGTCATCACATTCAACGCGTTCCGCGAAAACCAGCGTCCGGCGCTGACCCTGGCCAATGGGGAGGTTTATGTCGGGTGGTCCAGCCACGGCGACCAGAACCCCTGGCATGGCTGGCTGATTGCATACAACGCGGCGACGCTGCATCAGGATTACGTCTACTGCAACACCGCCGACGGCGAGCAGGGAGGCATCTGGATGTCGGGCGGGGGAATTTCCGTCGATTCCAGCGGGAATCTTTACTACACGTCGGGCAACGGAACCTTTGATGCCAACACCAGCGTTGATTACGCAATGACGCTGGAAGAGCTAAGCCCGTCGCTCACACCCGAGCAGTATTTCGCGCCCTACAACCAGCAGGCATTGAGCAACGCGGATCTGGATTACGGTTGTGCCAATGTGATTCTGCTGACCGGTCAGGGCGGGTCGGACCCCAATGAAGTGCTGTCGGCCGGCAAATGGGGAACAATCTATCTGAACAACATGGCCTCCCTCGGCGGTTACAACAGCAACGGCACCGGACCCAACACCGACCTGGGAGAAGCAACATTAGCCGGTGCCAACACCAGCACGTCCAATGTTCACAACACCATGGTGTATTGGAATGGATCGGTCTATCTGGGTGGCGACGCGCTGACGCTGCAGGCGTTTTCGGTTGCCAACGGCGTGCTGGGCACCACGCCCTCCTCACAGACGAGCCACGTTTTTGGATCCTCTAGTGTCGAAGACGGTCAGGGCGCGGGATTGACCGTCAGCTCCAACGGCAACAGCAACGGAATCATCTGGGCGCTGGACAACACCGGCTTCCTCCAAAGCTCGGCGGTGCTGTACGCCTACAACGCCAGCAATCTCGCCCAGACCCCGCTGTGGACCAGCAGTTCCGCCGCCAACAACCGCGATGCCGCCGGCGTTGCCATCAAGTTCCAGGACCCGGTGGTCGCAAACGGGCATGTCTATGTCGCCGGGGATGGCACCCTTACGGTGTATGGCCTGCTCAGCGCGAGCACCAGTACACCAACCTTGACCGCTCCCGCTTCTGCCAGCCCTTCACCCGTGACCGGCACCACCGCGACCCTGAGCGTCACCGGCACCGATCCAAACGGCGATTTGAGTCCCAACTACACCTGGGCGGCGACCAGCATCCCCAGCGGCGCGACCACGCCGACCTTCAGCATCAACGGCACCAACAACGCGGATAACACCGTTGCCACCTTTTACAAGGCCGGCGCGTACACATTCACCGCAACCATTGAGGACCCCAACAGCGGTCTCACAACCACCAGCAGTGTTACAGTTACCGTAAACCAGACGCTCACTGCCATCTCGGTGACCCCATCGACCGCAACCGTGATCGATGCAACAACCCAGCAGTTTACAGCGTCGGCCAACGATCAGTTCGGCCTTGCGATGTCCTCTCAGCCGACATTCTCCTGGAGCGTAACTGCCGGTGGAGCGGGCGGGACGGTCAGTTCCACCGGGCTTTATACCGCGCCGGCATCGGGAACCGGCACCGACATTGTCACCGCAACTTCAGGCTCATCGAGCACGTCGGCAACTGTTACCGTGGCGATCCCGTCCAGCACGTCAGAGATCAGCCTGACCAGCTATTTCAACCATTTCGGCATCGCCTCCAGCGGAACCCATTCGATTCCCGCGCCAGGAATCGACGGCGACCAGGACGGACTGGCTGATTCGATTCTGGGCACGACCCAGAGCTGGAATGGAAGCAGCTTCATCATCGGGCCCACGACCACCGCGAACAACACGAACAACGTCGTGGACGGCACCGGGCAGACCATTACACTCAGCCCCGGACGCTACACCGCCATCAAATTGCTTGCCATGCATTGGAATGGGTCAGCCACCGACAGCTTCACGCTCAATTACAGCGATGGCAGCACCCAGACAATCACCCAGGGCTTCAGCGACTGGTTTACCCCCCAGAAGTACACGGGCGAATCTCAGGCGGTGGCCATGTCCTATCGCATTACGTCCAACGGACATTCAGGCACCGGACCATTCTACCTTTACGGATACGCTTTCACACCGATCTATTCCAAGACGCTGGTCAGCATCACCCTGCCCTCGGACGCCCAGCTGGACATCATCGCGATGGACACGGTGGGCACGCTGGTGCCAACGGTCACCACCGCGGCATCAGCAAATCCGACGACGGTGACCGGCACCACCACCGCGCTCAGCGCAGGCGGGACCGATCCGACCGGCGACGCAAGCCCGATTTTCACCTGGGTTGCCACCAACATGCCCAGCGGGGCGGTGGCTCCCGCCTTCAGCCGCAATGGCACCACCACCGCGAACCTGTCCACCGCCACGTTCCATACCGCCGGTGCCTACACGTTTACCGTCTACATCACCGATCCAACCACGGGCTTCAACGTCTCCAGCAGCGTCAATGTGACGGTGAGTCAAACGCTGACGAGCATCAGCGTCAGCCCGGTCGGTCCCGTGGCGCTGACAAACGGGAAAACTCAGCAGTTCACTGCCAGCGCTTTGGATCAGTTTGGAAATACGCTCTCCTCGCAGCCGACTTTTGCCTGGTCGCTGGGCGGGTCGTCCATCGGATCGGTCAGCAGCAGCGGGTTGTATCAGGCGCCGGCGAGCGGTGTGGGGTCGGCAACGGTCGTTGCGACTTCAGGTGCGGTCACCGGTCAGGCGACGGTTCAGGTCAATCAGCCCGCCTGGCTCGGTGCCGGCAGCGCGGCGGTTTATAATTCTTCAACGCACGTTCTCACCGTTACCGGGGCCGCCACGATCATTGCCGACCCGGGGTCGGACCAGCCGATTATCCAGGCCAACGGCTCATCCGCCGTCGTCACCATCAACCCGACCAGTGCCCTGGAGATCCACATTGGCGGATTGAGTCTGACGCATGGTGCATCGGCAACAGTCGCATCGCTTGGTTCGGCACGCACGTCGACCAATCACCGCGTCCTGGTGCTGGGCCTGCCCGGAGCAGCGACCGCCCCGCTGCTCACCGTCGACTCGACCAGCCATCTGGATCTGACCGACAACGATCTGATCGATCACGATGGCAGTATCTCCGCGATCACCGGACTTCTGGCCAGCGGGTTTAACGCCGGCGCGGGATACTGGAACGGCAACGGAA
>Ga0116230_10005876_pt1 | contig 12053 bp, 14 predicted proteins | sample S1TSphfallax_3_FD_88678 | JGI IMG/M metagenome (GOLD analysis project Ga0116230, IMG submission 88678) | Host-associated microbial communities from peat moss isolated from Minnesota, USA - S1T2_Fd - Sphagnum fallax MG | ecosystem: Host-associated > Plants > Peat moss > Unclassified | place...
ACAACAAGCGGCTCTGCCATGAGAGACATAAGGTATTACATTTAATGTTCTACTATGAAGTCAAAGTTATATTGGATGAAAGTTTGTTGGCTTTATGAAAGATCATACATTTTTATTTTCCACATTTATATTAAAAAATAAAGTTTTCTAACCATCTTAGAATTCACTATACATGTTTAGAAATTGAAACCATAGTTCCATGGTCCTTTCTTTAACCATACAACTGAATATCAAGTTGTGATTAATTATATTCTTTAAGCAAATCCAAGTTTTTCAAACTTGGATAATGTAAACAATTTTTAACAATGTGCATGAGGTATTTCAATGTTTGAAATAAACATCAATATTGAATGGATATAATTTAAATGGAAAGATTTTAATTTTTTGTCTCATTTTCATTTTGAAGTTTGAGAATTTGGCATTTCTTATAGTTGTTTTTGTTGCATTTTGGGTTTAGGTTTTCCATGAAAGGTTTGTTGTTATGATGTTTGATGGGTGTACATGTGGATAAAACAATCGTTCCAAAAAACATTTGTCTTGGTATTGATATTTACAATTTTTTTGCACATGGTCCATGAAAAGAAATGTAAAAATGCAAATTTAAGCCACCAGGTGCCAACATTTTTGCATATTTTCACAAACTTACACTTGGATACATAAATGGTTTTTTGTTATACATTGGAAGTATGTTTAGTAATTTGAATGCAATATAAATCAATTTGTGAAAATCTAACAAATATGCTTTTGTTACACCAAATTTACATTCATTTCCAAGGACATTTGCCCATGATGGTCTAATTGAGATTCATCTTTTATAGTGTTTTCACTAAATTGTGATTTTAATTTTAATTTATCCATGAAATATATATATATATATTTTTTATTTTTAATTTTTTTTGGGTTGGTTATTATCTTTTTAAATGTCAACATCAAAATCTCCCATAATGATGATTGGACATAGTTCAAGAGATTGTTGAATTATAGTTTAAAGATTGTTTAGGAATGTAAAAATTGAACATGAATGAACTTTATAAACACATACAATATATATTGCTTTTTGTGGTTAGTATTAAAAATTGTTGCTATATATTTTGAACCATCACTAATTATTATATTGAAAGAATCTAAGTGCATGTGTATGTCATATTTCATCATTAACCCATGACCATCATGGATTGAAATATATGAATACTTCAATGAATTTATAAATTTGTGCTTGTAGTTTTATTCGGATCATTTGAAAGCTTGTAAAATAGTGGGTATGATTGATAATTGATGTCCATTGGTTTGAAAATAAATGTGGGACTTAATGTGTTAATGCACACATTTTCATTGTGTTTTTTCACATGTTTATTTGTATAAAATAAATACGGAATAATAAAATAGATGGGTGGTTCTTGATTACAATTTGAATTTATAAATTCAATATCTTTTGTATTTTCTATTGCAGTACCAAATTTGTTCAAAGTTTTTATAAAAATTGTCACATAATTTTATTTAGTTCATAACATTGGACATATGTTTGCAAAAAAATTGGTGTTAGTGCATTAACATTATCTTTGATATTTTGAAAGATCAAACTATCTTTCATAGGGGTGTTTGATAGAAATCGCCTATCATGAGAACATCAACACCACTAAAAATTTTGTTTTGAATGTGTTTTATGGATCTTAGCTTATTATTTGTAACATTAAACATTCTAACACCAATAAATGATATTTCATTTATCACAACAAGTTGTAATTGTTCCTATCAACATGTAAACCTATTTAATGAATTTGATGATGAGTTTGGTAAACTAAATAAAGATTGTTCAATAGGTATGTTCAATGTTGAATGTATTGTTAAACCATCAATATTGAAACTAGTTTTACTTATTGATGCCATAAATAAAGCTTTGATTTTTGTTAAGTCAGGAAATATGTCTCTATTGTATAATAGTAATAATCCTTGAATTATGAATTTCAATGTAATTGTTTTCCAATTCTAGCACCTCTTGTCGAAAATAAACATCTTGGTGTATCATATTACAATTGATTTCTATGCATAACATCATCATATATTAATCTTTGTTCTTCATTTAGTTGTCTACGTAAACCACGATATTCGAATTTTTCCATCACCATGGAATATGATGATTTTCTGAAATTTTTTATCTTTTAAAAATTGTGATTTTTGGTTTGATCCATTACATGATTGAATAAGAATGTTAGATTATAAATCATAACATTCAATATTGATTTTTTTTGTTATAGGAATTGTAGGATGTGGATCATTTATTTCATTATCTATATTGTCAATCCAAATGTTAGTTGAACATAATGGTTTCAATTTTGAATCTATTAAATCATCCATTTTTTTTGTATTTGGATATGGCATTTGGTTGTTGAAAATAGATTTAATTTTAGAAATGTCATCATGTTGTTGACAATATACATCATGTTAAGTTGCATTAGTTCCAAGTTGGGAATTTTTTGAATTTTGAAATGGTGAATACAATAAAAGTTGTTCTCTCAACCAATTTTCAATATCTTTATATTTATTATAGTTTAGAAACTTAATAATTTTGGGTTTGTGGTGTTTTGAATTTTTAAAAATATTATAAAATAATTAAATTTTGTTAATGACAACTATTCGCATTGATTAAAATGATTAATATATTTGTCTATGATTGATGAACACATTATATCAATTGAATTTGGTTCCAATTCATTTAATGTAACTTGTGATTTTAACAAAAAAGCATGTTCTTGAAAAGAAGAAGTATTTATGAATTGAAATGTTTGAAATGAATAATATAACGGTAAAAAAAGCCCAAGGTAAGCAACAAGTTGAACAAACATTTGTTGGGCATTAAAAAAAACATTATCTAACTTTTGAGTTTTTGTACTTGCATCTATATTATTTGCAATACATTTTTTATGATTGAATGTAGTTCTAATGTTATTGATTTATCTATTTTTGTCATCTATGATGTGCAATATGTTGCATTTGCATATGGGTCCAAGATAAATTGAATATATGTATTTGCAAACCACAAATGAGCAACAGATATATTAAATGCATTAGTTTTATGTTTTTAGGAAATCATTTTAAGAAAATGTGAAACTTTGTTCATTTACTTTTCAAACTTAATATATATATACTTTCATCAAAGTTTTAAAAATTTAGATCTTCAAAATATGATATATCATCATTTTTATTTTAAATCTTTTAAATATTGAAAAAAAAATCTTTTTTTTTGGAGGTATTGTTGTGAAAATGGATAATTTCCATTTATTTAAAGAAATTATAAGTTTTTTATTTCATGCATAGGAAGCAATGGGTAATGAAATTTACAAACAAAATAGTTTTTTTCTTACATGTACGTGTGTGTTGATGTTGTTGTGCATTTTGTAATGGGTTTGGTAACAATGATACATCACAAGAAATATAAATGTCTACAAATTTTTCAATTTTTTCATTTGTGTGCATTCCATACATAGGTGCAATTTTTATCCATAAAAGTCCATGTTCATGTTCACTCCCATGATTTTGGAATTCATTGACCAAAAAAAAATCAAAAATATACCCAAAAAAAGAATGATCTTTTGTGATAAGTTTGTGAAAATAATATGTTCTATGATTGTAATATCTTGCATGTGTGATAGGGTCAATTCATATTAATTCTGATATATGAACAAATTGGAGGTATTTTATTTTATTTCGGAGATTTAATCTTGAAGCATGTAATGTGTGTAAAGCTTTAATGAAAGGATCCCATAATCTTTCAACAAATGTAAAAGTGACACAAAATGCTGGAGGACCAAGTTGTTGAATCATTACAAATATTTTTTTCGCAACCTTTCAAAACAATCAAGTGAATTATACAAACTTTCCAAATCATGATAACCTAAATATGATTTGAAGATATTATTTAAATTTGGTCTATTTCGTATTTGATAAGTTTTTTAAATTCTACCACATAGTTTTCCTTTTTGTATTCCCACCCAACCAAAACCAATGACTTTTTGGATGGAAACTTTAGGAACTTAAAAAAAAAGGTTTAAAATATTTGTTGAAAAATCTCCAAATTTATGAAATAATTCCCATTGAGTTATTTGTTGATATGAAAAACCTTTAGAAAATTGTCGAGGTTCCCCATAAAACAATGTTGGAAAATTTAATTATTCTTAATTTTTATTTTTAAATAAACCCAAAGGGTGAAAGTTTTGAATTGGGGCAATAAAATATATAATTTTGATAGAATCCATTATTTTTGGAGCATCGAAAAAATTATGTATCATTGAATCTATTAGTGTACAATGTATTTTTTCATTGTCATAATCAGAATTATAAAATGATGCATTATTATAAGTAGGAAGTTGATATTTTGAATTCATATGCAAAATAAACAAACTTGCCCATTGATGATGAATGTTAACATTCAATCTTTGTATAATGGTGTTTCAATTAATTCTTGTAAAGCGATTAAGGTGAATGCTAAGGTAGTTCACTTTTTGAAAAAACAAAAATCCACAAAAGTCCATTTTACAATGTTAATTTTTTGAATTTTTTCTCGTATCATGGGTTCAATGGTAATAAAGTCCATGTACTAAAAAATATATAAATCATATTAATAAAAACCCACCTACATATTCCAAATATATACACCTATAAAGAAAAAAAAATTGAAATTTGAAAAAAAACCAACTATGTTAAGGACTTATGAAAATATGGTTCAATTTTGACCATTCAAAAGTCCCTAATTAAAATTTGATTATGATTTTTGAGCAAAAAAATTCACATAAAAATGTATTATTTGATTATTTTCTACAAATCCAATTTATCGACCAGTCCACATTTTTGTACTTCAAAAATCCATTGTGAAAAGTAAATGTACTTTTATTGAAAAGTAATTACGTAGGTATTTTCATAATCAAGTTATTAATGTATAATCAATTTTCAATTTTATTAATTTTATTGTTCATTACAAGTGTCTAAAGAAGGGGCATTCTACAAAAATGACATCATGACACAAAAAATGAGCCACCTTAGTGTGCGTTCACCCACCATCACCATATTTAGACAAACATTTTCTAACATATGAGGTAATTTGTATTCAAGATGTCTTTTAAGAAGCACACCTATTGTTGCACCATCATGTGGTAAACATGATAGTATTGATTGAGTTTGACCCAAATTTGTAGGGACATTAATAACATTATCATGCATCTTATATTAGCCATTCCCTTGGAGTTTATAAATTTTAATAAAAACAAAACGTTTTGAAATAAGACATTCTTATAATTGTGTTAATTTCTGGACTCATGGAATAATTTTGTTTATAGAAATTTTATTTTGTATTTGATATAAGGGTGGTTTATTTTCACTAATATTACGCAAACAAATTGTACATATGTATGATGTTGAACTAGGTTCTATTTGAATTCAAAAGTATATAGAAAGTTATTCTAACAATTGATTTGAAAAACATTTGAGTTGTTTTAAAATTTATAACCTTTCATGACTAAAACGTGGAATTATGGGAACATCTTAGATTTGTTTATTATAAATTTCAATGTATATTGAATTATGTGTATTTTCCTTTATATTAATATTGTGTTCCATTTTATTTGATTGAACATCATGTTTTGCAAGAAGTTGTTGTGTGAGAATTGGTTCTTTAATTTCTTTTAGAATGCATTGAACATGATGACTAAACTTTGTCATTTATGAAATATTTTCGTGATTTTTTTGTATATATATATTTCATGTGATTCATAATTTGTGATCTTGTTCTTTTAATATTTGGAAACATGTTGATGGATTTAAATGTTTTTGTGTAATAAGTTAGATTTAAACAAACCTCTAATAATTCAGAAACATTGTTGTAATAAGTGCCCAATCAAGAAATTAATTAATTAAAATTGTATATATTGTGTTACATTAAGCTCAACAATTAAATGGGAATGTTCCATCTTAATTTTGGGATTTTTTAAAACTTTGATAAGGGGAATTAAAGTGAAAGGATTAAACAAAATCTCATTGGCACAAACTATTGTGTTGTCTTTCAAAAAAGTATTGTAAGTATTGAATACAATTTCTAAGTTCTTTTTAGTTATATTTCTATTACAAGAAATGTTGAACAATGAAACAACATACTCCAATGGTGAATCCCAATTATTTTTCAAAATGTCCATTAATGGAAAATCGAAGTTTTCATTCCAATAAAAACATATAGTTAGTTGCGATAATTAAATAAGAAGTTGTTGCATCATTGAATCCGAAAGAGATGGAAAATCATTTAAATCTATGTTAAATTTGAATTGTTAACTTTAAAAGTATGTGAAAACCTAGATAGACCATTAACATATTGAATTGGTTCAAACTGTTGAAAACTGTACGCTAGATAAATTGTAGGGGATAGATTAAAAATTCATGCCACATGGAGACATAATGTGTTTTGATACTTTATTCCAAATGTAAATTGACCTTTGTAGATATTTAGTTATCCAAAACATTGCAGTGAAATCTCCCCATAAACCTCCCATACTAGCATTTAATGCCATTTTTGTCACATATTGATGTTCATTTATGACCATGCCTTGATGTAAATCAAACAAAAAACTTGGATGTAATTCTCGAATACAACATTGTTAAATTTTTGTTGTATTCAATAATAAAAATTGATTTAAATGTGTCGTGTTATTTTGTTTCAATTCAAAAGATGATAAATGACTATCCAATAAATAAGATATATAATAATAATAAAATTTGCCTATTTTATATTTGTATGTTGAAACTAAATAAAAGCCATATGAATGTAATACATGTTCAAATGATGAATCAACAAGATTTAATGAAGGTGTTTCCATTATTATTAACTTCAATTTAATGAAAATCTATATAAACAAAAGCATGGCTCCCACATGAACACATTCAAAAAAGATAAAATTGATGATTCATTCAAAACTATTTACTTTTTTTCTTTTGGAAAATTCTTGGCATTGAAAAAAAAATTATATTGGAAAATTATTTAGATGGAAAACTTCTTTGAATTGAAAAATTGCTAGCATTGAAAAAAAATTAAATCATAAAAAAATTGTATTAAAATTTTCACGTATTAAAAAAAATCATTGAAAAATTGCTTACATTGAAAAACTATTCATATTGGAAAATCATTTGCATTGAAAATCTACTTTCATAAAAAAAAATTGCTTACATTGAAAAACTACTTACATTGAAAAAGCTACTTGCATTGAAAAACTATTTTCATTAAAAAAATCTTTGCATTGAAAAACTACTTTCATTGAAAAAACATTTTCTAGTAAAATTGTTTGTATTGAAAAAATTGCTTGCATTAAAAAAGTGGTTTTCATTGAAATATTGCTTGCATTAAAAAAATGGTTTTCATTGAAAAATTGCTTTCATTAAAAAACTACTTCCATTGAAATGTGCTTTCATTGAAAAACTACTTTTATTGAAAAATTGTTTCACATACAAAATGTTGCATTTAAAATTATTCAAAATTGAGTTATGCATAGGAATTTCCTTACTACCTAAGCAGAAAAAAAATAATGTTTGAATGTAGATTGTGAGGGATGACCTAGTGGCCGCTAGATCATCCATCATTCAATTGCGAGGGATGATTTGGTGGCCATTACATCATGTTTTTTCCACTTGGGGACCTAGTGGCCATTAGACCGTCCCTCATAAAACTACAAAGTTTTTTTTTCTCACTTGGAAACTTAGTGGCCATTGGGTCGTCTGTCGTAATCCAATGTTGAATGATTTGGTGGCCACTAAGTCTCCAAGAGAAGGGAAAAAAAAACGCGATCTAATGGCACCATATTGTCTTTTGCAATTTAGCATGGAACAATTTAATGGCCACCAAGTCTCCAAGTGAGGGAAAAAAAATGACATGGTGGCCATTAGGTTGTCTTTCGCGATTTAATTTCAATCATTTTTTTTTTTGGCCAAGGTTCTAAGGAGATTTGGGTGCCCAACCCTATTTTCTTCTTTCGAAAGAGATTCCTCTTTTAATAAAAAAAGAGACCCAAATATAATGGAAAACAAAAAAACAAAAGTAGTTTTCATAATTGATCATGAGATGAACATTAGGTTTTGTTTGATGTTTTAGGTGGAAATTTGAAAAAATAAAATGATGGAAAGGAAAGGATAGGAATTGACCTCTTTGAATGTAGATTGAACATTTGATAATTTGTTGTGTAACTGTAGAAGACAAGTTCAAGTAGCTTCATCCACAACCTTTGTTAAAATTGTGTATTGTTATGCTTTCAAATATCAATCTCCTTTTGTTGTTGTTGTCACATTTTTTATTAAAACCATTCCACATTGGCTTCTGTTGTATGCCTTAATAAGTTGTTCATATCTTGTTTTGAAATTGTTACCAAGAGCAATAACGTCTTGGTCAAATTTACCTTTTCCATCTATAATCAACTAAAATTGTGTAATGTTGTGCTTTCAAATATCGATCTCCTTTTGTTGTTGTTGTCACATTTTTTATTAAAACCATTCCACAATGGCTTCCGTTGTACGCCTTAATAAGTTGTTCATATCTTGTTTTGAAATTGTTACCAAGAGCAAGAACGTCTTGGTCAAATTCAGCTTTTCCATCTACAATCAACAATTGATTTTCACCTTTACTATCCCCTACTCCCTTTACACTAATGATGATGATAACAATGGTAGTAGACCTCCAACTCTAAATAGAACTCCTGAATTCTGTAATGGAATCCATGTGAAAAAAATAAAAAATAATTCAAGTTGGAATGCATGAATTGACAACACAATGATTGTTGATTCAATTGGGATACAACATGCATGTCACCCTTTTCAAAACCTCTTTTAGACTTTGACTTAATGCAAAAAAATTCCACCCTCACAAACATGCCTTTTTGTAATTATTGTTCATGCATTTTTATATAAAGTGATTTCACCCTCAAAGTGATTATGGTTAGAGCTGCCCTATCCAACAAATCACAATGCAAATATGCATAGCTTGGATCTTCCATGCTCCTATTTGCAATTCGATCAAAGGTGCCATACCTATTCAACACCTTTGCTTCAAATGTAACATCTTTAATTCTAAAATCTAAATCATCCACTACAACAACTAATTTAATTTCCTTCATTGTAATAACAACCATTGTGTAAAAAAAGGAAAGAAAAATTTACCAAAAATGAATTTGACAACAAACAAATGAAATAACAGTTGACAAAACTAAAAGTTGCAAAACATACACTTGCAAAAACATGTACTTGCAAAGGAAACAACAAAATAGTCAACAAATGGTGAAAGCTTGAACTAAACACATTGCTCTTGATGTGTAAAAAGAAAGACAACAAACATACATTATTATATTTATATGGGACAAAGACCTAACTTAAACCTAACCCTAAACCTTTTTCTACTTTATATTGGTTTTAAGTAATTTTGACTATGGTCAATTTCAACTAAACAATAAAGGATCATTATCATGGTTTGATGGTTAAATTATGGTCTAACAATGAACAAGACATCAATACCCTTGGCATCTTATGAATTTGAATTATGCACCTCATTCTTACACTCAAACTTTAAATATCTCAAGTTAGATTTGAAAGATATTAATACATAAACCTTAAAATTTTCTCCACTATTTAACCATTATTTTCATTTCACTTAAATATATTATTATTATTTGTTAAATGCCAACTTTTTTTCTCATGCACATAAAAAAACTTAGACACAAAAAGTTAAAATTCATTTTTTTTCTTTTTTTTGGTTAAATGTATTAAATGTTCAATTTTAAACAAAATATTTTTTGTTCTTTTAGTTAGATTTTGAAAATGAAGTTTTTGTGTTGAATTTTTTCCATTCCCCAAAAAAAAGATATTCATTTTTATAAAATATTTCTTCAAGAAAAAATCTTCATTAAATCACCATATCACAAAAGGAAATAAAAATAAAAATACACATCCACTTTCGCCAAACACCCCCATCCCACACCATCAAAAGAATAATTCATTGGAAAAAATTAAAAATCCCACCTTCCTACCTTGAAAAACAACCAAACTTCTCCTTCCCATGCCACCCAAGAAACAACCCTTTGGTTAGTCCCCATCCCAAATAAAATTCACCTATCCCAATTTGTTAAGAAAAACCTTCTTTTGGAAAGGGGTGGAATTATCCCATCCTCCCCTCCTCACCCAAAAAAAAAAAGCCCTTTTGAAAAAGAAAAAGAAATCTTAACCCCTCGTCCCTTTTTCTTAAAACTCCATTTATAACTTGTAATTCTTTCAATCTAATTGAATTATCCACTCCTTATACCTATTGAAATCCCATAATAAAAAAAACCAAACCTATGCAAAAAGAAAAAAAATAAAAATACCTTAACTGCTTTGCTTTCCTTAAATTTTCATCTATAAACCCCATTGTACCCCCACCCGACTTTATAAATTAATTGTGTTGGCCCCATGCATGCTTGGTAAAACTTAAAATCATACATGCATATCTACTATCTCAAGGCAATAATAAAAAAATTATTACATAAAAAACAGCAACAACAAAAGAGAAAATAAATGAAAAATGACTTTCATCATGATTTTTGTTGTTAAATCTTCACCAAAGCTATATTGAAAGTTTAAAATAACATCAAATTAATTAAAAACATTTATATCTCAAAAAATAATTTAATATTAATATTAATATTAATTAAAAAATTGACATGTTTAATCTTAATCAATCATTGCATAATTTTTCAAATCTTATTTTAATAAGATTTAAAGGAATTGAAGCAAATTATTTATATGTTTATCAAACAAATTTTGTTTTAAAAAATTAGTCATATTTAGTGTTTTTTACGTTTCATATCACTATGAAACGTTGTGACACAAAAAGGCAAGTAACAACCCAGAAAGAATAAAATGATATAGAGACATGGTTAAATCTGTTACCCAACATTCATATTTTGAGAATAAACCCAACAAATAGATGAGTAGATTTCAAAACAACCCATCCATTAGCTTGGAGCAATAAAAAACTTACACCCAAACCTATACCCTTATCCATTCAGCCAACTTTTGATTCTTCGAAGCCTATACCCGCTCAGAAGGTGTTCCCACAATGCCTCTGTAGGACAAAGAGTTACCCTTGAATGGCAATCAAGTTCAGCAAGTTTCAGAGGAAAGTTTAAATTTTGAAAGGGCTCCTCTCAAGCTTCAAAGAGCCATCAAGTCAGCCCCCAACCAAAACGAGAGAGAGAGAGAGAGAGAGAGAGAGAGAGAGAGAAGGAAGAAAAAGAGGAAGGCGGTGGAGAGGGTGGGGTGATGATGCAGCCTGTGAAAAAAACAGGGGCAGTTTCAGTTTTTTGGGCAGAAGTTTTGATGGACCGGAAAAAATATTCTGGCATTGGACAGCTCGGAATGTTTTTTTTGGGCAGCTCAATCTCAATTGGGCACTCCACAGGGTGGACTGGACTTGGCAATTTGGCAATATTGACTTGGCGATGTGGAATTGGTGGCTTGGAAATGCGGACATGGCAACTGGACTTGATAATTGAGCAATGTGGAGTTTCCCATTTGCAAAGTGAACTTGAGAAACAGGTAAAGTAACTTGGCAAAAGAGCCAAATAGAAAAATAGCATTGGGACCTTGGCAATTTAGCAAAGTGGAGTTGGGAAACCGGTAAAGTGAACTTGCCAAAATATTTCAGAGCAAATGTTTTCGTGCTTCTTCGGTTTTGTTTCTTTTTCCTCTCTCGGGATTTGGTGATGCTTCAACGATCTAATCTATCAGGATCGTCGGACTTCTTTTCTGGAACGTTTACCTCCTTTTGTGAACTCCTTTGCCCGTTTCTGAACTTCTATGTGTTTTTAAACGTGAAGCGGTTGTTGCTTCTTTGTCTTATGGATCTTTCAAAAGTCGTAATCATGTAGCCTTGTGTTCTATGCGCTTCTTGGAACGGTGGATTGTCGGTTTTGGGGTAGATGTGAGATGACAGAGCATGGGAGAGAGTAGGGTCTATTTTCGTTTGTAATTGTGTGTATTACGCCAAATGGGTCAGCGGT
>Ga0116230_10005877_pt1 | contig 12053 bp, 9 predicted proteins | sample S1TSphfallax_3_FD_88678 | JGI IMG/M metagenome (GOLD analysis project Ga0116230, IMG submission 88678) | Host-associated microbial communities from peat moss isolated from Minnesota, USA - S1T2_Fd - Sphagnum fallax MG | ecosystem: Host-associated > Plants > Peat moss > Unclassified | place: USA...
AAAAATTAAAGTATGGGAAAACCCCTTTGCCAACAAAAAATCTTATTAAATATTTTTTATTTATTCTGGTTTATTAAATTCCCCCATTTTTTAAACTTTTCTTTTTTTTTTGAAAATGCCTCCCCCCCCCCCCCCCCCTCTTTTTCTCCCCCCCACCAAAAAAAAAGTCCCCCTTCTTCCTCATTTGAAGAAGCAACAAATAAGCCAAACAAAATAGGAAGGATGTGGGGGCACAATCTGATATGCAAATGTACAAGCTACTACACTATGGCCATTTTGCCTCACCCAAAACCATATAATCTTAGCTATGACTTGTGTCCTTGTACATGCAAAACTTTATTGCAAAAGGCCCTGAGTGGATTAAAAACACATGGGCCAGCAGAAATTCTGAGTAAACTGAACAAGATGGTGGACTTGGCCAAACCCTAGTTTAAAAACCACCCCCAAAACACTCATCGTACTGAGCATCAAAGGCAAGCTACTCAAAATAGAAGACAAAATCATACACTGCAAATAATTTCAACCCACACAAATGGTGGACAAGTACATAGAGAATGAATCCCCTTTTTGACAGACTAATTCTGGACTCAACCCCAAAAAAATAAATTTAAGTGCTTTGGACTTTTCCCAAACAAAAAATCTCACTTGCTTTGGATTTTTGCAATCCATAAAAAAATTGTCATGACAAAATTCCAGAATAACAAAAGAGTCACAGAGAGAGAGAGAGAGAGAGAAAACAGGCAGCACACAGTAAAGGGAGTGTTTGGGGACGGTTCTGACAAAAAACCTTTTGCTCTGATGAGGCTGCCCTCTTAGATCTGCTTGATATGATTCTTTGAAGGAGTGAGCAACATAAAACAAATGGAAGATATTGGAGAGAAAAACAAATGATACCCGTTGTCATCTGACCCTGGCAAAAGCCATGATTGAAGGGAGACGAAAGGGAGGGAGATAGCGGATCCCTCACTCCCTCCCTCCCTCCCTCCCTCTTGTTGCCCGACAGAGCTTGTTTCTTTGTTTGTTTGTTTGTTGTTACGGGGTATTTGAATCCCTTCCTCTTGCTCTTGCTGCAGCACAGAGCTCATTAAGGGGTATTTAGTGTGTCGTCTCACTTTACTCATCATATACTTTCGACAAGTGAAACTGATGATTTTTCTTCGTTTTTTTCCAGAATTGAACCTATCGAGGTAGACCCATGTGGTATGGTTTTTAAAGGGAGGCCGCTAGTGTGGAGCATGTCAGGTGTGGTCGGGATTGGCGGCTGAGTTTTTGTAAAGCCCCCCCCAGCAGAAAGGAAGAGAGGAAAGGAAAATAAGATAGCTTGATGGGCCCATCATCCTCTATAAATGGTACTAGGCTAGTAGTAGGGGGGGGTGGCTCAAGTTACAATTAGTGACCAAAAAGAAATAGCCAGAGGTTTTGAGAGCAGGTCTGAAGAATATTCAAGAGGAGCGCTGGAGTTGGCACTTGGCTGGCAAAGTAGTTCAAAGTTGTATTTAAACATCAGGACAGACAAACAAACAAAAGAGAGCATAGTCTTGTGTAAAACAAAATATATGTAATACATCATCGCATGCCCATGTGTTGTAGTAGTATTATTATTGTATTTGTGGTGACAATATCAAATGCCTTTGGAAATGGTTTATCATCAAAGACATAAGACATAGAGAGACGTGCATGTGAGTAATCTGCAGACAAAAGATATGTTTGTGCACAAAGTGTGTGGGTGGAGGAAACCTAGAGTTTCATTCCAATGGGTGTTCTTTCTTTCTTTCTTTCTCTCTTTCTTTCTCTCTTTCTTTCTTTCTCCAGGAAATTGGAGTTTTGGTGTGGGGGGGGGGATCATGCACTGAATGAAGAGGAAGTGCCACAATCGGTATGTTGACTTAGCGGGTTTAGTTCCCCTCTTCACAATGAAGGACAACAAATTTGGTTGGTCGGCCGACCAATTCTAACCAACCCCAAAAAAAACAATTTTGCACTTTGCAAACAGTTTGGGTTCTGTTGTTGTTGTTGTTGTTTTGGGTTTATGCATCTTAAATTTGACATTCTTTGAGGTGATAAATATACTACTGCACCAAAGTTGCTTTGGAGATTTTTAAATTATGGCTACATTTTGGGTCTTTTTCTTCAGATTGTTAAAAATTGGAACAATTTTTTGTGGCATGTAAATTAGCCCACCCAAGGCTCTTTCCTTTTGCCCTTTTCCCATACAGGAAATCCCCTACTTGCTTCGAACACTCCAGAGAAGCTCCAACAAGCACAAAGATGGAGTTTTGTTGTGTGTGTGGGCTTTAGGGTTTAGGGGGGTTTAGGGTAATCCCAAACCCTGCACCTACATATTCACAACTACGATGAAAACTCTAAAACAAGCAATGTTAGCATTGCTTCAAATCTTTTTGTCCAAGCATTCACCAAAATCACTTGGCCCTTAAGAACTCTCTTCTTCGTTGACTCTTGTGAGCCTTTGCCACTAAACATGATTGACACTAATTAGCACAAGTTAACATTTTATCTATATAAGAAATGTTTTGTTTTGTTCAAACATCACTATTCCCCTCCTTTCACCACACCTTATCAAACTAGAGGATATTTGTTTGCAGAGTTGTATTGCATAGGTTACCTTCTAGTTTAGGTTCCACAATGTTAATGCATGCAATATAGAAAATTTAATCATGTAACTTGCCAATGTATATTAATGAGCCTTAAAATTATGATGTGAAAAAATCCAAAACATATTGTGGAAAAATAGTTTATGAAAGGTGGTATAGTATTGGAAATCATGTGTGCTTGGACAATATAAAACTTATAACAAATGTGATTGGTTACCTTCTAGTTTAGGTTCCACAATGTTAATGCATGCAACATAGAAAACTTAATCATGTAACTTGCCAATGTATATTAATGAGCATTAAAAGTATGATGTGAAAAAATCCAAAACATATTGTGGAAAAATAATTTATGAGAGGTGGTATATTGTTGGAAATCATGTGTGCTTGTACAATATAAAACTTATAACAAATGTAATGTTGGATGGTTGTGGTAAGATAGCAACTAAAGTGGTTATGCAAGAAGGTTTTTGTTCATTCAATTGCATTTGTAGAAAATATGTCATGATATGCAAAACAAATTAGTTGGGGTGTTTTCCCCTTGATTTTTTAGTTGTACAAATTTTGAATTTGGTTGATTTTTTCTTGTTTTTAAATAGTCTTGTAAAGGTTTTGTATTATTTTCATTTGCATGTTACTATCATTTGTTTCAAAATAATCCAAGGTTGGTAGGTTATATATGTGGAATTTTTACATTGACTGATGATTGCAAGTTTAATCTTCTATGTTGTTTTCTTGTTAGAATTATTTGAAAATTTTATATTGAAAGGAGGGTGTTTTATTGCATGTAAGTGTTGTTGACCTTGGATTTGTTTGAATTATGTGCAATTTTTTTTTAATTGTTTGAAACATAATTTTTTTGTTAAGTTAACACATGACAAACAAATAAATTGATTCCATCATTATTTTTATTATGTTATGTTTTTGTCATGCATGATTTAATTGTTGTTCTTTTTTATGTGGTGTAGCCTTAATCTTGAATTTTATCACTAATCATCCTTTTTAATTTATATAAATTTTGTCACTAAATGGTAAAATGTTTTTATCATAATTGTACATTTCATGTGTATGTTGTTTGTGTAGCAATGTATTCTATATGTTTTTTTTCAGATTTTGATCATTTCAAGGTGGAACCTAATTATTTTGTGTTTCTTTTGGTTAATGTTGAGATCTTGACATTGTTTTGAAAGTTTATTGTTTGGTCAAATTTGCATAACTAACATTTTATTTTTATTTTTATTTGTTTAGTACAAAGATTTTTTTTAATTTATGTTTAAATTCGAAAACTATTCACAACTTGATTAATTTCATCAAAGTTGCATATTTCAAGGTTGAATATCCAAAATAATATCTTATGTTTACAACAAATCATTTTTTTGGTCTCTTTTTCAAAGTATGATAGTGTTTTCAACTTTCATTCTTTTTATTACATTTTGCAAGTATTTTTGTCTATTTAAGTTTTGAATAATTTATTTTGTGTTTTTGTTTGCTTTATGCATGCTAATGGAACTAGTTTTCAATTCTAGAAAGGTTGTCATTGTCATGACCCCAATAACAAGGTCGACCCTTGGCAATGTTGAGTCTATCATACATGGTTGCCCAATAAAGGATGTTGAGCGGATTGTTTGAGGGTTAGGACTCAAATCAATATGGTTGTATGACTTATGGAGAGTGGATATAAATATATCCATTGTGACCTAACTAATGATCACAAGTATATGATGATTATTTTGAAGTGTTGGTCCTAACTTTGTGAGTACTCGTTTGTGCTTGAATGTTGGTGCATATTTTAGAATCATGAATTTTGGTGTTATGTCCAAGAATCAATTTCATAGAGAAAATTGGATATTTGTGTTGAAGGTTGGGCCCACAATAACCATTAAAAACATTGATTATGAAGTCACTCATTTTGGATTTTTTTAATGGTGATGATAGTAAGGATTCTTAAGCACTTGTATTTTCCCTTAAACTGTATTTGCAATATGTGTAAATAGTCAAGGTTTACAATAATGGTAAACCAACAACAATGCACTTATCAAAAACATTGGTAGCATTGTTTATGGTAGACAACAATTGTTGAAAATCTATTTTGTATTTTTATATGCCCATGCTTGATGTGCAAACCATAAAGAGGTTGGTTGAAATACAAAGCAAGAAGACAAAAATGCAAAATTTTAATGTCATTTTTAAAGTAAGATTTTGTAGATTCTTATGGTACAAATTTTGCAAATGATGAATCTAGTTTGGTTTTTTTTTGTTTTGAAACAATTTGTTTTGTAGATTTTGCAAATAAAGAATGATTATGAATGTAGGTTCTTGATTTCAAATTTAAATAATACTACTGTTGAATTGTTTTGCTACCATGTTATTTATGTTTTATTACAATTGTACCTTTTAGGTCAGTTTGATATGTAGGTTTTGAAGATACATAATGAAACATCGTGGTGGTTTAGATCTTGTAAATAAAATATTTAATCTCCTCTTTTCAATTTTGAAACAATTTTGTTTGAAAAACATGATAGTGATGCAAATTTTGTAGATAATAGGCATGGTCTAATTTTTTTAATTTTGACATGGTTTTGTTTCAATAATTTGATTATGTAAAGGAGTGTGTTATGTTAAGTATATATGTTTTTTGGTGTTTTTTCAAATTTTCACATTTTTTTGCCAACATGATTGTGTTTTGGTTTTTGGTTTTCTATTTAGATTTTGACATTTTTTGCAAAATGGTTTTGTTTGATGTTGGGTTTAGATGACATAATTATTGATATTGTTTTCCAAAGGTTTTTACCATAAAGTTTTTGTAAAATTTGTTGATTTTCTTTAATATTATCATTGGTTCAAGTTTCATTATGGTTTTTTTTTAATATGTTTAGTCTTTGCAAATGGTGTATTTAAATGAAATTGATGTTGGATGGTTATGTAGGTGTAAAATAACATATGATGGTGATTTAGATGTTATGCATGATGGATGGGTTCAACCATGCTTTGTGAACCATCCATCTTTTCATGTGTTTTCTTTGTTATCTATGGATATACTTTGACAATATTTCCAAACTTGATTGTTTGGGTGACATTTTTACAACTTTTTGTTTGTTTGTATAAGTTTGTGTAATTTTGTGGTTTTCCTGGAAACACTTGAAGCTTTGTAGATGTTTAATTCATACAAAGACAATATTACATGACCTTGTAATGCATATAAAACATTATTGTGTTACTATGTTTTGATATATATGTGTGTGCATGTTATTATAATTGATTATTTTGTGGTCATGGTTTTTTACAAGTTGTAGGCCTATTTTGATAGTTTTTTTTGCAATTTTTTTGTAACAATTTCTATGTGGTTCATATTGGGTTAGATTCCATTTTCTAGAAGAGTTTTGTGCCAAATATTGAATGGTAATCATCAAATGACGATTATTTAATGGATAACAAATATTGGGCCTAAAGGGCTTTTGTTTGGGATGGGTATGAATTGATGGGTTTTCTCAAGTTTTGATTATAATTTAATCATAATTTGCCTATCATTTGTTATGTTTTGGTAAATTTTCATTACTATTTTTGGTGTTTATATGTTTGGTTTTGTTTTTATATTTTACATTGTCACATTAATCTAGCCTTGTGTTCATTCATTTTTGTTTTCATTTGTCAAAATATTATGGAAAAAAAGATGTATTAATGACATGGTTAAAATGTGATTTACACCTTTATACAAATCTTACAATTTGTATTAACACATTTATGTTTTTGTAACTCCATTCACATATGTTTAAGTGAAATATTTGTAAATAAAAAGAGGAATAAATTTTGTTTGCTAAAGGGATTTTAACGACACAAGAAATAAAATAGGAAAATCACTACAAAAGGTCAAAGTGGCCAAACAAGGTTTTTAAAGTTCTAGAAATCTCAAACAAAGACCCTTACAACCTAACTTCAACAAGCTTTTCTACTAAATCTATTGAGTAGGCTATGAAAAACACTCACAAACTTTGAATGAAAAAAACAACCTAGAGGCCCATTTTGCCTTGTTTACTAAAGTTCCTCATGTATCCTTTCTACTCACTTAGAATTCCAATGATAAATCACAAGAATTCAAACAACCATTTGATAAAGCTTTGTTAAAAGGGCAACAAGTTGTAGAAGAAAATGTCCTCTCATCCCCTATGTCTAGCAACACCAATCTACCAACTATGTTGGAAAAAATCTAATGGGGTGCATCCACATTAATAGGAGCCACAAGATGTCATGTAAACATGTTGTGGAAAGATGTCATATTATTTGGAATAAATTTAATGAGGATAGAGTATTCAACAACATTCATTAAACATTCTAAGGACCCATATTATTAGCAAGATCCTTCAAACATGACATATTTTAGGGGAGGTTTCTAAGCAAATATTTACATAATAATATATTACAACATCTTGCTAAACTAAAATTGAATTTTTTCACTTTTAAATTGAAATATTCCTAGAATATTTTTGGAATATTTGAATATAAGTAGTCACTTAAATGTGTGGGTGTGGCTCATGTCAACATGGAGGCACCCAATGCTAATGTCATGGAATTTTTTTGAAATCTTATCCTTGGAAGAAAATGATGTTGTACACCTTGCAATGCCATAATAAAAAACTTGGAAGTAGCAATGTTGACCAATTAAATTAGTCGATGCCCTCTACCGATCTCCCAAAGTTTCCACAAGGGGACATTGACCTAAAACTACTATTATTGACTAGGTTAAAAACTTTTTTAAATTGAAAAAATTGAAAAACAATTGTTGATTAACATCATCTTCCTTCTATTTGGGATTACATCCTTATAATTCTTGTCAAATAACTAATCCAAATGTAGGAAAATCATGAATTCCTTTTGTAATTATTAGCACCTCCACTTCTCTATTGCCTCTTAAGCTACAATAACTACATTTTCTAGAGGTTTTCTAGCAAATATGGTAGGTGTTATAAAGGGAACTATTTTTGCAAGAACTAGTACCACTTTTTCATGATTTAAATAGCTTGAAAAACAATTGTACCTCACTATAATGAGATTCCATTTTGGCTTTAGAAGGGTTCAAAAGACTAATAGTAGTGGAATTGTTGGGTTCTCCTTCATTGGATTATAGGAAGGTGAATCATGTAGGTAAATTAACCTTAAAGTTAGGGAACATGATTTGGTAAACATGGATGTATAATTAATAAAAGCATTTATATGCATAATAAGGCTCCGTCAATTCCTAAAAATGGTTTGTGATTATTTTTTGAAGTCTAAAACCCAAACTTGTTCATGTTGTTTGGGTCCCAAAAGTAATAATTTAAGAATAAAATCTTTGAAAATCACATCATTTCTTCATCCAACAAAGTGTGTTAAAAGCATGTTCAATTGTGTGTGCTAGATTTATTATTAAAACCTTACGTTTTAGATGCCAAATATTATTGTGCAAAATTAACACTTCTTCAAAAGTAAAGCAATTGTCTTTATCAAGGTCAATAATGCAACATTTGAACTCATCATCAAACTTCACTTTCACCTTGGTAATGTGTTGATCTATAGTTTGTATTGCAACCTTTGATTCTCAAAGTTTTCTTTTAGTGTCCACCATCTTAGTTTTGGCAATTGTATTGAAGGTGATGGTCCTTTTATGGACCTCAACCTCCTTGGTGAATTGTGTTTCTAATTGGTTTGTCACATCACTTGCATTTATTCTTAGAGCTTATTGACTTAGTTATTTGACTTCTTTAAAGCCTTGATTGTTCACTAACCTTTGTTTTAAGTTGAGCAATTTCACCTTCATAACATCTCACGTACCAAGTGGCAATATGATGATTTTTTTGTTTCTAATTACAACCATATGTTGTTGGTATGAAAAGAATCAACTTTAGTTTGTAACTTTTGGTAATTTTCGAACACTTGTTGCTAGACCTTTTACAATCCCACCTACAATCTACTAGCTTAGTTTTCAACAACTTGCCAAGCTTCAACAACTACTTCCTAGTTGTTTAATAGTGAGTCATAATGAATGATTATTTTTCTTACAATCCTACTATGATGGTGAACTTGGTTCAAATAATAAACCAATCCCCCAATGTTAAATAAAATATATTTTGGTAGACACTTATCATTTGGGATTTCTACTAAAGAGACTAGATGTTCTGGAAATTTAAACATTGAAAAAGTAGTAGGCAAAACAAAAGAAGTGTTTGTCAAGATGCCTATCATTAATGGAATTATTTTAGTAGTAACTCTAAGAAGGACCCCAAATTCTTCATGAGGATTTGGCAAATGTAAACCTATAAACAAATTGACTTGTAACACATCCAAGGATTAATTTATTAGTTCATTATACTTGTCCATTGCCCTATGGATAGTAGGTGGTGGAGTTAGTATGTCAAAAAACCAAATGAATAGTTAAAATTTGGATGATTTCATTGATGAAACTAAACTCCCTAATCATTCACCAATGTGAAAAGCCACCCAAATTTAATGAATATAAAATCATAATCAATTTTGTTGCAATTGTTATCATGTTGGTCTTTAAAGTTTTTGCTTCAACCCATTTGGTAGCATATTCAATAGCTAGCTACCAAGATGTTTTTTTTTTCCATATCCTTCTTGACAAGCTTAATGAAAGGTTTTGAACCTACTTTAGTTGTAAACATATTTTCAAAATTTAATCATGCCCCATTGGGAGAATTGTCCTTCTATTAAGGTAAAGGGTAAGGCCTTTAAAACCAAAATTTTCTAATGTTGAGTAATAAAGTGTGTAGGAAATTTTCCAAAATACAAGTAGTCATGCACATGTGCAACTATGTTGGCTACAAAGCAAAAACATATGGTGTTAGTGGTTTAGTCTAGCACTCCCATGTCTTCAATAAAGTTTAATAATCAAGAAAGAACATCAGCTACCAAATGATATCACCCATGTTTGTAAATTATTGAAAATTTGTATTACAAATTCAATAGTAATTAACAAATAATTCATCATAACAGTTGTGGCTTGTGAATCAAATATGCTATGTGATCCACATGAAACACAAATTTGTTGCCCACAAAATAATGTCAATTTTTTTGTAAAATGTATACCATCACCAATGCTTATAATTCAATAGTGGTGGAATTTCATTCAACATTATTGAAAAGTTTTGATGCAAATTGATTGGTTGATTACATTTATTGGCATGATATTTTAGACAAACATTGTGTTCCCATACAAGATTGGAGACTTTGATATCCATGTGAAATTTTAAATCCCAATGAATTGTAATCATGATTGGTGCATGCACATACTGAACCTTTTTTTTCCCCAAGTTTTATGGCATTCAACAATCCACTTGAAGGCTTTATATTTGCATGTTAACTTTGTGATAGGTGCCATGATAAACTCAAAAATCTTGATGGAACATTAATATAAATTTTTCATCCCATTGGATACTTTGATGTTTTAAAGATTTCTTGATGGTGGCAGTTCCATTATATCTTATTTGATAACAATGTTATAGTTGGGATTCATTTGGTATCTAGCCTAATGAACTAGGGGAATTGAAATATCCGACTCAATTTAATGTTGAGCAATATGAAATGAAATCCCCTTGGGATCCTAGTGGCTCCATGAAAACATATCTTATACTCCCTTCAAAATTGTTTAACATTTTATAGTTAATACATGTTGAATCCAATTTATTATTGATTTTGACAATTTATGGGGTTTTTAACATCCTTATATTCAAATTTTGAACTCGTTCATCATTAAATAATGTCCATTGGGATATTTGTAAATCTTGTATTTGAATTTTCTTTAGAGTTGCATTTATTGAAATGGATCCTTGGGTATGTTGAAACTATTTTCTAAGTTCAATATAGTACCTAAAAGAAAAGAATTAGGTGCAGAATCTAAGGGCATGCTTATTATTCCAACAAAGAACAAATATGGTTTTGCAACAAAAAAAATGTTTTCCTCCTCATCAATAATTCCATTGATGAAATCATACATAGCACAACAACATTTTAGGTTTCCTTGTGGTTTTATTTAATTTGTCAATGACAATAATGGTTATGACTATGCCATTACTTTCAATAATAATGAAATTGGTCCCCCAATCATGGGAAACTTTGGTACCTTTCAACCAAGGTTTGCTTAACAATAGGGTATAACTCGTTAATAGCATTCATAACATTATTCTTCATGATTATAAATATAACTATATAAGGAATTCCATGGATGTGAATCTTTAGGTTATTAAATAATCCCAAAAGTTTAACCATTATTTATTCTGCCATTTTAAGGTTGTATGGCACATTGGTTTGAGATTTGGGAACCCTAACATTTTCCTTAGTTGCTCGGTAATGATGTTAACCTTAGAACCTCATCTACTAAAACAATTTCTATGAGGTTTTCTTGTATTTGAGCTTGTATGATTGCCATGTGAGGTTCCATAGCTATCAAAACTCTTATGGTATTATCTAGATGAAATTCAAAAAATTATCTGGGAAAATTTCTAGAAAGAACACATTTTTTGAGGTCTTGAGCAACATTGAAAAGTTTCCTAAAGTCAAAATGAACTTGTTATCCAAAAACTATTTCCCACTTTCTTAAATTAACATGGCATGTTTAATAATAATTTAGGTAATGATTAGTTCATTATTTTATGAACTACTGAAATTATATACTAGGTCATGACTTTATTGAAGTTGAATTAAAAAGGGATTGTGTTTTAAATTGACATAGGTTTTTAAAAAAAATCGAAGTTGTTTTCTTTAGCCCAATATTTGATAATTGATTTGGTCTTTAAAGGCTCTTTATCCTTGAATGCCATGTTTTTAGGGACCTTTCTTTCATTATTGATTGCCAATACCATGTTTACCAAAGTTTCGTCTTGATTTGTTTTAATGTTTCCTACCAAATTAACTTTTTGTCCTTGAACATTGCCTAAGTTGTTGTCTTATGTGGACAATCCTAGATATTATGTTTGGTTTGTCACAAATGTTATGTCAATGGGTTAGAGAAAATTCTAGCTTACCATTCAATTTCATCCTTTGAGGTTTGATTGGCATTTTATTGTACTGAAACTTCATTAATCAAAGGTGATTTCTTCTCATTTAGTTTGTTGTTTGGAATGTCTATATTCCAATGGCATTTTTCTTCAAATGCTTCAGTTTTTTATAATGTTCACATACCACATTAATATTATTACTTTTGGTAGGATGGTCAACTTTTTGTGGTGTTGGTGGCTCCATCAATTTTTGGTAATTATGTGCATCTCCAATGTTTTCTTCACAAATGATAGTTATTTCCTTGTCTTGTAGAAGGGTATATTGCATCATTCCTATTTAGCAACTTGAAGATATGATAACAATCTTGTTCAAAAGGTCATCAATAGACTATTATCTTTTTTAAGTTGCTTGAAGTTGAAGACAATTTGTTCATTTTAGAATTCATTCATAATAGAC
>Ga0116230_10005879_pt1 | contig 12051 bp, 7 predicted proteins | sample S1TSphfallax_3_FD_88678 | JGI IMG/M metagenome (GOLD analysis project Ga0116230, IMG submission 88678) | Host-associated microbial communities from peat moss isolated from Minnesota, USA - S1T2_Fd - Sphagnum fallax MG | ecosystem: Host-associated > Plants > Peat moss > Unclassified | place: USA...
GTACAACTAGACAATTCTTGCACTTTCTGGTTGTTGTTCAGAAGATCAATAGATCCCACATGCTTCTCAGTTGATCACAAATGTTTGAAGTCACACATTGTGACACAAGTCATGGAGTTGTGAGCATTCATGAGATGTACAGTACCAGCAAGTTACACTCTTCCAGACCCTCTAATTTCCTCATCTGGTTGCTCCTGGGCAATCTCCTTGGTCAAGCTCTCTGATCATTAAAGCTATCTGTAAAGTCACCCTCACTTTCACCCCTTATTCCCTCTTTCAGGGATATCTGCAAAATAAGGAAATTTTATTAGATCTCAGTACGAAATGCTGAAACTCAGCATTTAATGCACGAGGTTCGAGAATAACTATAGTAGTTGTACAAGTAGGAGCAGTGAAATATATGAAGCAGCAGTGGAAGCGCTCAGGAAAAAGGAAAGAGGGGATGAAACTCAGTTTACCACTAAAATTGGTGGAAAAACCACAAAAATCCAATAAAAGATTGATGGCCATAACCATCAAGGGGAAGACAAAAAGGGAAGGCCAAAGAAAGGCCAGTAGACGCACAACCCGCAGGAACCAAAAAAGGGCGAGAGCTAGTCCCTCTTGTGGTTGGAAGCTAAGAAAAACTAGTTTGGGTCCCAGTTATTTTGTTTTGTAAAATTTCATTCTCAGTTACGCATTTGATGGCCTATTATGCCAAAACTGGCCATTCTTGTCCCCTAATAACCTGACTTTATGGATAACTTTATTGTATCTGTGTTGTCACATACAGAAACTTTGGGTATGAACAATGACAGTTGTAAGCTTCTTCTGCCCAATTTCTATACAATTACTGTAAGGATGGATAAATCTTTTGTGTTAATTTTCCTACCTTCCTTGACAGGAGGTGTATGAGTTATGGCCTCGTTTCAAGAGATTCCATCTTTCCATTATTTCTTTTAATGTAGCTGGATTGAAAAATTAATTATGACCTCTTTACAACAAAGGCAAGGCTGTCTTATTAGGTTTAGGGTTTAGGTTTGGACTCCTTGTGGTCATATGCTTTTGCAAAATATGCAAACTAAAGTCATGAGATGGGGACCAAATCTGCTTGTGTGGCTCTTGGAGACTCTTTAATTAGGTCGAATTTGCCTGAGTGTGATGCTATTTGCCGCCTTTAAACAAAGGATCCCCTGCCTTAAGGGCCATGGAGTGGGCTGGCTTGAGCCAATTCTGGCTCCCAGTGTGCCTATAGGCTCGGCCATGGACTTGTTAGGAGGAATTGGCTAAGGTACACAGGAGCAGGAGTCAGCTTTAGCCAGCCTGCTCTCTCGTACATAACAAATTTGGACATTTTTTCTAGCCTAAACTGAAATAATTTATAATAGCCAAAAAAATTTACAATAGTTGAAAATATCCTAGGCTGAAATAATCTAAAATAGCCAAAAGTAACTTAAAATAACCAAAAGTAATTGAGAATAATCATAAATAACCATAAATAAAGTAAGATGAAATAATTTAAATTAATGAAAAATAATCATATAGTAATTGAAAGTAGCTTAGCATAGGTAGTATTATTATATCAACAAAAACCTTATCCATTTATTGAACATTTTTTTTTTCTTCAAAAGAATGGTCATTTGAAATGTTATTAAATAATGATATTCAACTTCTTTTTTGTTCAAATAATTTTAAACTTTCAAAAGGAAATAAATTTAATTATGTACATTATTAAATTTTAAAAAAAGTAATATCGAATCATATCATTTGAACAAAATTTCAATAAGATATGAATTTTCAAAGTTTATGTTTTTGTAATGTTTAAAATGAAGTATTTGACAAATAGAATGTAATGTAACATAGTACCACAACAAATGGGGTGGCTTGATGGTAAGGGTGTTTGCTTCCATTCCAAAGGTCAAGGAATCAAAGCTCATGAGTGGTTTTATGTGTGGTCAACAAGGGTATGTTGATCGAATATTCTCCTATCTAATTCGTAAAATAAATGCATAAGTTGATTATGTGGCCTATTTACCTAGGCTAGGTTTAAAACCTAGTTTAAGTAGTGACACGTGTTAATAAATCATAGGTTAAAAATCATGAAATTATCAATAATATTATATATTAAATAATTAAATTTTAATTGATTTCCATGCTGGTTAGTTAATTAACTAGGAAATGAATGGTTTGAAAATTTTGTATTTTACTTGAGAATAACCTTGTTTCACTAGGTACTAATGAAACAATTCATTGTCCGTAGTAACTGATCCTTGTTCACTAGGGAGGTAAACAATTTCCCAAATTCATTCCAAATCTAATGAAACTCAGAATGAACTAGGATGCATTTTGTAGTAGTGTATATAATTCAAACATATTGACAATAAAAAAAATTACCAAATGACACCATCCAAGTACTAATTAATATTATAAATATAAAACATTTACAATATTCATATGCAAATGTCATGCAATAATTGAATAGTTCATCTTGTAGACTTTTCACAATAACATATGTAGTTAACAAAACATTTAGACTCAACCTATAACTACCTATTTACAATGTGCCACAAATGCAATTGCATTTGCATACTAATAACAATAATAAAACTATATCTCCATTTCCTAAATAATTGCATTCAAACAAACTATAAAAATAAAATCGTGGATTGTCACTAATAATGCTTAAGAATGTGGAACCCAAGTTTATGTAATTGTAATCCATTTTTTACATAATCAATGAATGAATCTTCTTTCGGTCCTTTTTTGGTGATGGTTTTCTCTTGGTGTCTTTTTCTTAGTTTGTTAATCATTTTGAGTTTTTTCAAAATCTTTTTGCAGATTGGAACATTTAGGTATGTGATGAGGAAGAAAGATTTAACAACAATGAGGAAGGTGATTGCAAAATGTTTGAACCTAATTTTCTACTCATTCATTGGAACTTGTTATCCAAATTTTGAGCAAAGACACTCGCTATTACTTTTTCATGAATTCTTTACTATTAAAAGAAAGGCAACATTAGTGGATTTTGTAGATGATAATTTTTTTTCTTTCATAGTGAGATTAAGATTCACTACACAACCCATACCATGAATGTGGATTTTATGTATAAGTTGGTAATAAATCTCAAGTTTCAGAAATGAGGTTTTTAATTTTTATCTCCTTCAAATTTGGAATTTGTTTTCAGTTTTTGGTTCATGCTACATTATGCAATTTGGCATGGAAAATGGGGGCATTGGGTTTTTTTTTAATGGGTAGATGAGGATCTTATTTGAAAGGTTAAGGAAATATTCATTTAGGTATGTGATCCATGAATAACCTCAACTTGGTTTGAACATTTTTTTAAAACAAAAGATTGAGTTTTAATCATTAGTAAAAATCTTCAAATATATGATTGAGTTTATGACTAGTATTTTAGTTATAAAAAACAAAAATGACTAACAGCCCTAAAGTTATTATGGATGAATTTTTTGGAACAATAGTCATTCAAGACATGATGTGGCACCATGATGTGGCAATTACCATCCATTAGTCATAAAGGACATATGTGAAATCATTAATGGTAATTTAATCATTGTTTAAATATTTATTATTCTTATAAATTGAACCCAAAAACTTGGGAATTTTATTTTAAAATTTTAAAATATTTATTATTATGGATTTATTATGTACAAAATAAATAAATAATAATAAATTTATTTCAATTATGTTTAATCTCATAATTTTTCATCTTATCAACTATTGACACATATCACCACTTAAACTAGGTTAGAAACCTAATTTAAGTGGGTAAACAGACCACTTAATCTACTTACTTAGGCCTAGCTAGATAACCACCTAACCTAGGTAGTTTAAGTAGGTACAAAATATTTGGTCAATATTCCAATGTTGAGCACAACACATGTTATTTGTGAAGTTTAATCCTTGGATTTCAAGGATGGAATTCAATTCCTTTACCACCAAGCCACCCCATTTGTTGTGTAAATAATCTAATGTTTATTTAATTTAGATTATATTTCATTCAAACATTACACAAAACTTGAAATTTAATAATTCATATCTTATTGATAATTTGTTCAAATAAAAAAATTGAAAGTTTATTCATAAATTTCCTTCAACAATGTACATAGATCAATAATTGTTTTTCAAAGAATGTAAATTTAGTTCAAAAGAAAATATTTGAATTTTGTTATTGAATAACATTTCAATGATCATTCTTTTGAAAAATTAAATTCAAACACATGATTTGTAAATGAAAAAGCCTTTATGACTAATACAAGAATAAATAAAATATATTTTTCATAACTTAAACTCTCATTTGTTTTTGAAATTTATATTATACAATTTTGCTTCCAATGTATCATAATTTTACTAATAACTTTTAATTTAAACATATGAATCCATATGATTTATCCACATAAAATATTTATTAATGGATCATAAATCAATAAGATCTATACATCAAAAAAAGAAATTAGTACATTAAATATGATTTTAAATTTTAATCTAAATATTTTAATTTAATTTGAATATTAATTAATTAATATAAAATATATAAAATAATTTTCATTTTTATACATGTATTATATACTTTTTAAATTTAAATTTATGCTAAAATTTTAATGTAAAAATAAATTATATATTTCCCACATCTTACACTTTTATTTTATTTTCAAATTAAAATATATAAAAAATATTTATAATATATCATAATTTTACCATTAAGTTTTATTTAGTCACATTGAATATTTAAAATGGATTATATATCAAGTATATTTAAGAAAAATGTTACCTATCTATATAATATTAATCAAATTAGTTCTTTACATATTGTAATTTGTTATGTCAATTTGTATTCATATTAAATTATTAATAGTCATTTTTGAATCATTGTAAAATAAATGTATGACCACATTATTTTTATGATGACACGTCATTTTGTCCACGTCATTTTCATAGTTATTTTTTAGTAATATTTGTAATGACTTTATCCTAGTCATATTTCAAATGATATCTTGGACATGCATGTCATTTTGTCATCAATCATGGATGTTATGTGGATGAAAACTTGCATGAAAACATGATGTCATCCTTCTATTAGCAAGCCATCATCTACTAGAATAAAATGCATGACTAATATATGATTACAATTGTTTTCACATAGGATTTAAAGTAATATCCTATGACTATGGTCAGTTATGTAATCGTTTAGGATATCTAGTCATTGATTTCTTGGTTGCAAAGGACATAATTCCTTCTAGTGAGTTCTCCCTTGGAAATTTAGCATGATACAATGTGTGGTAAATTTTCAAAGCTTGCAAAGTGTAGATCTGCAATCGATTTCTTGTGTGGATCCATAAATTTGTGGATAATTATGGGGTTTTTTTTTCTGATGAAGAAGAACACATTTTAATTTCACAACTGAGGCTATTCTTTGAATTTTTTTTACAACAAATGAGGGATAAATATAATGCTAATTGTGTTTTATTTTTTTCATAAATAAATTTGGGTCTTGTTTGAGGGATGCCAATGCCCCAAATGATAGAAACCCAAAGTTTGGTTGCATGCAAAGTTGAATGTGATCACTAGGGATACCCAAATAAATTAGGGGTTAATTGGGAGTCACATACGTAGCAATGGTGGCAAACATTGAAAAAGAAAGTGCCACAAATTGTTGCATGGAGCTTCACCATCATGTGGTTCCCTCCTTTTAATGAATCATTTGCCCCACAAGGTCAAATCCTGATGTATAAAAAAAATCACTACCAACCTTAAACCTAACGTTTTCAACCATAGGAATTTTACATATTTTTTCTTACTTTTCTAAACATTCTTTTGTAAATTTCTTTATGTACCCTAATAAAAAAACACTTATTTTGAAAGCAATTTGAAAAAAAGACAACATTAAATTGTGTTTCAAATTCATTGAAACTTTTTTTTTGGGTGTTTCATGTTTAGTGAAAAGCTTTTGTTCTTTTACTGAAGTAGGGTACCTTCCAAAGAATCTGCAACTTGAATTCAAATTTTGGTAATGCAAGAGAATTATGAAGCTTTCTAAGAGACATGAAGGAAAAATAAGCTATGACCCATGGTTAATATAATTCACCATTGCATTGGGACCACCCATGGCATTGGTGACCTCTACAATCATTATGATGGAATGCCCATGCCTTCGGATGAGCATGCTGTCACTTATGACATGAATGGGCTTGTAGAATTCTTTTTCCCACACATAGCTCTTTCCCTTGGAGACTAAAATGTTTACCCAAATCTAATACAAGCTTCACAATAGGTGCTAATATCTGATTGAGTGAGTTCTTTTATTGGAAATGTAACATGCAAAGAACTTTTTCAAAGGCAACAATGATCACAACATTATGTTGAGTTGCTACTTGTTAATGTTGTGGGTTTGGCATGTCAAAAGGTCATGCAAGTATAGGAGGTATTTTTGAAGGAGTACCCAACATAGATCATACAAGCACGGTTGTTGCAAATGATTTAAGAAACTGGCTACTGTGGGTGAGCATTAAAGTTTGTTTCACTTGTTTTTGCTTTGAATATGTAACTTGGGGTGAGGAAATGGGCATCTATGCTTTTAAAAGTGGGTGTGTGTTTGTGTGTTTGCACATTTCTTTTTGGGTCATAGTACTTGTGTTGTAAAACAATGCCTTTCTTACAACAAAACTTTCAAAATTTGACGATATGTACGTAATGTTGAATTTTTCCCTCTTGAAAGTACAATACCAAATTTGTGAAGGTGTACATAGAAGCATCAAAACCTAGGTTGGCGATTGGGGAGTATTGGTACACATGTAAATATGTGGGCCCAATGTATGTTTTGGATTTTGATCAAGGTCACTGTTAGACTTTGATTTATTTGATAGCTTTCAATACTTGAATGTTGCAATTATGCAAAATTCAAAAACACAAGAAGAAGTTGTGTGGGAGTTTTCCAGTGCATTGTCAAGCATTACATCTTTTTCTCAAATAAGAAAAATAAAGATGGATCACAAAATGTATCGACTTATGAGGAATAGGAGATTCTCTTGCTTACATATGTGGTTTGATGAATGAGTTGTGTAATGGTTGGGCATCAACATAGATTTGCATCAGAAGTGAATATTTGATTAGATTGATGGAATTGGAGCTCTTTCATGTGCCTTTGATTTCACCAACAAAGCAATATTGCAAGTAAAAAAATTGGGCTTATACCATTTGTTGGAAACAAAAAATTTTGTCATTGTCATTATTATTTGGTAATAAACAACAAAACTATCATTAGCTAGATTAAATGTTAAATTACATTGTTTGGTGATGGAACCCAAAAGGAAGAAGAGACTTTTTGTTGATTGGTGTTGCTAATCATCTAGCCTAACTATCATAATTAGAAGAAACATGTAGTTATAATGATGTGCTTGGGAAGTTTTGTCATTAAATGTGATGGTTGTTTTGTTAGTATGGCCCTCCAAATGTAAAATTTATGTGACAATATGGGGAGTTGCATGACAAGAAGCCTATGCAAAGGGTGGGTGGTGGCGATTACAAGATGTTCAAAGGAGACCTCCTAGGTTGATTGGTATGTGGCCTTCAAGAGTAGTCACCTTCATAGACAACCATGATACTATATCAACTCGGGTAAAACATCAAACATGCATCTTGATATTGAAATTTATTCATAAATCCTTCCATAAATCATAAATCTTTGATTTTCCTCCAAGGCTATGCTTACATTTTTACACACCCTAGCCAACCTTGTGTCTTCTATGACCATCTTTTTGAGTGGGGGGATGACACAAATAAGGCAATTTTGGAACTTGTAATGGAATCTTTCCCTTTCCCCCATTAAGCAATTCCATCCTTGACCTCGCAATTTGATAGTTTTGGCATGTGTGGAATTGTAATTTGTTGCTATAAAAAAATTGTTCCATTGTTCATTTATTTTAGTGGGTTTATAAAATAAATTCAAGATTTTTCCAAAGAAAGAAAAAATTCCATTTTGTTGTGCAATTGTCGCATGAGTTTGATCATTTTTCAATACCTTATAAAAGGATAAAACTATAGTGTATGAACTTGGTAATTTTCAATAGTAATAAAGATTAGGTAACTAACAACTTGTGGGGAGTTAAAATTTGATAACCATTGAGCTCAAAGACACTAGTAGAGTGTTCAACTAGTGGTTATTGCATATGTTTGTTAGCCATGTGTACTTGACATAATAATAATTTGTTGATTTTTGTTGTGAAAAAATTAGAATTTAAAAGTCATTCAACTATTGAAAATCTAGATGTGAATAATGACATATGTGCAGCATGTATTGATGGAAAATTGTTATGAAATTAGATGATGGACATTGGGCTTCATCCACAAGGCACTAAAAGCTTTGTATATCTAGCCACGGTTATATGGTATGGTAGAAACCTAGGTAGCTATTATCAACTTAATAAGATGGGTTTTTTTTTTCTTTTTATTCTTTTAGGCATTTAGTATGTTATGGCATTAATTTTACATAATTGCACTTTCATAAGTTTTAGACCTAAGATTAGTACAAAGTACAACTGCAATCAAGTTCAATGATCATGAGATGAATTATGTTCACACAATTATATAAGAGGGCACATTGAAATCTTAAACCCTAAATGCTAAACAAATATCTATTATTTTGTGTACTTGGTGAATGTCACAAACAATTTCATTGGGTGCAAAAGTATGACATTTTTAAAACTACCTATTGACCATTGCAAACTCAATTATCTTTGGTTTTCACCTTGCTTAAACCCTACACCCTAGGATAAATCTTAATAAGGTTGAAGCCATTTAAAAAATTGGCACTTATGAAAATTGGGTTTTCCATCTTTTTTTTAAAAAAATTGCAAAAACATTTGGGTACATGGCAGATATCTGCCAAAGCTCCTTGCAAATATGGCCAAATTTATCAAAATTGTGGCAAGCCTTTTCCTTCAGAAGGGATTGAATGCCCTTTGAAGGTATTGGGGGGTCTTAGATGGAGGTTATTGTGCATTTTGGAAATTGTATTTTGTTGGAAGGTTGCCCATCCCAAAACTACAAAATTCATATGAATATGTTGAACACCCTTTTTTGTGTTGTTTCAAAACATTGGCTCCTTATATTTTGAAGCTTTACAATGACTTATTTATTTAACAATTATATATGGATAAAGTTAATTTGGTTTTGTTGATCATCAATCTTTGAACTTAAAAGTGCGTGATCAGACATGATGGCCATATGTCACCTTCAACACAACAATATTATAATGTCGATAAGTGCAATATTACAAAAACTTCACTTCATTTTCATTACATTTTTATTTGATCCTCTAATGTGCAATCATTGTGGATAAATTTGTGTGCATCAAGGATTTTTTCATATTTAAATTACATGTTCCATTTTGGAACCATTGTTTTCCAATACCTCTACTCATAACAAAAGGAGGACTCATTCCTCCATAGACATGCAAAACAATATTTGATATTCAAAGATATCAAAATTATAGTTATTGTAACAAAAACATTTAGTGAAATTTTTCAAATATTAAAATTTTATTTGATTGATTTAATGACATATAAGTTTGTACCATTTGAACCTTTTGGTAGATCATATTAACCAACTTTTTATATTGACAAGTTTGAAGTAAATATTGTGTTAAGCAAGATTGGAAAAGGCAATTGTGATCAAACTTCTCACACACAAACATAAAATTTCATATTAAAAGTATAATTTTAAGTACTTATGATTTAAACATTCTATAAAATACTCAACATCTACTGATTTTTGAGCAATGTTAATTTTATTAAGCAACTATTGGAACCCTCTTTGTTTTTCCAATGGTAATTTGGAAAAAAATTGGAGTTATTTTCTTAATGTCAAATAGTGGGAATGTGTTTTGAAAAAAATGATAAATCATCATTATCATCCAATAATTTGTAATGCACCTATGCCAAAGATTTCCAAGATTGATTTCATAATTTTGGTATTATGAATTTTTTGGGATGGAACAAGATCCCAAGCCATAATAATTATTGTGATTTAGCAAGACAAGATTTTCAAGAAAATTATAAAAAAATGATCAACAACAATTGCATTAATAGGACGGAGATATTCCAAGCATGGAGTCATGGGTGCAACCAAACCATTATGCGAATAATCTACAATATTGATCACTAGTCATGAGTTTTCAAATTCTACTATATAAATCCATAGGAATAAACAGTGATACAAAAAGGTTTGAAGGTGTTTAGGGTGAAAGCACATTAAGCCCCCCACAAATTATAGTCACAAGTATATTTTTTTGCAATTATTTTTTAAGAAAATATATGGACATTACATCTTGGATTATTTTTGCTTGTTTTAAGTATATTTGATTAACTTAAAATTTAATCTAATTAATATTTTAAAAATCCAACAAAAAATGAAAAACTTGAATATATGGAATATATTTGTGACAAAATAATGCCTATCACAAAGTTTGAAAAAATTGCATATATGTTTCAAAACTAGGATTGTGAGTGAAATTCTTGGGTGAATTCTTTTATGGTGTATCATAATGACATACATGAATTAAATTTAAGACCATTTAGAGATTTAATTTTTTTTAAAAAAAAATCATTCCCTTTTTTTTGGGCATTTTTTAACAATAAATGCATAATTATATCTTCTTTGTAAAAATAAAATTACCATATCAAAAGGAGAGGATTTTATAGATGGACATTGCATTATTTTTTCAATTTTCTTTTGTTTGGTAATGTTTCATGAACCATAAACATGAAACCCTATGGCTATTGAAAAACTATAAATTATATACTATATGTACATTAATTTTATCTAATCCTTTTCATCTAATTGTTGAATCAAAATTAATTTTGACTCAAAGTGAATTTTGAATTTCGAAATGTTGTTATGCAAATTTAAATTTCTTTACTTGTGTCAAAGGATACCATCAAAATTTTAGCTTAATGCCTACTATAATATTCTTTGTACATCACTTCTTCTGGTGAAAAGTGGTTCACCTTTTGTGTGTTTTGATCCTTTAGGCAAGAAAAGATGGATAAAAAACAAAATCCACTAGGATTCTTTGGCCATGCAAAAAGGTTTTAGATTACTCCAAGGTTATATAATGTTGCATTTGAAAATGTAGTAATTAAATAATAATGTTACTAAAGTGTTTAAGAGAAATAGTTGAATGAATGCAAAGATATTAACATTTTTAATGTAAAAAAAATGAAGATGTGAGTTAGTATATAATCAATTGAAAAATTCAAAATCATTTAAAGCCAAAGGTAAAGTTTAATTAATTCTTAAATTTTACTTTTATGATCATTCTATTTTTAATTTTTTTAATTTTTATTTATTTATGATCATTTTAAAAATGTAATAGGTTATATTAAGCTTCAATTGAAAGGGAATTTTTTTGAAGTGTACGTGAGAAAGATGTAAGAACAATGGTAAAAAATGTGAATTATTAATTTAAGAATCAATGAAATTATTAATTTATTTAATTTTTTAAAAAGTGAAATTTTATATTTAGCTTCAATTTGAAATGAAGTTTTTAAAGAGTACGTGAGGGAAAAAAAAATTTAATGATAAATGAGATGGACGTTTTGAAAAGGTATTTGAAGAATAGTTGAAAAAATGAAAATAATTGTAAAGTTAATGTTCCTTTTCATATCCAGTTCACTTAAGTTGGTAGGAGAAAGGAATGAGATAGGTAGGCTTGGAAGATTCATTTCTAAGTGCAAAAGGTAATATCATAATATCATTAATTATTTGAAAATCATATACTCTCTACATAAATCTAGAGAATAAATTTTGGACTAGGCATACAAAACTATGTCTAGACCTATCAACTTCCTTTTCCTTTACATTGTAGAATAAGAATGGAATAGTTGTGGACAATTATTTTATGCCAGCCTCCTTATCTTCTAGTTCAATAGAACAACAATGGAGTGGGTGGACAATTTCTCTAGACCAATAGTCTCCTTGTTGATGTTGGGTTTCTTCCTCTCCATAACAAATTATGGCTCAGTGAGTGGGCAATTCATTAGATTGTTGCATTTAACA